>ERZ773013.1457-NODE-1457-length-13963-cov-2.601237_pt1 | contig 13963 bp, 11 predicted proteins | sample MGYA00511670_ERZ773013 | MGnify/ENA primary metagenome ERZ773013 (study PRJEB29015, sample SAMEA2738120) | human oral metagenome | biome: human oral; feature: human-associated habitat; material: saliva | place: China | collected 2257 ...
TCGGGGATGTCTGTCTCGGGGATATGACTGTTGAACTCGCAGGCAAGGCGCGAGGCGTTGATCATCTTGTCTTTGGCGTAGCCCGTGTGGACGCTGACACCTTTGATGGTGACCCTGGCAGCTGCCGCGTTGAAGTTCTCATACTCCAGGTCGCCGATGTCGCCGCCGTCCATGGTGTAAGCCCACTGGCAGCCGAACTTCTCCACGTCGAAGTGGTGAGCGCCCATGCCTATCTCCTCGTCCGGGTTGAAGCCCACACGGATGTCGCCGTGCTTGATCCCGGGATGGTCGCGCAGGAAGCACATTGCCTGCACGATCTCTGCCACGCCAGCCTTGTCGTCAGCGCCGAGCAGCGTCGTGCCGTCAGTGACGATAAGGTCCTCGCCCCGGTGCTCCAGCAGCTCCGGGAACTTCTTTGGCGACGAGACGATACCCGGCGAGAGCACGATGTCGCCCCCGTCGTAGCCTCTCACGATGCGTGCCTTGATGTTGGCACCGCTGGCGTCGGGCGCCGTGTCGTAGTGGGAGATGAAGCCGATGGTCGGTGCGTCCTTCTTGGTATTGCCCGGGAGTGTGGCGTAGATGTATCCCATGTCGTCCATTTCCACGTCCTCCAAACCCTCGTGCTCCAGCTCCTCCTTGAGGTACTTGGCGAAGATGAGTTGCTTGGGAGTGCTGGGGACGGTCTGCGATCCCTCGGCTGACTGTGTGTCAAACCTGGTATAATTGATAAATCGTTCTGCTAAATCCATAAGATGATAAATTTGGTTTGTATTGCAAAAGTATACATATTATATAAGAAGAGAGCACGTAAGGATATTAATTATTATTAATTGGCAACCATAACGATACCGTGCCTCGGACGAGACACAATGTTGCCTCAGACGTAACGCAATGACGATAAAGTGAAATGGGAATAAAATGTAACCTGAATCACGGCGTTATTCAATAATAATTGCAATTGCATTTTAGCCGAATAGGCTAATCGGCTGATACACAAAACGGAATAAAAAAGATGAGAAAAAGATGGCGAAAGTGTTTCAACTTATCCAACTTTTTACTAACTTTGCAACCGAGAACAAACAAAAAGTATCAACTCCGGAAGCGGTAAGAGAAAGCAAAGTTGTCTAAAAGAGAAAACTTCCATGATTTTAGAAAGAGAAAAGTTTCCCGTTTCTGTTAACAACAATATTAAAAAAACTGCCATGATCCAAGTAAGAAAGCGCGACGGCAAGGTAGTGCCGTTCGACTTGACAAAGATTCAAGTCGCCATTTTGAAAGACCTCAACGCCACCGGCCATGAGGGCAACAACGAAGAAACCGCACGCAAATACGCCGATGAGGTATTTGCGTTGTGTGAGAAGAAGTATCTTCCCAGTACCGACATCTTTGAGATTGAGAATATCCAGGATACCGTCGTGGAAGTGCTTGCCAAGGAAGGCGAGACCCGTGCCGTCATCGCCTACTGCGAGTACCGTTACCAGCACAGACTGGAGCGTGAGCAGCGTGTGAAGAAAGCCTATGAGGACAAGCTCATGGCAAAGAATGTCGTCAACCAAAACGCCAACATCGACGAATACTCCGGTGGCGGCCGCTCCGGTGAGGCGGCCAACGTCTACGAGAAACAGTACGCCCTCGACCATTGCATGTCCGACATGGCACGCCGCAACCATGAGAACAACGAGATTTACATCCACGATCTCAACAAGTACGCCATCGGCTTCCACAACTGCCTGTCCATCCCCTTCGACGACCTGCTCTCCAAGGGTTTCCATACGCGCCAGGGCGACGTGCGTCCTGCCGGATCACTCAACACCGCCATGCAGCTCGTTGCCGTCATCTTCCAGCTACAAAGCCTCGACCAGTTCGGCGGTGTCTCGGCAACCCACCTCGACTGGACCATGGTGCCTTATTTCCGCAAGTCGTTCTTCAAACATTATATTACGGCATGGGCAAAGGACCAGAAAGAGTTTGCCGGTACCGACTTCCTCACGCTCTACGACGAGACCTATCAGGACAACGTCGGCGTGACACGCTCCGCCTTCGAGCACTGGGCAGACACCGTGAAAGACGCCTTCTTCAAGAAAACCAAGCTTAACAAGAGCGACTTCACCCTTGCCAACAAGGATCACCTCGACCCCAAATACTTCAACTCTGCCCTGTGCGACACCATCCAGGAGCTGCATCAGGCTGTCGAGGCCATGTATCACAACCTCAACACGCTACAGAGCCGCTCGGGCGACCAGCTGCCGTTCACCTCTATTAATTACGGCACATGCACACTGGAGGAGGGCCGTCTCGTGACACGCTCCCTGCTCCTCGGCTCCCTCGAAGGCATCGGCTTCCACCACAACACCCCAATCTTCCCCTGCGGCATCTTCCAGTATATGAAAGGAGTCAACGACAAGCCGGGCACACCGAACTACGACCTCAAGCAGCTTGCCATGCGCTCGACGTCACAGCGTCTGTACCCCAACTATGCCAACGTGAACTGGAGCGGTAACGCCAACTTCGACCCGGAGGACCCGCGTACCTACTTCTCCACCATGGGCTGCCGCACAGCCAACGGCTGGGACATCAACGGACTCGGACAACTCAAAGACGGACGTGGCAACATCTGCCCCACGACGATCATCATGCCGACCCTCGCCATGGAAGCAGGACGCGACGTGGAGAAGTTCATGAAGCTCCTCGACCGGAAGATTCACGAGGCTAAGGACATGCTCATCGAGCGCTTCAACTGGATATGCTCGCAAGACCCCAAGACCGCACCGTTCATGTGGGACAACCACACCATGGCCGGCTACATTCCCGAAGAAGGAATCCGCTCGGCCATGAAGCACGGCACCCTCGCCATGGGTCAGCTCGGACTGGCTGAGACGCTGCAGCTCCTCATCGGATGCAACCACACCAAGCCCGAGGGCATGGCTCTGGCTAAGCGCATCGAGAGCCTCTTCAAGCAACGTTGCGCAGAGTTCAAGCAGCAGTATAAACTCAACTTCGGTGTCTACTACACCCCGGCTGAGAACCTCTGCTACACAGCCATGAAGAAGTTCAAGGCTAAGTATGGCGTCATCAAGAACGTCTCCGACCGCGACTATTTCACCAACTCCGTCCACGTGCCTGTCTGGGAGCACATGACGCCGTTCGAGAAGATCGACATCGAGAGTCAGCTCACGGGTTACTCTCAGGCCGGCTGCATCACCTATGTCGAGCTCCCGTCAACGACGAAGCACAACATCGACGCTCTGGAGAGGATCATCGACTATGCCATGGACAGGGACATCCCTTACTTCGCCATCAACGTGCCCAACGACACATGCATGGACTGTGGCTACACCGACGAGATCAACGATGCATGCCCGATCTGCGGCTCGTATAACATCCGTCGCCTGCGCCGTGTCACCGGTTACCTCACCACCGATTACCATAACTTCAACCTTGGCAAGCAGGCAGAGGTCAAAGACCGCGTAAAACACATACGCTCTTTCGCACACGACGAAGAGTTGAAAGAAGAGACCTGCAAGTGTGGAGGAAGCGCTTCCGGCACACTCAAAGAGAAGAACAAGAAGGCAGCAGCACCGTTCAAGGATATGTAAAATGCGCTTTCACGATATTACAACCTGCGATGTGAACAATGGCGACGGCTTCCGCGTCACCCTGTGGGTGGCAGGATGCTTGCACCATTGCAAAGGATGTCAGAACCCGGAGACATGGGACTTCAAAGGCGGACAACCCTTTGGCCCGGAGGCGCACGATTACCTTCTCTCCGAATTGGCGAAACCCTATATCCAAGGCATCACGTTCTCCGGGGGGGATCCTCTGGGTTCCCCCGACGAGGTGACAGCCCTAGCCAAAGAGATCAAAGAGAAGCTCCCCACGAAGGATATCTGGGTCTATACCGGCTACACCATCGAACAGATTGAGGCCGACGAGAGGCTCCGTCAGATTCTCCCCTATGCCGATGCCATCGTCGACGGCGAGTTTGTACAGCCCCTGCGTGACGTGACTCTCGCCTTCAGAGGCTCACGCAATCAGCGCATCCTCCGGCTGAAAGACGGAAAAATCGTCAGAAAAGAGGAGTATGGTAAAAAATAATCAGGTAATAATTTGCATCATACAATGATTTTGCTTAATTTTGCATCCGTCATCGTGAGATGACTCCATTTAAGTTTCATTAGGTTAGTAGTTTGATAGATTTTTAGGTAAAAAAGGATTGATGCCAGCAAGATAGTTACATTTTTGTTTGCATCCATCCACGAAGGCAGCGCAAGTGATTGTACTGCCTTCTTTCATTCTCCCACCGCACACTAACCGCACATTTAACCGCACATTTTGTATTAAAAAACATAATAAAAAGGAAAAAGCGCTCGTAATTGTTCTATTCTTAGTAAATTTGCAGCTAAAAAGTAAATTACGCGCAATGAACAAACTGTTTTCACACGTCGTTGTTATTACCGCGGCTGTGCTTACGCTCACATCATGCCTCAGTAACAACGATGACAGCGACACGGCTTACTATACCGACACCGCCATCTCGTCGTTCTCCCTCGGCACGCTCAACATCACGTACCACACCACGGCCAGAGACGGTGTGACGGATTCTACCTATAAGTCGACCTTCTCAGCCAGTTCCTACTCATTCGACATTGACCAGCAGAATCACACCATCGCCAATGCCGACTCGCTGCCTGTAGGCACCGATGCCAGGCACTGCCTCGCCACGATCAACACCGTCCACAGTGGTACCGTGCTGCTCGTACTGAAGTCATCCACCGGCACCGACAGTTTGGTTTATTACTCCTCCTCCGACTCCATCAATTTCTCTTCGCCCGTCCGCATGCGTGTGTACAACACGCGGTTAACAGCTTACCGTGATTATACCGTCACGGTGAACATACACAAACAGAAAGAAAATGAGTTCGGCTGGCAGGAAGGCACCTTCAACCTCAGCAGTCCCGCGCAACACGAGGGCAACGTCATCGGCACGACGAAGAAATACCGCTACGGCATCATTGACGGCAGGCTCATGCGCTCACCTGTCGGAGGCGGCACCTGGACGGAGGAAAAACTCGATGAAGACGCCTCACTGCTTCCCAGTGAGGACTTCAGCCTCATCGCCGCTCCGATGATCACGGATACCACGCTCTATAATATCTTCATCATCGGCAACCGGGACGGCAAGAACGTACGCTGGAGCAAGGTCGAAGACGACGACGATGCCACGCAGGTCTGGACCTACTACGACGATGATGAGTATGTGACGAAGAAACTGCCATACCTCGCCAACATGAAAGCCGTGCTCTACGGCGACAACATCATCGTCACCGGCGGTGACTTCTCTGCCGTCTACACCAGTCCCGACTGGGGTCTGACATGGAACAAGAGCAGTCTCTATGGCCTTCCGACAGCTTTCGGCAACACACCGGGCAAGTTTGAGATGGCCGTAGACAAGAACAACTTCCTCTATATCAAGCGGGACGGTGCGGCCACAGGATGGTACGGCCGTCTCTCGCAGCTCGGCTGGTCCCCAGAACAACGAGTGTTTACCAGGGCCCGGGCGAGATGCCGTTAAAAATAAAAGCCAGATGATTAAGCGCGCCCTCACAGCCCTTATAGTTCTGCTTCTTCCCCTTGCCACTCAGGCGCAGGATGATCCCGAATACCGATTTGAAGTTGGTGCGGGCGCAGGCATGACAGGCTATTTAGGCGACTATAACGGCAGCCTGACCAGGGACATCCAACCGGCAGCAGGCCTCATGGGGAGATACAATTTCAACCCCTGGATGGCACTCAGACTGAACCTCGGCCATGGCAGGTTGAAAGGCTCCTCCGATGATATCAAGACGTGGTACTCTGACGAGACAGCCCGGAGCTATTCATTCAGCAACAGCATGATTGACCTCGCCGCCATCTACGAATACAACTTCCTGCCTTACGGCACGGGACGTGACTACCGCGGCGCCAAACGACTGACACCTTTCGTCATGGGCGGACTGGGACTGACAATGGTGGAAACCACAGGCAAGACACAGGCGGCCATGATTCTGCCGTTAGGCCTCGGCGTAAAATATAAAATGAGTGACCGGGTCAACATCGGCCTCGAATGGGCAGTATGCTTCTCCACGAGCGACTGGCTCGACGGCGTGAGAGACCCTTACGGCATCAAGAGCAGCGGACTGTTCAAGAACACCGATGCCTACCAACGGCTGCAGTTGTCGGTGACCTACAGCTTCTCGGCCCGCTGTCTGAACTGCAATAAAGAATAATAAAGAACTATATATGATACCGAAGAGCATCGCCATCATCATGGACGGCAACGGCCGTTGGGCTACAGAACGCGGCAAAGACCGCTCCTACGGCCACCAGGCAGGCGTGGACACCGTCAGGCGTATCACATCTGAGTGTGTGCGGCTGGGCATTAAGTACCTCACGCTCTACACTTTCTCCACGGAAAACTGGAACAGGCCGCAGACAGAGATTCATACGCTCATGGGACTTGTCCTGACCAATCTGGAGGATGAGATCTTCATGAAGAACAATGTGCGTTTCCGCGTCATCGGCGACGTGGCACGGCTCCCCAAGGAGGTACAAGACAAACTGCATGAGACGGAAGAGCACACGAAAGGCAACACCACCATGACCATGGTCGTCGCCCTAAGCTATTCGGCACGATGGGAGATAACGGAAGCCGTCAAGGACATCACCCGTGAGTGGGAAGAGAGCGGCAAGCCTGTGAAAGAGATCACGGAGGATGTCGTCTCCCGACATCTTGAGACGGCGTTCATGCCCGATCCCGACCTGCTCATCCGCACAGGCGGCGAGTACCGTATCAGCAACTATCTGCTGTGGCAGATTGCGTACACAGAGCTTTACTTCACGCCCGTCTACTGGCCCGACTTCACCGAGGACGACCTTCACAAGGCCATCGAGAGCTACGAGAAACGGCAACGCAGATTCGGAAAGACAGAGGCGCAAGTAGACGCTGACGCTAAAGAATAAGGAAGAAATCAAAGAAGACATTCGCACCAGATAAATGCACTACAACAAAAAGAAAGTAGCAGCTGCCATCATCACCTTGGCGTGCAGCCTTGGCCTAGAGGCACAGGAACGTATCATAAATCCCGACATCACTTATGCCGGCACACCGCGCAGCGTCGTCATCGGCGGCTTCTCCGTATCCGGTATGGAGGGCTACGAGGACTACATGCTCACAGGAATCTCAGGACTGTCCGTAGGCCAGCAGATCACGGTGCCGGGGACAGAGATCACGGAGGCCGTAAAGAGATATTGGAAGCACGGACTCTTCTCCGACGTGCAGATCTCTGCCGATTCTATCGTGGGTGACAAGATCTATCTGCATATCGCCCTCAAACCACGACCAAGGGTGTCGACCATCAACTACTACGGTCTGAAGAAGTCGGAGCGCGAGGACATGGAGAAGAAGCTCGGCATCCTCAAAGGCGGACAAATCACGCCCAACATGATCGACCGTGCCAAAATCCTTGCCAAGAAATATTTCGATGACAAAGGCTACAAGAACGCTGACATCGAAATCAACCAGAAAGACGACCTGTCGCATAAGAACCAGGTCATTCTCGACATCGTCATCGATAAGAAGCAGAAGATGAAAGTGCGCAACATCTTCATCGAGGGCAACAATCAACTGAAGTCGTCGCGTATCAAAGGCGGACTGTTCAAGAAAGGCGCCTTTGCCAAGACTCATGAGGCCGGCAAGCTCTCTTCGTTCCTCAAATCGAAGAAGTTCACACCTGAGCGATGGAAAGAGGACAAGGGGAAGCTCCTCGAAAAATACAATGAGCTCGGCTACCGCGATGCCGCCATCCTCGCCGACAGTGTGTGGAACAACGACCCTAAGCATGTCAATATATGGATCAAGGTCTCTGAAGGACAGAAATATTATATCCGTAACATCCACTGGGTTGGCAACACCGTCTATAACTCCGACTACCTGCAGCGTGTGCTCGGCATGGAGCCGGGTGACGTCTACAACCAGAAGTTGCTCAACAAACGTCTTAAGGAGGACGACGATGCTGTCGGCAACCTCTATTATAACCACGGTTACGTGTTCTCAAGCATTGACCCCGTAGAGGAGAACATCAAGGGCGACTCCATCGACCTGGAGATGCGTGTGATGGAAGGTCCACAGGCTCATCTGTCTCACGTCCGCATCTACGGTAACAACCGTTTGTATGAGAATGTCGTGCGCCGTGAACTCCGTACCAAGCCAGGTGACCTTTTCTCCAAGGAGGCTATCATGCGTTCCTACCGTGAGATCGCCAGCATGGGACATTTCGACCCGGAGAAGATCAACCCGGACGTGAAACCTGACTATGAGTCGGGTACGGTAGACCTGAACTGGATGCTCGAACAGAAATCTAATGACCAAATCGAGTTCTCACTCGGTTGGGGGCAAACGGGTGTCATCGGACGTGTCGGACTGACGCTGAACAACTTCTCCATGGCGAACCTGTTCCGCAAGAACAAGGAGCACCGTGGCATCATGCCTATCGGTGACGGTGAGAAGCTGTCCATCAGCGCGCAGACCAACGGCACTTATTATCAAAGCTACAACGCATCCTACTCTACCAACTGGTTCGGCGGAAAGCGTCCTAACCAGTTCTCCATCGGTGTCTACTACTCGAAGCAGACGGACATCAACAGCAACTATTGGAATCAGTCGGCATACAACAACTATTATTATAATATGTATGGCTATAATTCCTACGGCTACAACTATTCCAACTACGAGAACTATTACGATCCGAACAAATACATCCAGATGTTCGGTGCGTCTTTAGGCTGGGGCAAGCGTCTGCGCTGGCCCGACGACTACTTCTCGCTCTCTGTGCAAGTGGCTTACACCCGCTATATGTTGAAGAACTGGCGCTATTTCTATCTTATGAACAATGGTAACGCCAACAACCTCAACTTCAGCATTGCGCTGAGCCGTGCGTCAACCGATAACCAGCTCTTCCCGCGTACGGGTTCAGAGTTCTCTGCCAGTGTGACCCTCACCCCGCCATGGTCTCTGTGGGACGGCAAGGACTACAAGAACCTCGCCAACAACTCCTACTCGCCGACTTATGTCAACGAGCAGAAGGAGAAATACAAGTGGATCGAATATCACAAATGGTCATTCAAGTCGAAGACCTACACCGCCCTGACTCCGGGCCAAAAATGCTTTGTCCTCATGACACGAGCAGATATCGGACTGCTCGGAAGCTACAATAAGTACAAGGAGTCACCGTTCGAGACCTACTACATGGGCGGTGACGGCATGAGTGGCTACTCATCCTATGCCGGTGAGGAGACCATCGGGCTCCGCGGTTACGAGAACGGATCTATCGCTTACAACGGCTATGCGTACGATCGCTTCACGCTCGAGCTCCGCTACCCGTTCCTCCTCGGCAACACGACGATCTATGGTCTGACATTCCTCGAGGGCGGTAACGCCTGGAGCAAGATCCGGCAGTTCAACCCCTTCGACATGAAACGATCGGCCGGTGTCGGTGTACGCATCTATCTGCCTATGGTCGGACTCATGGGTATCGACTGGGGGTACGGATTCGACAAGGACAATGTCAACGGCACGAAAGGCGGCTCTAACTTCCACTTCGTCCTCGGACAGGAGTTCTAACGGTTCGGCTGCAACAATTACCGACAATAAAATACTCTTCTGAACAAAGAGAGTAAGAAAAATATACAACAAGAATATGTAACAAAAAGCAACGTTATTCGTCTACAAATAAAACTAAAGAAAGATGAAAAGGACACATTTGATTAAGACATATATCATTAGATGTATGGTGCTGATAGCGTTGATGACTGCCATGCCCTTTGTGGGGCATGCGCAGAAGTTCGCACTCGTCGACATGGAATATGTACTGAAGAATATCCCCGCATACGAGCGGGCCAACGAACAACTCAACCAGGCCTCGAAGAAATGGCAGGCTGAGGTAGAAGCACTCAACACCGAGGCTTCGACAATGTACAAGAACTATCAAAACGAACTCGTCTTCCTCTCTAAAGAGCAGAAGCAGGCCAGGCAGGAAGCCATTATGAAGAAAGAGAAGGAAGCTGCCGGCCTCAAGCAGAAATACTTCGCTCCCGAGGGTGAACTCTTCAAAAAGCGGGAGAGTCTCATGCAGCCCATCCAGGAAGAGGTCTACAATGCCGTGAAGGAGATTGCAGACCTCCACGGATACAGTCTCGTCCTCGACCGTGCTTCCGACACCGCCATCATCTTCGGATCACCGCGTATCGACATCTCCGACGAAGTGCTGAAAAAACTCGGCTATTCCGCAAAATAGCGCTGCGTCCCTAAACGGGGATGAGCCGTATCCACGTAGAGGCGGGCCGGGCTCCCCGCCCCAAGACGCTAAGACAAAGCAAAAAATATAACAACAAAAATAACAAAACAAGATGAAAAAGCTTTTATTAATGATTATGCTGATGGCTCCTCTGGCCACCTTCGCACAGAAATTCGGCAAGGTTAACACACAGACCATCATGCAGGCTCTACCAGAGATTGCCAAGATCAACGGTGAGCTCCAGGCCCAGCAGAAGACTTATGAGAACGACCTGAAGAACATGCAGAACGAGCTCCAGCGTCAGAACGATGCTTACGAGAAGGGTAAGAGCACCATGAACGCTACAGCCCAGAAGCAGAAAGAGCAGGAGCTCCAGACACTCTATCAGAAGATCCAACAGACCTATCAGGACAACTCTCAGGCTCTGCAGAAGAAGCAGCAGGATCTCATGCAGCCTGTCGTGACAAAGGTTCGCAATGCCATCGACGCTGTCGGCAAGGCTGGTGGCTACACGTTCATCTTTGAGGATGGCGTGGCTGTCTATACCGGTACCAACGTTGAGGATGTGACCTCTAAGGTGCAGGCTGAGATCGCAAAGATAAAATAATAATATAAAGCGGCCCCCCGGTAGGGAGGGGCCATAATCTAATCATTATGAAGAAAGTCTTTCTCCTTACTTTTCTCTTCCTGGCTGCGCTCACTGTCTCAGCACAGAAAGTGACAGCTACATCAGCGCCCGTCTCACAAGTCATAAAGCAACCTCAGCTGCGCTTCGGTTACGTCAGCTGTGACAGCGTCCTTCATGCATTGCCGGATTACGGTGTCGCCATGAAGAGCCTTAAAGACCTGCGTGCCAAATACGATGCCGAGATGAAACGCGTGGAGGATGAGTTCAACAGCAAGTACGAGCTCTTCCTCGAAGGACAGAAAGACTTTGCCCCGTCCATCCGGCAGAAGAGACAGGCTGAACTTCAGGAACTCATGGGGAAGAATATCGCCTTCAAGAAAGAGGCAGAGGACCTCCTCAGCAAAGCAAGTAAAGATGCTGTCACCCCACTGAAAAAGACCATCCAGGCAACCATCACACGCATAGGCCAGCAAAAAGGCCTTGCCTTTGTAGTCAACACTGATGTAGGAAGCATGCCCTACCTCAACACGACAATGGGTGTGGATATTACAGAGGAGGTGATAAAAGCCTCCAGATAATTATGGAACAGGTCAACGGAAAAAACAAATATCCACAAGAGCCGGGACCTGTCGGTGTCTTCGACTCTGGCTACGGCGGTCTGACGATCCTTCACGGATTCAGACAACAGTTGCCGCAATACAGCTATATCTATCTCGGCGACAATGCGCGGGCTCCTTATGGTCCGCGTTCTTTCGATGTCGTCTATGAGTTCACACGCCAGGCTGTAGACCGTCTCTTCTCCATGGGCTGTCAGCTCGTCATCATCGGATGTAACACGGCCTCAGCCAAAGCTCTGCGTTCCATCCAGCAGAACGACCTGCCCCAATGGGATCCTAAACGGCGCGTGCTCGGCGTTATCCGCCCCACAGCTGAGATTATCGGGAACATCACGCGCAACAACCATGTCGGACTCCTCGCCACAGAAGGAACCGTCAAGAGTCAGAGCTACGACATGGAGATACATAAGTTGTGGCCGGACATTAAGGTGACGGGACAGGCCTGCCCGTTTTGGGTTGCACTCGTCGAATACAATGAGGCTGACTCACCCGGTGCCGACTATTTCGTCAAGAAATGCATCAGCCAACTGCTGCAGAAAGACCCGGACATCGACACCATCATCCTCGGTTGTACCCATTTCCCGCTCCTCATGCCGAAGATCCTTAAATACACCCCCCCAGGGATCACCATCGTACCACAAGGAGAGTATGTGGCCTTCAGTCTCAGGGATTATCTGAAACGTCACACGGATATAGACAAGAGACTGACCAAAGACGGACAGGTCACATACTATACGACAGAGAACACTGACAAATTCAAGAAATCAGCAGCTATCTTCCTCCACGAGGAGGTAGAGGCACATCATATTGAACTGTAATAACCATGCAAGAGACAAGACAAAACAAGATAGCACGCCTGCTCCAGAAAGAGCTGGCAGAGATTTTCCAGAGTCAGACCCGTCAGACCCACGGCATCCTCGTGAGTGTCACACGAGTACGCATCAGTCCTGACCTGAGCATCTGCACGGCTTATCTCAGCATCTTCCCGCCGGAGAAAGCCGAAGAGATCATCGAGAACATCCGTAAGAACGAAAAGACCATCCGTTTCGACCTTGGCAAGCGCGTACGCAACCAGCTCCGTATCATCCCCGAACTGCGTTTCTTCCAGGACGACAGTCTCGACTACATGGAGCATATCGACAGCCTGCTGAAAAAACAATAAGGTATAACAAGCAAGGTGAACTTTCCGTTTTTCATTGCGCGACGGTATCTCTTCTCGAAGAAGAAAACGCACGCCATCAATGTCATCTCTGTCATCTCCGTCATCGGCGTGGCCGTTGCCACGATGGCGCTTGTCATCGTGCTGTCTGTCTTCAACGGCTTCCACGACCTTGTAGCAACATTCTTCACCAATTTTGACCCACAGCTAAAAGTGGTACCTGTAAAGGGAAAATCGGTAGCCGCCGACGACCCGGTACTGACAAAGATTAAGAAAATGCCGCAGGTAGAGGTCGCCACAGAGACCTATGAGGACATGGCACTCGCCATCTACAAAGGACGGCAGGCCATGGTGACGATCAAAGGCGTGGATGACAACTTCGCCGACCTGACACATATCACGGACATCCTCTATGGTGACGGGCGGTTCAAGCTGCACACCGCCAACCTTGATTTCGGTACGCCGGGCATCCGACTCGCCAACGATCTCGGACTGGGTGCACAGTGGGACAACTACCTCCGTATCTACGCACCGCAACGACAAGGACAGCTCGACATGAGTAATGTGGAGAGCGGCTTCGTCGTCGACTCACTACTCTCCAGTGGTGTCGTGTTCACCGTCAACAACAGCAAATACGACAAGAGTTATATCCTCACCTCCATCGGTTTCGCACGGCGGCTTTTCAATGCACAAGGCGAGGTCACAGCACTTGAACTCAGACTAAAGCCAGGCTCTGACTTTGATGCTGCAAAGAGCGCCATGCAGGATATTGCAGGGAAGAAATACAAGGTTGAGGATCGGTACGAGCAGCAGGCAGACACGTTCAAGATCATGGAGATAGAGAAACTCATGGCTTATATCTTCCTGACTTTCATCCTCATCGTAGCATGCTTCAACATCATCGGATCGTTGTCGATGCTTATCATCGACAAGAAAGACGATGTCGTTACGCTGCGCAACCTCGGAGCCAACGAGAAACAGATAACGCGCATCTTCCTCTTCGAAGGCCGCATGATCTCTGTCATCGGGGCTCTTGTAGGCATAGGTCTCGGTCTTCTGCTCTGCCTGCTCCAGCAGCAGTTCGGGCTCGTGAGCATGGGAGGCGGCAATGGTACCTTCGTGGTATCCGCCTATCCCGTGAGTGTCCACTATACGGATGTGTTCATCATCTTCCTCACCGTCATCGCCGCCGGCTGGCTTGCCGTGTACTACCCTGTACGAGCAT
>ERZ773013.1458-NODE-1458-length-13961-cov-6.137279_pt1 | contig 13961 bp, 13 predicted proteins | sample MGYA00511670_ERZ773013 | MGnify/ENA primary metagenome ERZ773013 (study PRJEB29015, sample SAMEA2738120) | human oral metagenome | biome: human oral; feature: human-associated habitat; material: saliva | place: China | collected 2257 ...
CCTGTTGCAGTGCCCCTGTGCAACAGATGCCTCTGTATCGCATATCGGATACTTCCCGGTTGCATGAGCTTGCTGCAGACTTACAAGCTATGATCGACTTGTCGCAATGTAGCTTTCTGACAATCTTGGGATATGTCTTTGCCTTCCCCGATTCATCTACGATCAGGGCATCAAAAACTCCTTCTCCTTTGCGGAGGAGCCTCATGTGACTGAGCCGGTCGAGAAGGCGATCATCGTGAGCGACCGGGCAAGCCTCTTCAATCTGCTGATCGGGCTCTCTGATTACGCGATCTCCTCGGGGATTCTGAGCGTAGATCTAAATGGGGGAAATATTGTAGCGGTGCCGTTTATCCCGGGCGGGACCACGGAGATCGGCTACATTCACCAGGCGTATCTGCCTTTGACGCCGTTAGCGCAGCGCTACCGTGCAATGCTTAGGTCCTACATTGACTTTTATTTCTCTGAGCATGATATCAGCGGCGAGGCGATCAAACAGTAGTGTTGCAACCTGTTTTCGCTTTTCGGCGTGTATACCGCCTTGAGGATGCAGTAACCTACAACAGGTATATCCAATGTTGCGTTTTAGAAGAAGGGATCACTTATGCCACTCAGCCTCAATCACAGTCTTTCGGCGCTTGAACCCTCTGAGATCCGGGTGTTCAACAGGATGGCGGCACAGACGCCAGGGTGTATCGCATTGACCTTGGGAGAGCCGGGTGAAACGACCCCTGAGCCGATTCGAGCTGAGGTCACATGCTCTTTGCAGGAGGGAAAGACCCACTACCCACCCAACAATGGGACGCAGGAGCTCAAAGAAGCGATCAGCAAGTATATGGCAGATGAGGGAATTGGTTATGACCCGGATCAGATCATTGTGACTTCAGGCGCTACTGAAGCCTGTTTTGCGGCACTCATGACGATCGTAAATCCAGGGGACGAGGTGATCGTACCGGTCCCGAACTTCTTACTCTACGGTGCCATCACCACGATCGCCCGGGGAAAGTTCGTATCCCTCGATACCACTCCGGACCATTTCCAGATCGATAAAGAGAGATTGGAGGCAACGATCACCCCGCGCACTAAGGCGTTTGTCTTAGCGTCGCCGACCAATCCGACGGGCTGCATCCTGAGTAAGGAGAGCCTCGCCGCGATTGCAGAGGCTGCCGGAGCGCATGACTTCTACGTGTTGGTGGATAGCGTGTATGAGAAGCTGGTCTACACCGATGAGTATATGAGCTTCGCAGCAGCCTACCCTCAGCTCAAAGACCGCACGATTGTGGTGAACAGCTTCTCCAAACCCTATGCGATGACCGGATGGAGGCTGGGATGGCTTGCGGCGCCTAAGGAGCTGATGGGTCCGCTCTCGATGGTCCACATGTACACAATCTCTTCAGTGGTCTCTTTCACGCAGGATGCCGCCGTGAAAGCGTTAGCCAGCGATGTGGAGCCGTTCCGGCAGAGCTATCAGAAGCGTCGGGATATTGTGATCAAGGCCCTCAAAGAGATGGGGCTTGAGGTCACCGTTCCAGAAGGGGCTTTCTATGCCTTTCCCTCAATCAAAGGTTTGTGCGACGAAGAGGGTAAGCAGCTGGGTGCCCGGGAGTTCTGCATGCGGAGCATAAAAGAAGTCGGAGTTGCCCTCGTCCCCGGAAACTGCTTCGGGGCAGAAGGCTTCGTCCGGCTGAGTTACGCGACTGATGAGGATACCTTACGTGAAGGTCTCAAGCGTCTTGCCACTTTTGTGAAAAAGCTGCGTTGCTAAGGAATGCGGATCAGTTTCTCGTAGGTATGCAAACCGACGAGCAGGATCTCCTCGTCGAAGTTGAAGGTCGATGAATGTAGCGGGATGTGGGTGCCCGTCCCCAGGAGCAGGAAGACGCCCGGGAGCACCTTCTGATACCAGGCGAAGTCGTCGGAGATCAAAAGTGGCTTGTCGATGGTATGCAGCTCGTCGCCGAGCGCCGTCTTGGTCTGCTTAAAGAGGGCAGGATCATTGAGGACCGGGGGATACCCCTCGTTGAAGTAGGTCTCCTGAGTGCACCCCTGAATCTGTGCGACATTCTCCGCGATAGCAGGGACCTGCTGTCTGATCCGCCCATCCGTCTCGTTTGAGAAGGTCCGTAGGCTGCCTTCGAGTACAGCCCGTCCGGCGATCTGGTTTCTCACTTCTCCGGCCTGCATGTGGCCAAACTTGAGCAGGCAGGGTTCCTGCGTGGCGCATCGATTGAGGTAGGCGGCGCAGTCGTTGTAGAACATGGCAGCGCTCGCCAGGGCGTCACAGCCCTGCTCTGACTTTGCGATATGGGAGGCTTTTCCTATGAAGGTGACCGTAGTTTCGTGGGAGGCTGCTAAGAGCGCTCCCGGGCGTGAGGCGAGCATTCCCTTAGGGAGATCGGGCCACAGGTGAAATCCGAAGATCCGGTCAACATGCAGATCGTCGAAGATCTTGGACTGTACGATGTTCTTGGCGCCGCCGGTGGTCTCCTCCGCAGGCTCAAAGACGAGGAGCACTGAGCGGGGGAGTTCATCGGCGTGCTCCGCCACGTGGTGCGCCAACCCGATGAGCATCGCCATGTGCCCGTCGTGGCCACAGGCGTGCATGCGTCCTGTGTGTTTTGAGGCAAAGGGGAGGTCGGTCTCCTCGGCTACCGGGAGCGCGTCCATATCGGAGCGCAGGGCTGTGGCATGTTCTGAGCCTCGGTCGACAAAGAGGCACAGTGCCGATTTACAGGGTTTTAAGATCTGAGCTTTTTGTCCGTTGTCGTGGAGGGTGTCGATGACCTCAGCGAGCTCATGTTCCACATAGGCGATCGTCTCAGGGAGATCGAAGTCGGTCTCGGGTATTTGATGCAGGTCGCGCCGCCAGCGGCGCAGGTCTGCTACAGTTGGTTCTGTCATAGGTACAGCCCGCCCTTCGTGTTGAAATAAACGGCTCTATCCTTTCATTATAGGGTGGAGAAGTGCTGCTCAACGTTTTCCCCATGCATCAAATCTGTTACGGATCTGTGGAGCCTTGTGCCATACTTTCGTATAATGGCTACGTTCTGTGCAAACGCGACAACGGATGGAGGGCTACATGACAGCCATCAGACGGCCATTTTGCACGAAAGAGCAGCTGGAGACGATCGCGAAGAAGTATCCGACACCCTTTTATCTCTACGACGAGAAGGGGATCAGGGATACTGCGCTCAAAGTCAAAGCCGCATTCTCCTGGAACAAAGGATTCAAAGAGTATTTTGCCGTGAAGGCGACCCCGAATCCCATAATCCTCGCGATCATGCGCGAATACGGCTTTGGGTTTGACTGCTCCAGTGAAGCGGAGCTTATGCTGATGGAAGCGATGGGTGTCCCCGGCGAGGATATCATGTTCAGTTCCAACGATACCGCTGCCGCAGACTTTGCCTATGCGCATCGGCTGTACGCCCAGATCAATCTCGACGATATCACCCATATCAAGACTTTGGAGTCGGTGATCGACAAGCTTCCGAACTTCATCAGTCTGCGCTTCAACCCGGGTGGGGCCTTCAAATTCGCCAATGGGATCTTCGGAAGTCCCCAGGATGCAAAATTCGGTTTCACCGAGGATCAGGTTATCGAGGCAGTCCGCTACTTGCAGAGCAAGGGGGTCAAGCACTTTGGACTCCATGCGCTACTTGCCTCGGCAACGCTCAGCGATGACTACTATCCGACGGTAGCGAAGTTCCTGTGCCGGCTGGCGGTGAGACTCAAACAGGAGCTCAGCGCCGACGTGACCCTGATCAACCTCTCCGGCGGCGTGGGTATTCCCTATAAGCCTACTGATCCCGCCAACAACATCGAGGTGATCGGCGAGAAAGTACATCAGGTCTTCGATGAGATCTTGAAACCTGCTGGGATGGAGGATGTTGCGCTCGCGACCGAGATGGGCCGCTTCATGTTAGGACCTTACGGCGCACTCGTGACCCGCGTTATCAACCTGAAGCACACCTACGACGACTATGTGGGCGTCGATGCCTGTGCGGCAGACCTGATGCGCCCGATGCTCTACGGCGCCTACCACTACATTACGGTGATAGGAAAAGAGGATGAACCTAAAAACCACACCTACTCGGTGACGGGTGGGCTCTGCGAAAACTCAGATAGGTTTGCGACGCATCGACCACTGCCTGAGGTTGAGACCGGTGATCTTCTTTTCATTCACGACTGCGGCGCCCACGGGCATGCGATGGGCTATAACTACAACGGTAAGCTGCGTTCGGCGGAGATCCTTCTGCGGGAAGACGGCAGCACGATGCTCATGCGTCGGCGTGAGACACCGATGGACTACTTTGTAACGCTTGACTGCCTGCCGATCTACAGGAGACTACAGGCGATCTACGACAGAAAACTCGAAAGGGGAGAACACTGACCATGCGTGAAGAAATGGATGCTCAGCACATTATCGACTACATCGCGACGGCTCCGAAGAAGACTCCGGTGAAACTCTTTTTGAATCTGAAGGAAGGCTCCAAGATCGACTGGGGAGATGCCCATGTCTTCAGCGACGGGCCTTCGCACATCGTCTTCGGGGATTGGTCTGAGCTGCAGCCGATCCTGGCGGCGCACGAGGATGAGATCCAAGACCTCGAGATCGAGAATGACCGCCGGAACTCCGGTGTCACGCTGCTTGACCTGAAGAACATCAATGCCCGTATTGAACCGGGCGCTATTATCCGCGAGAAGGTCTCCATTGGAGACAACGCGGTCATTATGATGGGTGCCGTGATCAACATCGGCGCCGTGATCGGTGAGGGCACGATGATCGATATGGGTGCCGTCCTCGGCGGCCGCGCGATCGTAGGCAAACACTGCCACATCGGGGCGGGCACCGTCCTCGCAGGTGTCGTGGAGCCCGCAAGCGCTAAGCCGGTCACGATCGACGACGATGTGATGATCGGCGCTAACGCGGTCGTGATCGAAGGCGTCCACGTGGGCAAAGGCGCGGTCGTGGCTGCCGGCGCCGTCGTAATCTCCGATGTGCCGGAGAATGCTGTCGTAGCCGGATGCCCTGCAAAGGTTGTCAAGATGAAGGATGCCGAAACCGAGAGCAAGACGGCTCTGATTGACGCCCTGCGCAATCTGTAAGGTGCTTGCTTCCTGTCGAGCTCAGGATAGATGAACTCGACAGGGACAGGTGTCAACAGACACACATATATACAAAAAGTGACGGCCCCCACACCTGAGGTGTGAAGGCCGTTGCCTGAATGCCCTTGTTCTGAACCTGAGCCGGTTAATTCGTGCTGCTCATTGTTGAGTTTGAGGAACCACTCCCGGCTGAGGAGGAAGTGTTGTTGCCCTTGTTCGAAGAGCTGTTGCCATTCTGTGAACCGGAGGTTGAAGAACCGGTGCCGCTGGTGCCCGTGGAGGAGCTGGAACTGCTCTGTCCTGAGGTGTTGGAGCCGGTGTTTCCACTCGTTGTAGAGCTGCTGTTCGATCCGGTGCTACTCTGGGAGCTGCCGCTTGTGCTGTTCGGGGTAGAGCCACTCTTGTTGGTTGTGGCACCCGTGGAGCTGCTTGAGCCGGTGTTGCCCGATGCCGTGTTGTCGGTACTGGACGTCGTGCCACTGGTGGTATCACTGGTCGTGCCCGTGTCAGTGCCGGTTGTGTTCTCCTGGTCGGCTGCGGATGCGTTCTCATTGGCGGTCTCGTCGTTGGTGTCGCTCTCATCCGCACGGTTTCTTCTGTCAGCTGTCTGATTGCCGGTATCCTTGTTGAGGCCAGAGCCGGTGGTCTCCTCCTGCGGTGCGGGATTGAGGATCGCGGTCTTCTGGCCTAAGCCTTCACCGGCGGTGACGGTGTTGATAATGACAGCCGTGATGATAACCGCGACGACAGCCGCGATCGTCGTGACGATCGCGATATTGCGCTTCGTCTTACTCTGGCGCTGTTTCTCCTTGTTCAGGAGTTTCTTGGAAGCGATGCGGGTGCCGTCCGGGCCGATCTCGTAGTTGTCGAGTTCGGAGGAATCCATCACGCCTTGGACTTGCTCATTGCCGTGGTTGGAGAGGTTCTCTTTGATCTTGCTTGCGGAGCGGGACAGGATGTTCTTGTAAACGCTCGTGACAATCGCAGAGATACCGGCGCCGAGACCGACACCGATGAGTGAGCCTGCGATACCGATACGGCCGGAGAGCAGGGTTGAGGTGACTGCTGAGAGCCCGGTTGCCAGGACCTGGGCGAAGGAGATATCGGAGAAGATGCCCTTGTCCTTTTTCTCAGGCTGCGCCGCAACCGCCTGGCTGTTGCTGACCGCCTGGTAGGGATTGGTCTGCGGCTGGTAGTAAGGATTGTTGGCGTCCTGATAGAAACGGGTGGTGGCTTGTTTTTTGAAATAGGTTGAGCGCCGCTGTGTCGGGACGCGCTGGGCGCGCCTATCTGTCATGCCGGGCTCGACGACCGTTCGGTCAGCCTCACCTTCGGTGGCAACGCGGGCACGCTTAGCCATGTCCGGGTCGGCTACGGTTTTGTCCGCATCCTCTTTGAAGTGTGCGGCATCATTTCTTTGTTCGGGCGAAAAGTACTGCGTCTTATCGCTGTCTGTCACAGGAGATTCCCCCTTGAGTATGTATCAGACGTATATATCGGTGAAATCGAATCTTACAGTATAGAAGTTAGGTATGGCTCTGATGTGTGTCGCAGAGATTGATTTTTGATCCTTCACATCTGTGTGGAAATACTGAAAGCAGGCATATGGAGGCGGAAGGATCGCTCGGTTGCTCTACTCAATTCTACACATTTTAGGCATCTAACGGCGCAGAGGGCCACGTTTGCCGAAAAAATCTCTGTTCTGCCTGGTTCAGATAGTGAAATAATCCGGTAAAAGTGTAATACTCAGCTGAGTACGTGCTTGTCAAAACCGTCAGACGGAGGTTTTAAGATGCTCGTTAATGCAACACACATGCTTCAGTCAGCTGAGAAGGGCCACTATGGTCTGGGTGCATTCAACACCAACAACCTTGAGTGGGCTCAGGCAATCCTTACGGCAGCTGAAGAGGAGCAGTCACCGTTGATTGTTCAGTGCTCCATGGGCGCTGCAAAGTATCAGGGTGGCTACAACGTCGTTTACAACATTGTCAATACCCTCGTTAAGAACATGAACATCACGGTACCGGTAGCCCTACACCTCGACCACGGCAACTATGAGGCATGCTTCGAGGCTATGGACGCCGGCTTCACCTCGATCATGTATGATGGCTCTCACGAGAAGAGCTTCGACATCAACGTCGAGCACACCAAGGAGCTCGTCGGCATCGCCCACAAGAAGGGCATTTCCGTAGAGGCTGAGGTCGGCGGTATCGGCGGCACCGAGGACGGCGTCACCGGCATGGGCGAGATCGCAGACCCGAAAGAGTGCAAGACCATCGCTGATCTCGGCGTTGACTTCCTCGCCTGTGGCATCGGTAATATCCACGGCTTGTATCCGAAGAACTGGAAGGGCCTGCAGTTTGATGTTCTCGGCAACATCAAAAAGGAAGTCGGAGACCTCCCGCTTGTCCTTCATGGCGGCACCGGCATTCCTGTTGACCAGGTCAAGAGGGCAATTTCCCTTGGTATCTCCAAGATCAACGTCAACACCGACCTGCAGGTTGTCTTCTCCGCAGCAACCAAGAAGTACTATGAGGAGAAGAAGGACGAGCTCGAGAAGGGCTACGATCCTCGTAAGGTCTTAAAGCCGGGAAAAGAAGCTATCGTTGCCCGCACCAAGGAGCTTATGGAAGAGTTCGGCTCCGTCGGCAAAGGCTGGGAGTAGTCACTAATAACTACCTATAGTCTGAGCTAGGTTGTGTCCTCCGTTTCCGTAAGGAAGTGGGGGACACTGCATTGTAACGGGCGTTTGTACGTTGTGTCCTGCTCATTGACAGCATGCGTACCCTTTGGTATCCCTGAAAGTGCACTGAGAGGCTGGGGTGCCACGAACGTGGCTGAGAAAACCCATGGAACCTGATCTGGACAATACCAGCGCAAGGGAGCTTCCATTTGGATGCAGGCGTTGCTGAACGCCGCCGATGCATTCTGACAGCCCCTCGAACAATAGAGGGAGTGATCAAACGTGCAGACCATCGATCAACAAAAACGAGGGTTCACGATCCGTGAAGTGGTGTTCCTCGCGATCATCGCGATCTTTTTCGGGATCATCTATCAGCTCTGGAGCTATGTCTACTATCTTCTAGCCGCAACCCCGCTTGAGCCCTTTGCAAACGATATCACTTTGGGTGTCTGGGTTATGGCAGGCCCGCTGGCGGGAATCCTGCTCAAGCGCCGTGGTGTCTCAATTATCAGTGAGTTCCTGGCTGCCGCAGTCGAGATGCTTCTCTTCTCGAGTTGGGGCGTCGGCGACCTGATCAACGGAGCAGTCCAAGGTTTGGGCTCTGAGCTGGGCTTCGCTACCTGCCGCTACAGGAACTGGGACAAAGCCGGACTCTTCTGGGGTGCCCTGTGGACGACGATCATCACTTTCGCTTGGGACCTGCTGAGAAGTGGCTATGCGGAGTACGGCGTAGGCATGTGCATTGCTCTCTTTATCATCCGCTTCGCCTCAATCGGCCTCTTCTCCGGCGTGCTGGTCTATAAGATCGCCGAGCTTGTCAACAAGACGGGCTTGCTTGACAAATGACGCTTTCCCTTAAAACACAGGATCTGAGTTTTCGCTACCGCGACACCCCGATCTTTTCCCATCAGAACTTCGAGGTGCCGCTGGGTGAATTCTCAGTCCTGAGCGGCCCTTCCGGCAGTGGCAAGTCGACGCTGCTGAAGTTGCTCGCCGGCCTCTATCCGCGCTACGGCGGCACCATCACCTCCGGCAACGTCTATCTGGAGGGACAGGTGGCCGGGATCTGTATGCCTTTTGAGCGTGCTCAGCGGGTTTCGATGCTCTTCCAGCATCCCGCCCGGCAATTCAGTATGCGCACGGTCGCACAGCAGATCGACTTTGCTTGCGCGAACCTGCAGGTACCTAAAGAGGAAGTTGCAGAGCGTCGACAGGAAGTCCTGAAGCGCCTCAATTTGGAGCACCTGGCTCAGCACATTGTGACCACCCTCTCCGGTGGCGAGCAGCAGTGCGTGGCGCTCGCTTGCGTGCTCGCGATGCGCTCCAAGATCATCCTGCTCGACGAGCCCTTCTCCAATGTAGACGTGCATGGACGCGCCTATATTCTGAAAGTCTTAAAAGGGCTACAGACACAGGAAGGCACGACCATATTTTTGGCTGACCACGAGCTGAAAGGCTACCGGGGGATTGCGACTAAGCTCTTTTCACTTTCCGGGGAAACCCACGAGCTCACCGAGAAGCCGCTCGACATGCTGCCGGAGGGGAAGTCCGGTGAGGAGCATAGGGTTACCCCGCATCCCTTGAGACCGGGGTTGTTCTCCTGGTCTGATCTCAGCTATGGGGCGGGGGAGCGGACCCTTGTGAAGGACAGCCGCTTCACCCTTCCCAAAGGGCAGGTCGGACTTTTGTCCGGCGACAACGGGGTGGGAAAGTCTACCCTGTTCAAAGTGCTCTCCTGCCAACATGACTACACAGGAACGCTCACCTTTGAGGGGCAGGATGCCCAGAACTTTAAGCCCAAGGAGTGGGCCATGAAGGTAGGGCTGACCTTTCAGTCGAGTGAGGATCAGTTCGTCACGCTCACGATGGAAGACGAGCTTTCCCTCTCTGCACAGCACTCGCTGCAGCCTAAGTATTGGGACAAGAAACGCATCGCCAGCGCCGTTGAGGAATTAGGTCTCACCGGACTTGAGAGACATGTGGTGTACCGGCTCTCGGGAGGGCAACAGAAGAAGCTGCAGCTCTTGAGCATGCTGATTATGGGACAGCCGACCTTGCTGGCTGACGAGCCCTTTGCAGGGCTCGACGCCGCCTCGGTCCGGGTGGTCCTGAATCTCCTTTGCCAGACGGTTGAGGCTCTGGAGCCCGCGGTGCTCGTGGCCTCCCATCAGCGTGCGCAGGTCGCAGAGGCCTGTGACTACGAGCTCAGGCTTGAGGATCAACACCTGAATCTGTTGGGGGAGGAGCAATGAGCAACAACCGCGCAGACCGTCTCACGGACCGTATGGGATCGGGACAGCAGGGCTCTGAGCTGCGGGGGCTCAATGCCTCCGTCCTCTTTGTGTCAATGCTGGGGGTGGGGATCCTGATCGGCTTTTCCCAATCAATCATCCTCAACCTGATTGTGATAGCCTTCGGATTCATCTACCTCGCAGCGATGCGTGCACGTCTCAAGACCGCGCTGATCGCGCTAGCAGTGGCCTTTCCGTTGGCGTTGGGTACCTGGTCCTCATTCATGTTCTTTGCGGTCAATCATGCGCCGCACACCGCCTGGCTCTATGGGACGCGTGTGTATGCCTATCTGGCGTTAGGCATGATGGTGACGATGACAAAAGGGGCAGAGGAGGTCTTAACCAGCCTCCACCAGCACCTGCACCTCTCCAATACCTTTGTGTTTGGCTTGCTCGGCTCCTTCAATCTGGTGAAGAGCATCCACGACCAGTACAAGCGGATTATGTATTCCGCGATGCTGCGCGGGGATGAGTACCACCTCTGGCAGCCGCGGCTCTATCTGCGCTTCATTATCACCGCGCTCAACTGGTCGGGGGATTTGGCGCAGGGGATGACGTCTGAGGGGTTCAGCGAAGGGGCCCCGCGCACCGAGCTTGTTGAGGACGTGTGTCCCATCTGGCAGTGGGTCTTAGCAGTTGTACTCATCGCGCTCTTCGCGGTGGGCGCTTTCGTGATCCGGCCCTGGTAGGGCTCCCAACTCTTTACATATCGGTGTCGTTTTGTGTCACACTCTCAGATGCGGAGGGAATTGCAGTGGAGGGGTTCCACAGCGGCGCAGAGTTCCCACCGGTGAGCTGCTCGTGGCAACAGTTGAGGTCATTGACGATGCGGTTCACGAGGTTGGAGTCTGAAGCGGAATCGGTGCAGACGGCGATCACGTAGGGACCGGTGTCGGAGAAGACGATGCCGGCGTCGTTCATCGTGGGCGAAGCGTCCTCTGTCTCATCGGAGAACCAACCTGCCTTCGACCAGACTTGGTAGGTGTTGCCCAGCACCATATGCAGGGGTGAGTTCGGAGTCGTTAAGAAGAGCTGTGAGAGTTCCTTAGCGTCGTCGGTGCCTGAGGTGAGGTAGCGGTAACCCTGCTTCCAGGCGAGGACAAACTCGCGGGCGGACATGTCCGCGTACCAGTTGTAGTCAAAGGGGATATCGTGGCTGTCGGTGTCGATGCCGGCGTCGGCGAGCCACGCTGACCAGCCAGACTCCTCTGACATCGTTCTCAGGCTCGCATAGTCGCTGTTGGAGGATTGATTGATTACGTTCTTGACGAACGGATACACTGTATCGTGGTTGAGCTTGCCTGTCTCCACCAAGTCCTGATAGACAAAGATACTGTAGGGGCCTTTGATAGCGGAGGCGGAGTAGACACGGTCTTCGGGTTGATAGGTGATTCGACTTCCGTTCTCTTTATCGATATCGTGTAGATCGATCGAGACAGTGATGTCGTTGTCCCTGCACTGCTGCAGGGCCTCTTCCAGGTCCTCAAGCGCGGGGCTGCCGTCTAAGGAGGCCTGCCCGGAATAGGCGATACCGGAGTCGGTCACTGTCTCTTCGCTTGAAGTCCCGTCCTGGTTGTCCCGCTCCTCTTCAGAGATTTTTTCCTGATCTTCACTCTGCTCCTGGGCTTCACCGGGATCGCTTTCGCCTGAGGCGGTGACGAGTGAGTGGATCTGAACTGTGAGAACGACTGCGAGAATGATGACGGCGATCGCGACAAACGCACGTAGCTGGGTCGCGGTGGTGTACCGTGGAGCGGGGGCAGTACTGCGTTTCTGTGCTTGTGCTTGCAGATGCCACCGACGGCCCCAGGGGTGCTTCGAACTTGTACTGTGTGCTGGTCTTTTCCAGGAAGGACGAGCAATATGTCTGTACGGTTGGGGGCTGGCTGGTCGCCTGGAACCTGTGTGTCTGTCTTCTGCCAAGAAGCGCTGCCCTCCCACCATATAGATTGCATCCAGCGTTATCGCTCTATATATAGTACACCACGTATCATATGCAACATTCTTCCTGAAAGATAAGACATTAACCTCAAAAGTGTGGTGTCGGGTGTGTATGGAGGCATGGGTCCTGTATATACCGTTTACCAATCCGCTTCCATTCAGCCGATGCGTGGATAAAGTTTTTACCCAACGTGCTACGCTTTTTAAAAGGCTCTTCGCTACTTATGGTGGGTAGCACACCCGCATCCCCTTGAAGGCGTGGCCTTTGAACGGTAGGATTTCCGGAAAGGAAAGGCTCCGGTCCTAAGGTGCGATATGGATGCTTAAGGCAGGTATGCTGACAAGGCTCTTTAAGAGGTCCCAGGGGGCTTAGAGACGAAAGGGGGCTCTTCGATGTCTGGTTTGAGGAGCGCAGATGAGCGCAGGACATCCTGCATGTGAGGGTGGTACACGTCAGGACCAGGTAAGTGGTGAGCCCTGTCTGCCACAGGCGCTATAGCACCTACGACGCGCGAGAGGACCTTGTGGCATCTCGACATCTGGCAATACGAGACCATCGTACACGGCGCAGTGTTGAGGGCCCCAAGGACGGCGTGCATGCTGCAAGGATGCTCTGGGAGGTGTGCCCGAAGACGCATCACGGCGCTCTTTGAGGCCCAGCTGATACGTGATAGCGCTCTTTGTCATGAGCGTTGCGGCCATAAGCCTCTGCACGAGACAGCCCACGCGCATATGGAGACTGCTTGGGAAGGCGACATCGAAGGCGAGGGATGCAGCAGACTATTCCAGAGTCGTGTGTGTGGGTACAGGCGACACTGCCAAAAGGTGCGACCAAAGCTGTATCAGCATCATGGCTGACCTCGACCGCCAGCGCGCCATCACGAAAGGCAAAGGACAAAGGTGGCACAGGCAGGCTTTGAGATGAGCTTAAGGAGCACACAGGGACCAGACGAAGGGCTTAGAGGTCATACGCGACATAGCAAAGACATAACTTCCTGGGAGTCACTGCAGCGATGCCCCAGGCCGCCTAGATCCTGGACAGCTTCCATGTGGTGGCAGCTCCTGATGAGGACGACAGACCCTGTGAGGTGCACGCAGAGGCGCGATTGCGAAGAGAGAGGAGCTCGACCCTGCGAAGACACATCTCAAGGAGGCGCGCACCTGCCAGACGGCAAAGCGATGCGTAACGTCTATGGTTGCCCTGACAGAAGATCTACAGCCAAGGACCCAGATTGCCTCTGCTTGTAGATGATGCACTCTGTCGTGGCTAAGATGAAGAGAGTGGCTGGTACCCTTAGGAAGGAGCGGGAAGGCATCCTCAACTGGTGGAAGAGGAGTTTGACCAATTCGTTCCTCGAAGGGCTCAACTCCCTCGTCTAGTCAGCAGAAAGCGCTGCTAGGGGCTTCAGGAACATGTCCTACTTCGAGGCGATGATCTTCCTCAGACTGGAAAACTCAACTTCTCGGCCTAGAGGCAGCTGGCCTGCACTACCCACTAGAAACGTCGAAGAGCCATAAAAAAGGTGCGGCATGCCGCACCTTTTCAACTCTTCATTTGTCTTTCATATCGGTGTTGTAGAAACCGGAGCCTTTCAGCTCGATACCGTAGGGTTCAAATACCTGATTGGCAGTGTGGCCACATTTCGGGCATTTGACGACTGGAGTTTCTCCCATCGGGTGCTTCACCTCAAAGACGTTGCCGCATGAGGCGCACTTGTAGTCGTAACGTGCCATATCGTTTTGCCTCCGAATACTATGTGTACAGAATTGATTTTATTGACCTTAATTCCGAAAGTACTCTACCCAGAAATGGGGCCTTTCACCCGCGCAATATCGAAAAGCTCAAAGTTCGGATACCGTTTAGTAACCTTTTGCAATGATCCTTCAGTTCCTACCTTGCAGGAGTACCTTGAACACTCCTAATCAGGCTGTCTGATAGAGGC
>ERZ773013.1462-NODE-1462-length-13929-cov-5.775119_pt1 | contig 13929 bp, 7 predicted proteins | sample MGYA00511670_ERZ773013 | MGnify/ENA primary metagenome ERZ773013 (study PRJEB29015, sample SAMEA2738120) | human oral metagenome | biome: human oral; feature: human-associated habitat; material: saliva | place: China | collected 2257 ...
TGTAGAAACGAATAAGTTGTATGACACAACAAAGCGTCTTGCTGATATTGCATCAGGTCTTGGCGTGTCATTTGAGCGACTTGGTCTTGCATACGGACAGGTTAAATCTCGAAGCTGGCTTGATGGAAAAGAATTGCGTCAATTTGCTTATGCCGGCTTGCCAATGTTGCAAAAAATAGCCGACCTTTATAACGAAAATAAGAAAAACGGGAAATCTGATTATACAACGGCTGATGTACGTAAAATGATTTCCAAGCGTGAGGTTTCTTTCGACGATGTTGATTCTGTTATCAAGAAAATGACAGACGAAGGCGGACAGTTTTATAATATGCAGTTCGTCTTATCTGAAACATTGTTAGGACAATGGAACAAATTGATAGATGCGTGGGAAATCATGCTTGGTAAGTTTGCGGAAGGTGATAGTATTATTGGTGGTGTGTTCAAAACTGCAATAAAAGGCGCAGCAGCCTTTATTCTTCAGCTTGATAGAATAAGCCCATTGCTTTTATCTTTCGGGGCAGTTCTTGCTGGTAAGCAGCTTGTCAATTGGGGGCTAAATGCTCTTAGCTTAAACACTGGCCGTATAGCTTTGCAAATGTCATCAGTGCAAGCGGCTCAACTTAAAATATATGCGAATAGTCAAATGCAGGCTGTCATGGAGGGTAAAATCACGACTGAGGTTGCCCAACAAAATATTCTACGTCAACAACAACTATTAGGTTCAAAGGCTATAAAAGAGATGGCTTATGCACAGTTGTTTGCAGAAGGGAAGATTAATGCTGCCCAAATAGCAGGATTGATGCGTAGAGGTGAGGTGAGTAGCTCACTTGTTGTTCAACTTCGACAGATGCAACTCATTTCAGCAGAGCAGGAGAAACTCATTCTTTTAGCAGGACAAGAGGGCAATACAAGAAAGGGTAATCTTGCTATGATGCGTTTGTCAACATCTGGAATAGGAAGTGGACTTGGAGGACTTATGTCTACTGGAAATATTGCAATGATGGGGGCTGCTGTTGGCTTGGCTCTATGGATGGGGTATAGCCAATGGAATAGCCGAATAGAACAACAGATGGAGGCTACTGTTCAGCATGCAAGGCAACAGATAGAAATATATTCTAAAGGTATAGAAACAGCAAGTAGCAGTGGCGTAACAGAAGAGTCTGTGCGAAACATGCAAGACATTGTCGAGAATAGCGATTTGTATTCTAAGTCAATGAAAGAGCAAATTGACCATGCAAAGACATTGCAAGAGAAGTATGACGTTCTGCTTGATATCATAAAGCAGATGGGTGAGCAGTCAAAGGCAATGATTCGATATTCGCAAGAGGCATCCGAAATGATTAAAGCTACGTCTGCTTCTGCTACCTCGCAGGACTTTAACCCAATGCTGGGACTTGGTCTTGGTTTCGCTACCGACTACGCTTGGGATTTCTTATTTAATGATGATATTGAAAAAAATATCACAGATTACGAACGGTCTCAGGGTTTGTTCCAAAACATAGGTGGAGAACTTGAAGCGTACAAGCGTCAAATTGTTGAGGCTATGAACGAGATAAAGGGAAGCTACGCTGATGTTTACGCGGAAATTCAAGGGAAACCATTTGAGGAACAGTTACGTATTCTTTCTGAATCTGACGCATGGGGAGAGATTAAAAGGAGAATATCACAGAGTGATACGTCTTTTAGTGGCCTTGCAGACACATATCAATCACGATCTAAGGAAGTAGCAGACGATTGGAATGAGATTGTTAACGATGATATTCCAAGAATGTTCGCCAAGGCAGCCCACGAGCGCGGAATGGACTTAGAGGATTATAAAAATTACTGTAAACGCAATCCAGAATACACCCAAGACATGATACGCTCAATTGTTCATCAGTTGAAAAATGGTTCTGCTGAAACAAAGGGCAAGCTGTCAGAGGCACTTATAGAGTTTTTTGGGCTTGCGAAAGAATATGCTGATAGAGTTCGAGTTGCTGTTGCGTCAGACGTAGGAGAAGAAAAGCCATTAACACCATACGACAAGCAGACAGATATTGGTAAACGTTTGATGCGTAACATCGTAGATAAGTATGGAAACGGTATTATTACTACCGCTGAACTTAATACAGTAGCTACGGAAGAAGATGATTGGGAAAAAGTAGCTTCTAATATAAAAAAAATATATAGTTCCAAAAGAGAGTCGTACCTTGCAGCTGTCGCAGGACACGCATCCCGTTCTGAACTTGCTCCTTTGTACAAAGAACAAGAAAGGTGGCGTAAGGTTGCGTTGGCAAATGGTATCACTCCAGAATCTAAATCAGACAGGAAAGCTGAGATTGCAAAGAAAAAAGCTGAGGCTGCAAAGAGAGCAGCTGAACGTGCCGCAGAAAAAGCAAGGAGGGCTGAGGAACGTCGTCAGCGTGAAATCCTCCACACATGGCAGAGGCGCAAGAAACTACTCGAAGAATATTACGAAACATGGGAAAAGTGGCGTAAGATAGAGGGTAGAGAGGACGCAAAGACACGTCTTCGTAACGATAAGCGTTTCGGTAGTATAAGCAAAACTTACACTGACCCAGGAAATTTAGCAGGAAATTTAGAAAGACTCGTTAATGGATATTCAAAGCTTGCTAAAACGGAGGATCAAAGGAATTTCCTTGCGGAAACGAGAGCCGAAGCGTCAAAGAAAGAAGCAGATATTGAGTACAAAAATGCTTCAGACAGAGTAGAAATGCTTAACGGGCAACTTGACCTTTTGTCAAAGCAGTATGACTTGTATCAAAAGCTATCGAAGGTTACATCAAGTTCTGTTGCTGCGGAGTTCTCATTCGGGTCCTATGGTGTGTATCGAAAGGACAAGGGGAGTTATTACGGATATTTACGTGATAGGCTGAAATCTATTCAAGGGAAAAAACTCTCTCCCAAGGACTTTGTAAACAACGAAATGCCTGTTTCGGAGAGGGACAAGAAGAGCCTTGAAGAGCTTCGTGTAACCGCAAGTATCAAAAAGGTTAATTTTGGCCCAGATGGTTTGGATGGAGTTCTGAAACTCACCGATAATCAGATTAAGGATAGATTTGGTGAAGAGTTATCTAAAATCATTATTGACTTCAAAAAGGAAACAGGTAAACTTGACGAGAAGATTGCAGACTCCCTTGTACACGGCTTTGAGTATTTGCAAAACTATCAGGCAGAGATTGATTCCATTAATCAGTCGTATGACGAACAAATAGAACGTCTTGAAAAGCGTAATCAACTCGAAGAAGAAAACGCTAAATACATTTCTAACGAAGCTTTAAGAAAAGGCAAGATTTTACTTGCTCAACAAAGAAATAGAGATATAAGCAATGTCAATCTCGAAGCCGCAAAACACTCTGCGTCATATTACAATTTCTTTGGCGCAATAACAACACTAAGCACAGACGAAGCAGAGAAATATGGTGCTACGATTAGGGACATCGTAAATAAGGCCTTCCAAAGTGGTGCTATTGACGCTCGTGAGTACACAAAGCAGATGAAGCAGATTAATGACCAAATGGAGAAGCTTCATAATAGTCAGTCTGACTTTATAACCTATCTGCAGGGTGGTCTTGATGCCGTTATACAAAAGTATAAGGAGCAAGGTGACGAAATGCAAAATAGGTCCTCAAACGATTACGAGCAAGCAAGCAAGTATTTCCAGAATGCAAAGCTAAATGGCGATACTTCTGGAATGCAAATAGCGCAAAATCAGATGAACAATGCCAAGATTATGGGTCAACAAGGCGAAGCAATGTCTAAGATGGCTGGCGGAATGAAAGGCACTGTTAGTATGATAGATGCTATCGTCAACGGTATAAACAACGCCGTGCAGAGCATGAAGAAATTTGTTGACCAGTTGGCAGAGGACTTTGATACGCTTGGTAAGGGCGGAGATGGTATTCGTGACAGTAAAGGTTATCAGTTCGTCAGTGGATTCAGTGAAGCTTCGCAAGGTGCGGCAGACGGATGGAACTCTCTCAAAAGCGGAAATGTTATGGGGGCGGTTACTGGTGTGTATCGTTCTTTTGCGGGTTGGTTCACAGGAACAGCACGTGCAAGAGATGCAAAACTCGACCGTCAAATACAGCTTGCAGAAAGACAAATAAAGGCTCTTAGCAACCTCCAAAGCTCTATTGAGCGAAATTTAAAGAAAACACTCGGTGGCGTTTACGGATACAAGGCTGATCCGGATGATGTCAAGAAACTCAAAGAGGGTCTTGATAACTACTCTATGGCAAAGAGAGGTGTCGAGTATGGACACGATACTCGTCTTGCAAGCAAAGCAATTGGAGCCGGCGCAGGAATTGCAGTAGGGGCAGGCTCTGCCGCTTTATCCGGAGCATTGTTAGGTTCTGCCGTTGGTCCTATTGGTGCGGCGGTCGGTGCCGTTGCGGGTGCTATCGTTGGTTTTATAGTTGGAGGTCTTTTTGGACACAAGAAGAAGAAGCATACTACTGTTTATAGAGAAGAAACAAACGCCGCTATGGAAAAAGCGTATCGCACGCAAACTTACTACGACCAACAGTTTGCAGTAATGAATATGCAACTTGACCAAACCAATGCAAAGATAGAAAGTGAGAAGAAAAAGAAGAAAAAAGACGAAGGGAAAATTAACGACTACGAAAGCCAAGTTGCGGAGTTAAAGTCTAACATTGCAACCTTTGCAATGGATATGGCAAAAAGTATCTATGATATTGATTTGAAGTCATGGGCAAAGGAACTTACAAACGCTGTCGTTGAAGCATGGAGCAAGGGTGAAGATGCCGCAAAAGCCTATCACGATAAGGTGAGAGATTTAATGAGAAATCTTACGACAAATATACTTACAACAAAAGTGATGGAGGCTGCGCTAAGCAAGACCCAAGAACTCATAAAGAAAAAAATGATAGATAAGAGTGGTTTACTTGATGAAAGCGATATATTAGACCTTGCGGACATTATTGAAAAGGATGGTAAATCTGCAATTGAGAATATTACCAAAGTTTTTGAGGTGTTGAAATCAAGGGGGATGGATCTAACTCAAAATGGTTCAAGTTCTGTGGGTAATGGCATTAAGTCTATCACAGAGGAGACTGCCGACATACTCGCCAGCTATGTAAATGCTATAAGGCTTGATGTTTCAGTAGACAGAGTGAATATACAAAGGATTGCCGATGCAATGGCTTCAATGCCGCAGATGAGCGATATTGCAAATTCGCAACTTGCGGAGTTAAGGATTATCTCTATCAACACGCAAAAAAATGCAGAAAACACAGAGCGTATTTTGTCCTTGTTTAGGGATATTACAACTCCGGGTCTAAAAAAAGTAAATATTCATTAATAGTATTAGTTATGTTTAGAAAGAAAAATAAGTTGTCATGTGAATTGAAAGACGAGGGTCGTCAGTTAGGCATGTGTGATGATATTTATAATACTTGGAGTGGGTACGAATCGGTTGACGATTTGTGCCAACTCTATGCCGACAATATGGAGTTTATTATAAATCACCCAAATTGGAGATTGAATAAAACGTTAAAAAAGTATGCAAGCGAAGAGGTGTTGCACCGACATGGAATCTATGTTGATGAGAAATCTACATTGGAAAATGTTGGCGATATGATTATCAATGGAAAATCAGATATATCACTTGAAATCAGTGACGGGAGCGCAGTTGAGATTTATGTACGTGAAGATAGTAAGCTTAATGTCAAGTTAAGCAATGGCTCTGCTGCCTACATCAACGTTTATGACAACGCAGTCCTTGCTGTTAAGTCAGAAGATCGCTCAAAATGTTTCGTATATAAGCATGGAGGAACAATAGAAGCCGTTGGCGACAACGTTGTGATTAGAAATAGAAACAAGCACTAATTATAAAGGAGAGCGTGATAGACTTACCACGCTCTCTGTACTTATTTTTCTGTAAGGCTAATTCCTTCTATATCTATATTCTGGAGTACCAGTTAAACCTGTTTGAAAATCATACAAATAAAGTTTACCATCACTTTTTATATCGCAAACGTATTTATTGTTGTCATATTCCAATAGAATGATACCCTTTTTGTAAATATATTGATAATAGTCTTCCGAAGGGTTAGATATAGAGGTTGTGTATTCCTTTCTGATTGTAATTACATAGGGAAAAGTCTGCCCTTTGTTGTTATTAACAGTGCTATTTGAAAAGGAGAGCCTATAATCCTTGTCATTGTGCCAATAAGTCTCCTCTGCTTTATTCCATCCATTGTTTACATAGGGATTATTGCTGTTATCTTTGTAGAACGCATCCAACACCCAATTCCCAACGATTTGGGTTTTAACCCTGTTATAGGAAGCTTCGAGGATCTCGCCCTCTCTATTGCTTTCATCGTTATTGTCTGATGAACATGATGTGAATACCGTTACCATTGATAGCATGGTAAGAAGTGATAATAAATACTTTCTCATATTTTACAGTTTTTAGTCTTATGTTAATATCTGCACAAAGATAACGATAATCTATCACCTTTGCAAACGTTTACGAAATTGTTTTGTTTATTCTGTCAAATTCTTACTTTTTGATTATGTTAAATGTAAATTATCGCAACAAATAGTCAGTTTTGTCTTCAAATTCTTAAAATAATTCTTTGAGTGATTTTTAGTGTTATCTCTGCTTTTTATCCATGTTAAGAATATGATGCGATACTTGTAAGCAAAGAAGATTTTATTTTTTGCGAATATCACCAAATGATATAAGAATATTTATGCGTTAATTATTGTGTATTTATACATTATTTCGTATATTTGCGCAATAAGATTGCAAATATATGGGATACGATAAGGTTTATATTCAGAAAACGACACAAGGTGCAGTCCTCAAAGAGACTGTTGCTGACTTCGATATTTACTGTGCAGATATTCCTTTTAAGTTGCTTGTGGAAGCGAAAGACCTCTCCAAGCAAGACTGGAATGATGAGCATGGAGATGACGAATATATACCTATTGGCGGACTAAAACTTAAAGCCTACACAATGGATGTTAAGTTTTGTTGTAAGGGCGACAAATATTCTTCAAACGCAAAAGTACAAAAATTTCTAAAGTACTTGTTAGGACTTGATGGAACAGGTGCGGAAATGATGATGTATTGCACTTGGACACAGATAGGCCGTGCAGGGATTCGTTTTGACAAATTAAACGATAAAGCTGAACTCGTAAGAGATTCGGATGGTGACACACTCGTTTTTACAATAACTTTCAAGGTGAACGATCCTTTAAGTGACGTGTCGCCTTCTTACGATGCTAATAACGCAGTAATGGGGTTAAGAAAAGCTTAAAAGATATGGGAGAGTGGCTGATACGACATATAGATGGTAGTGTCTTAAAAGACGAGACAAATAATGATGTTACCACAAGGAGTATAGAATATAATGGCTCGTGGATGGGTGAATGTTATGTAACGATAACATTAAAGAGTGCATCTCCTATTCTTTTTAAGATAGGCGATTATTTGACGTATCGTGGGGAAATCTTTGAGATCAATTACGACCCTAGTATTATAAAACAATCACGACGCAACGAATATGGCGAATCTTTTGTTTACGAAAATATCAAATTCAACGCAAAGCAGGATGAGTTAGCGAGAACGGAGTTTTTAGACATCGTGTTACATGATAATCAACTCCATTATACCTCGTTGGCCAAATTTGCTTTTTACGTATCTTCTCTTGACGATTTACTCGACCGCATACAAGCCAATCTTAACGAGCAATGGGGAGAAGGTGAGTGGAAACTGTATAGTAGAAACAGGTTGCGCTCTGGGCAGCGAGGATGCGACTTGTCTGTTTGGGATAAAACATACGGTAACGAAATTGCTGATAATGTAATAGACTCGACTTCTATTACAGCAGATAACTTGAACTGCTGGAGTGCCCTCGCTTTGGTAAACAGTCAATTCGATGTGAATTTTATCACAAGAGGACGAAATGTGTTCGTTGGAACTACAGGATTGCCCACATCACATATTTTTGAATATGGAAAAGGGCGTGGACTACGCAGAATAGAGAAAAATGCGGATAGCGAACAAGCTATTACGACTCGACTACGTGCGTATGGTTCGTCTAAGAATCTTCCAAATAGATATTACGCAACTCTTAATTTGCAGGCTTTTGCAACAGTAACCTCTATTGAAAGTAAGGGTAACTCCAACGGGAATTATAATATACAGGCCAATCTTAATTTACCATTCTCAATCGCTTATTTCTATAATCCCCTACAAGAGTTAAACGATAAAAGACAGTCGTATTTGGTAACAATAGAATGTGGAGGATTCAAAGTAAAAGCTTCTGTATTCAAAGCGAAAAACTCGGGAGAAACTTGTTTTTTTGCGGCTCACAATGATGCCGCAAATCTTGCAAGTCATCAAAACGACCTTTCTGATATTCAAAATTTCAGCAATGCAGTTGAAATTGGTAAAAGAATTACGTTCCTTTTTGGAGTTAAAAAAGAAAGTTTCCCAAAAGAGAACAAAGCATACGCAACAGACAATCTGCCTAATAATATGGCAGTTGACAGACTTATGCTACCGGGGTTCCCAAATAAGTCCTTAAAGCAATGGTGGAATGAGCAAAGCGAAGAAACGAAAAGGAGAATCTACCATGGGGATAAATCCCACCTTTTCTCAGAAAATAAATACCGTCCATACATAGACTCTTCTAACGTAGAGGAGATTGGTGTTCGTCCAAACTCTGTGTATTTCGATAATAAAGACATACAGAGAGGGATTGAAGACATCTACCCTACAATCGAAAAAATGGAGGTGGATGGTGTGAGAATAGACGAGGTTTTGTCCGCAGACGCCATAGAAGATAACGGAGTTTTCAAGGATGGTTCTACCATTCCTAATTTCCGCATCTACTTAAAGGCTGCTATAAATTTTGATATAAACGACCTTATCGGAAATTCGACAGATACGCCATACATATCAATGAAGGACGGAATGTGCGGTGGTCGTACGTTTCAGATAAGTTCAGCACGCAAGAAAAATGATGGAACTTGGGAGTTGACTTGTCAAAGAGTTAAGGACGAAAGCTTGAATCTCTATTTCCCTTATAATGATTATCAAGTTAGAGCGAATGACCATTTTGTATTATTGGGTATTCCCCTACCCGATTCGTATGTTGAAGCAGCTTCGATTCGGTTATTGAAATACGCTCTTGCGTTTCTCGATAAGAACGATTATACTCGTTATGTCTATTCCCCTAAGATTGACGAAATTTATATGCAGCGTCAGCATGACAAAGCGACTTCTGACCGAACAGGTTCTATATCATCTCTCCACGACACTATAAAAGAGGGAGACGTACTGCAATTTGAAGATGCCGACCTACATATTGAAGGCAAGATCTCTATTGATCAATTAACAATTAGAGAGGAAGATGGGAAGATTCCCACCTATGAGGTGACTCTCCGTGAAGATAAATCGGTAGGTACGATACAAAAGTTACAAGAGAAAATAAACTCTCTCGAAAGTGGTAATGGAGGGACTGTTGCAGGAAATAGTGGGAATAGTCTAACAGTGCCACAAATGCAGCGTCTAATAGAAACTCATGGTAAAAAGCGTTTCCTTGATAAATTAGCTCCCGATACCGCTCAAGAATTGATTACGTTCTTAAAGGGTATTGCTATCGGTAATGGGTACGGAATAACTGAACTTGGCGACTTGTTTGCTCGATTTATCAAGGCTAACTCAGTAAAGAGCGATGATTTCCGTTCGGGACTATTGGATGGTGCTGGCTTTGGTATTTACAAGGACGATTATGGGAAATCAATAGCAGAGGTAGATAAACTGAATGTAAGGCAGAAAGCAACATTCTCGGAGTTGGAGTATAAGCGTCTTGCCTTTACTACTGGCGATGTTGGATTTACGTCTGCAAGCGCACATATATATAGCGTTATTCCAGTTGGTGCTAATGGTGCTCCTATCGTTAACTCGACTACTTTCTTTAAGTCTGCAAATAAGCAGGTGATGATAAATAATGCCCTACTCTCTTATAGTGTGTCAGCAGGTGGAAATAGTATATCTGCTTATAGATGTTACTTTCTTGCAGATGATGGCGATAAGCGTATCAGTAATGATTGGAGGATTGGCGACCAAGCTATGTGCAAGACTGATAATCTCATTTCTCGAACGTCAAACAGAATAGCTAATAGATACTATTGGCGTTTGGTGGTAAACAAGGGAACGGAAACTATCAATGGTAAATTATACCACTTCGTAGACCTTTCGGATATTCGTGGCACGCTTGAGCTTACTATTAACGGCACACAATATACTTGTATAGGCTATGATACAAAGGCTGATAATGACATCCCAAAGGCGGAGGATGACATTATCCAATTAGGAAGTCAGACCGACACCGATAGGCAATACGCTCACATCATCTATGTATCAGAGGGCAAACGTGTGGACTATGCAGGTATCAATAACTACGACCTTGCTTCACACATTATTAATGAGTTTAGCCCTAAAGAGATAACGGTGCGTTCAGACCGTTTCAAGATTATATCCGCAGCAGGTACGGGGATAAGCTCATCTTTGGTATGTGATAGAGGAGAATGGGTGAACGGTACGATAGCAGGACACTATGATAGATTTTCTTATAACGGCTCTCTGTGGCTTTGTAATGTTGGAATAGGTAACACTACCACAGAAGCACCAACGGAAAGCAGTATGATATGGATAAAGCAGGTGTCACAGAGTGATGTGTATAGTCTGGAAGTAACCATTGAAAGTGGAGCAATATATGATTCACAAGGCAGCGTAGTCCTATTGGCGACATACAGAAAGGGAAATGTTGATATATCAGACACTATCACAAGCGCATTATGGTCGTGGATACGCATAAGCGGTCAAAGTACGGATGCCGAGTGGAATACATCACATAAGGGCGTAGGTAGAAGAATAACAGTATTAGCATCAGAAGTCGATTCTATGGCTTTATTTGACTGTATAATAGAAGGATAATATATGGGTACAAAAGCAAGAGGGGGTATCACCCTTTATAATGTAAAAAACGGAAAAGATGCAGAGTATCATCGGTTGCGACCACAGAGCGAGAAGGCTGTTGTTGGGGCTGATAACTCACTGTATATTACACTTTCGTATATCATCGAGCACGTCAATGGTGCGCAAGTGACAACGGAATCAGGCAGCGCACAAGGATATCATGTCACTGCACGCATGAACAACGGTGTATCTATCGCTATGACAAACGGAGCGGTGAATAGTGGTACTTATAAGTTAACGGACTATTCAAAGGCACAGAACCGCCCCGACTATGTTATCATAGAATTGAGAGATAGTGCCGATAAGGTCGTTGACATTCGTACTGCACAAATAATTATGGAAGCATCTTCTTATGTCGATATAGTAGCTGATTTGCGTACTACAGTATCGCAGCAGGGAGATAGTATATCAACTATCAAGCAGACTGCCAATAGTGTGTCAGCTACTATTACAAGTCTTAAAAATGGTCTTGAAACTGTAGGTATGCACATGGATGGTGAGAATAGTTCCTTTGATATTGTTGCAGACCGTTTCAAGGTAAGAACAACTACTGGCAATGTTCCTTTCTTTACTGATGGTGAAAAGCTTAATGCATCTTTTATCGACGCTAAGACGATTGTTACTAAAGGATTGCAGGCTGGAGATATTGACGCTAATAATGCCACGATAAAGAACCTTGTTGTAGAAGGGGATAGTACCTTTAATGGAACGATAAAGACAGAAGATGGTACTATTGCTGGATGGAAGATTAAACATGGATCGATAGGGTATGGAGCGGATTTTGACGGATTGTCTCTTTTTGATACATGTTTGATTTATAATTACAGAAACAGAAAAAGACAAGTAATAGTTGGAGAAGACCCAAAAACTAAAATATCGTATGGTGCTGACACTATGCTTGCATTAAGAAACAACACACGTGAGTCTGCGAGGAATATAGGGGTATTTATTGATGTTGCCCCTGATAAAGATTTCGTTTTCAGGGATAACTTCGCCATACTCGCATTGCGTGGTACTTATGCTGGATTTAGACGCAAGCTGGAGGTCGTAAGTGATGACTACACAATAAAGAAAGAAGACTCTTCTATTCTTTTTACAGGCAGAGTCAAAAAGCTTTTTACCTTGCCATCCGACCCAGAAGATGGTGAAGAATTTACGATTTATTCTGTTTATGGTCAAGACATAGACTTAAAAACTAATGACGGAACGTCTATAGAAGGTGATGCCATTGCTCCGAAAATTAGGGAGCATGAGCATGTGTCACCAATAAGGTGCACATATCGTATAGTCTTTTCGATGCTTCGTAAGACGTGGTTCGTCTTTGTACAATAGTCATTAATGATAACTTAATAGCATTCAATTATTAATTAAAAACAAAAGGATAACAAAATGAAAAAAGCATTAGATTGTATTTACAGGATTTTTGGAAGGCTCGCTGCTATTGGTAGCGACAAGTACTTACACCTCATTGCTGGTCTTATCGTAGCATTCATGCTTGGTAGGCTGTTGGCCAACGTTGAAGCGTGGGCATTCCCTGCAATTACGGGTGTGTTGATGCTGATGACAGGTAAGGAGTGTGTTGATTATTACCTCCGTGATGAGCAGTTCGATTGGATCGACGTAGCTGCTGGTCTGGTGGGTGCGGTTGTTGGAGTAATACTTTTGCTATTATGAACTATTTAGAACAATTTAAGTACGTAATGTGTAGCGTAATCAGCGGAATGCTGAGCTTGTTTTTCCCGATACGTGATTTTATGTACGCAATGTTGATTGTGTTTGGTGTCAACTATATCTTTGGATTAGTTGCAGGACTGAAACATGGTGAGGAGTGGAATCTGAAAAAGTCAATGGTATTCTTCTATCATTGTTGTTTATTCTTCGTGATGTCAGCTTCTATCTTCATTACCGGCTATTTCCTTCATGCAGGAGAAGAGACGCTCGGAGTTGTCAAGGCATTGTGCGGTGTGGCGATTTGGTTTTACTCGACGAATATCGTCCGCAATTGGAGGATGATGTTAATTGAGAACACTACGATGTGGAAAGTAGCCGGCTTTGTTTATTACGTTTTAACATTAAAAGCAATCGACAAAGTGCCGTTCCTTAGTGAGTATCTTAAGAGTTCGCACGTGAATGTAGATGATGATAAACCAAAATTCGAATAACCATTTAACGATAAAGATATGACAGAAGAAGAGAAGAGTGGCATCGTCCACGAGGTGATAGAAACTATCAAAGGGCAGTCGCAGGACATCACAGAACTCCCAGTATCAGATAATATTGAGGATTTCACCACCCTCCCTGCTGTTGGCAAAGATGGCAGGTTAAAAAAGTTCAGAGTTACTGATTTGAGGTCAGAGTTCGCAGGTGGTAGTAATATTGAGCTTGTGCAGGAAACAGGACAAAGCGAAGATAAGGCGATGTCACAGAAAGCAACTACCGCAGCTATTGCCGCAGCCACAACCACCAATGACGGTAAGAACTTGCAGGAGGTCTATGAAGCTGCGAAGAGTGTCGCAACACGTACAGGACAGCCGTCAGCGACTATCGAGGTGGTACAGGAGCGTGGCGAGGCTACCGACAAGCCTATGTCACAGAAGGCGGTGTCCGATGCCCTTGCTCAGATAGAAAAGAAGGCTGAGGATAACGCAACCGCTATTACTTCTATATCTGCAAGTGGCGGTGTGCCTATTGCGCAGGAGACAGGCGATAGCGCAACAAAAGTAATGTCGCAGGCTGCTGTGACGGAGGCTTTGGCGAACGTCAAGGCTATCACGGATGACGGCAAGACATTGCAGGAAGTTTACAGTACTCTTTTTTTAGAAAAAGATGCGACAGCGACATCATACATTGATGCTATGGAGGCAGGGTATGCTCTTTATCCAGATGGGAGTATTGCACCTCGTAACGCA
>ERZ773013.1464-NODE-1464-length-13922-cov-4.729934_pt1 | contig 13922 bp, 12 predicted proteins | sample MGYA00511670_ERZ773013 | MGnify/ENA primary metagenome ERZ773013 (study PRJEB29015, sample SAMEA2738120) | human oral metagenome | biome: human oral; feature: human-associated habitat; material: saliva | place: China | collected 2257 ...
TTAGTGTCTTTTTTAGTCTTCACTTGACTCCTTTCCGGATTTTACTTCATTATAGCCATCCTGAAGGCTGCGATTGCCATAGTTGTCGTCCAACCAGACGTTAAAGCTGTGCTTGGGGTCGTCCTTAAAGCTAGCTCGCCAGCTACAGAATTGCTCTGTAGGATTAGGCCATTCCCATGGTCGCCAACTCAAATCCGGTAATGGTAATGCTAAATATATCACCCGCCACCACTCAATTACCTGCCACCACTCAGTCGCATCATGCCGTTGCCCTCCGTCAAGACCAGCAAAACAACCTCCATCTACGCTAAGCTCTCGATTACTACCGTACTTGGCATGGAGGTAACGCTTTACTTTATTATCCGGGCTGAAGTAGTTAGCTAGCGTGATAATGATGAGTATCTTAACGAGGATGATGATGATTATTACTTTTAGGACGATTCGCCACCTCTTCTTCGGTTTGACGGACTTAGTTGGTTTGACGAGTATACCGGAGGCGTTCTGCGATATGCCGGGAACATTAGTCCGAGATACTTTGATGCCGGTCTTCTTTTTCATCATTTGTCCCAGCCCTTTCGGATGGGGTAGGGATCCGTCCCGCTATCATTGGTTACTATTGGTTTAAATAGATCGTTGCTAAAGCTGTCGGTCATCTGCCGCAAATCATCCACCGATACTTTAAGCTCATGGCTCCATATACTGTCCTCGTCACGCTTAATGAAATAGCATAGCCACATGCTATCCGGCCTACCGTCGGGTAGATATTTAACCATCTTTTTGAGTCGCTCAACGATCCTTGCTTTGTCACCAGTATTGTCACCATTAGTCTTGATTGACTGCCCGTCCGGGTCGTAGATGTATAATTCATAGCTATGATACATCCTAATGTATGAAGCAAATATCTGATCATTGGTCATACCCGCCGTTTCTTTTTTACAGACGTTTATTGCCTGAGATAAGCTCGTGGACTCGTTCGCACCGGCTCTACCTTTCTCACACAGCAGAGACTCCACTCCAAACTTGGTGTTCTTACCGAATATTTGTTCAACAGCCGGTCGCAGGCGATCTTCCTCGGCAGATATCTGCCTGGCCTTGGCGTAATTTTTCTTACCCAAAACAACTTGGGCGCAACTGTCTCTCATGGTTCCACTACTATAACCCACCTCACACTTGCCTTTCGGATTACCCTTCGGACGAACAGACCAACTGCAATCATCATAAGTCTCATTATCCTCACCAAGCCAACGGCACTTACTATTTGCGAGATTGTATTGCGTACCTATCCTCCCTTGCACGGCCCTAAATAGAGTAACAGTAGTACTTTTATAATCCGTCACCACGAACTCTTGCTCGTATTTGTCACGCAGATATTTCAGCACCTCACCTTTAATTCTCCCGTCAACGTCGGCCCAGGCAAAGCCTAGAATACCTACTATCGCCACGACCATGACCACATAGATGATGATTTGCCTCTTAGCCTGTTTTGACCGTTTTGGCTTAGCCAATTCGTTAGATTCTTGACCGTTAGCTGATGCAACTGTCGTCTTAGTGTCTTTTTTAGTCTTCACTTGACTCCTTTCCGGATTTTACTTCATTATAGTTATCCTGGAGGCTGCGATTACCATAATTATCGTCCAGCCAGACCTTAAAGCTGTGCTTGGGATCATCTTTGAAGCTGGCTCGCCAGTGACAAATTGTTACACCGGACCATTCCCACGGCCACCAGTTCACCCCCGGTAATACTATTACCATTTGCAACAACTCCCCGAGCGTAGTCCGCCCTCCATCAAGGTCAGCCAGACATTCTCCATCTACAGTGAGTTCTCGATTGCTACCGTACTTGGCGTGGAGGTAGCGCTTTACTTTATTATCCGGGCTGAAGTAGTTAGCTAGCGTGATGTTAATGAGTATCTTGACGAGGATAATAATGATTATTACTTTTAGGATGGTTCGCCACCTCTTCTTCGGCTTGACGGGCTTGTTAGATACGCCAGAAGTATTCTGTGATTTATTATTGGCACCAGTTTGAAACAACATTAGTGATACCCTTCTCTTTGATATGTGACAATCTTTCTTCGAGTTAGCTTTTCGGTAGAGGATAAGTCTGAAGCACTTATCGCCCAGAGTTCACTACCTCCGGAAGGCTCCTTTGCCCTTGTGTAGTAGGCGAATTGTACGCAATCCGGCCTACCCTCCGGTAGGTGTTTAGTTATTTTTCTCAGTTTCTCAATTAGTCTTAACTTGTCATCGTCAGTCTCAATTGGCTGCCCGTCCAGAGCGTAGATATATAGATTATATTCGTGACGTAACTCGTTCGAATCAATTACTTGCCCCAAGGTCATATCCTCTGTCGCCTTTTTGCAGATTTTCATCGCCCGAAGCAAGCCGGAGAAGCCCTTCATACTGGCCTCGCCCTGCTCACACAGCTGAAACTCCACCTTAATATCAGTATTCTTACCAAATATCCGCTCTATATGAGGTCGCAGGCGATCTTCCTCGGTCATTATCCGACCGTCCTTAATATAGGTATCGCTCATCTTGCCATTATCTAAAACCACTCTAAAGCGGAGACCATAGTTATCTACCGGATGAGCTTCTGACTCATAATAATCCCCCCGCTGGACAGGGCCATGATCCCGCATCATCTCACCCGCTAGCACAAAGTCTTTGCCGTATTTACTGCGCAGGTAGCTTCGCATGATATTTTCGGGAGAAGTCACAGTTACCACCACGACTCCGGCCGCCACTGCTACGACTACGATAATGCAGATGATCACAATCCATCTTCTAGATGATCTTAATCGCTTGACAGGTACACCGGAGGTGTTCTGCGGCACGCCGGGAACGTTGGCTTGAGACACTCCGGCGCTGTCCTTCTCTTTATTCATTTGTCCCAGCCCTTTCGGATGGGATAATAATCCCACCAATCTGGAACATGAGTAAACGTATTCACAACCATACCCTCGCTAAAACCCTGGACTAATTTGGGTATATTTCGACTAGAGGATAAATCCGAGGCCCTCACCCAGAATCCGCCACTACCTCTAAAAATATCCTTCTTTACGAAGTATTCAAAGCTCATAACATCCAACCTGCCGTCAGGTAAGTATTCGATCATCTTTCTCAGTCGTTTGATTATCCTTAGCTTGTCATCATCAGTCTCGACTAACTGATGATCAGGGTCGTAGATGTATAGATTGTAGTTGTGATATAGCTCATCATACGAGTCCAGCATCTCGCTTTCAGTCATATTTTCCGTCTCCTCTTTGCAAATATTCATTGCTTGAGACAGATTAGCGAAGCTCGCCCAACTAGTTTTACCTTTTTTACACAACTTAAACTCTATGCCAAACTTAACATCCTTGCCAAATATTCGCTCCATATGGGGGCGCAGACGGGTCTCCTCAATCAGCGTCCTCAGATAATCGTTGCTCTCGTTCATCACCACGCAGACCATTGCAAAGATGACCACAACACCCAAGGCTATCACAATCCGCCTCAATCGCTTCTTTCCCGGTTCAGCCGGCTTGACTCGCTCGCTGCTAACGACAACTCGGGGTACGCCGGGGTTAGCTCGTCGTTTATTATTAGCACCGGCTTTAGGCATTTTATTAGCATCGCCTTTCTTTTTACTCTTCATTTGTCCCAGCCCTTTCGGATGGGGTAGGGATCCGTCCCGCCATCATCGGTTACTATTGGTTTGAGTAGGTCATCACTAAAGCTGTCGGTCATCTGTCGCAAATCATCCACCGATACTTTAAGCTCACTACCCCATCCGCTACCCTTATACTGTTTGATGAAATAGCATAGCCACATACTATCCGACCTACCGTCGGGTAGATATTTAACCATCTTTTTGAGTCGCTTGATGATCCTCGCCTTATCACCATCAGTCTTGATCGACTGCCCATCTAAGGCGTAAATATAAACGCTGTAGTCGTGGCTTAGCCCACTGTCATTATGCAATGAAGAGTCAATTATCTCTTCTTTGGTCATACCTGCTGTCTCCTCTTTGCAAATACTCATCGCTTGGGGCAGCCCGGTTATCCCCTTCATGCCGGCCGTACCCCGTTTGCACAGCCGAAACTCCACCCCGATCTTAGTGTTCTTACCGAATATGCGCTCTGCATAGGGTCGCAGGCGGTCTTCTTCGGCAGATACCTGCCTAACCTTAGCGTAAGTATCGGATTTATTGTATCCATGTTCTCTGTTTCCGCCATTCAGCACCACCTCAAAACGCAGGTGAGGATTGTCTACCGGATAAGCATCGGACTCATAGTAATTCCTCCGTGGAGCGGAGACGCCGTGGGTGCGCCTCAGTTCACCCACCAACACAAAGTCCTTACCATACTTGTCGTGCAGATAACGCACCATGATATCCTCGGGTGAGTTAGGACGATAGTTACTAGATGAGCCGAAGTGTTTGCCACCAACGATTGCTAGACTGGTCAGTGTGATCAATACGACCACCGCTAGGATGCCGCAGATGATCAATGGTCGTTTGCCCCGGCGCTTCGGCTTCTCCGGCTCGCCTTCACTGACCTTTCTCACCTGAGCACTACTCAGGCTTGGCTCAACATTCAACTCGGCACTAGGTTCAGCATTTAGCCTCATCCTCGACCCGGCATCCGGCTCAATGCTTGACTGAGCGCCGGCGGGTTCAGCACTCGGCTCAGTGCTTAGCTGAGCATCCGATTCAGCACCTGGCTCAGCTTCTGACTCACCTATTGATCGACCCACTTATCTACCCTCCTTATTTTTATTACCCAGTTGACTCTCTAGGTAGGCTAGCTGAAAACCACGCAGGTTACCGCCTAGGACGGCATCGACATTCTTCTCTTCGTGTTTCGTCCTGGTGTCCTTGACTAGCCGATAAGGATGCAAGATATAATTACGAATCTGAGCTCCCCAGCTAGCACTGTCACCCGCCCGTAATTGATCCAGACTCGCCACGTGTTGCTCCTGTTGCAAGGTTGCCAGCTTACCCCGCAGGATTTCCATCGCTTTCGCCTTATTCTGTATCTGCGAGCGCTCGTTCTGAATGGTTACCACTATACCTGTCGGCAAGTGGGTTAGTCGTACAGCAGAGTCAGTCGTATTGACACCCTGACCACCCTTGCCACCGCTACGGTAGATGTCTACCCTCAGGTCTTTATCATCGATCTGAATGTCATCAGGCTGATCAATATCCGGCAGCACTTCCACTAGGGCAAAAGATGTTTCTCGTGACTCGGCATTAAAAGGGCTCAGGCGCACCAGCCGGTGCACGCCATGCTCGCTTCGTAGCCAGCCGTAAGCGAACGCTCCGCTAATCTCGATCACCTCGGTCTTGACGCCAGCCACCTCGCCGGCACTCCGCTCGATGATATCCGTCTCGAAATCATTTTGTTCTGCCCAGCGCAAGTACATCCGCTCCAGCATAGCCGTGAAGTCCTGAGCGTCATCACCGCCCGCCCCGCTACTCAGACGTAAAATAGCGTTGCCTTGATCGTATTTGCCGGTGAAGAGAAGCTGCTGCTTGAGCCCGGTAAATGACTGCTCAAGCGACTTGACTTGACCGGCAAATTCGTCGACCAGCTCGTCGTCAATGATCTCGATCAGCTCACCAGCGTCCGTCACTTGAGCTCGTAGCACCCGCCAGGGCTGAATGATCGCCTTTAGATTTGCCACCTGTTTAGTCAGTGCCTGGGCTTGAGTGGGATTGTGCCACAGCTCCGGTCGAGCTACCTGCTCCTCCAGCTCAGTCAGCTGAGCTTGCTTTGCCTCCAGCCCCAACTGATCAGTCGCCCGATCGATCGCCTGGTCCAGCTGAGATAGTCGTTTAGTGAGCTCGTCCTGCATATTCCCTAGTCACATTGATTAAATAGTTGACAGGCGATCGCCTGGTTGATCACGTCTTGGACGTCTCGGGGGTCGGTCTGGTCGGCAATCTTGACGATCTCGTCGATATCGTCAGTCAGGGTGTAGAGGTCTCGGGCTTTATTGATCATGCCATAATCAGCCGCCTTGACATGCGCCATCTCGTTCATCTCATCTTCCATACCGGTCTCGATCAAGTGCCATTCGCTCATGATGCCGCTGAACCATTCGTCCAGTCCACCCCAGAACTCACTGCCGAATAAGATGACCGGCGAAATCGGCATCTTGCCGGCGTGGATCAGCTCCAGCACCTCGGTAAACTCGTCCATGGTGCCAAAGCCGCCCGGGAAGAAGACAAACATCTTTGAGCTATAGGTCAGCATCACCTTACGAGCAAAAAAATAGTGAAACTCCATCGAGTCGGTCGTCCAAGGGTTGAGATCCTGCTCGGTCGCCAGCTTAATATTCAGCCCGATCGACTGACCGTGATTCTCAAATGCTCCTCGGTTAGCCGCTTCCATGACGCCGGGGCCACCGCCGGTTGTTACCGTGTGACCGTGCTGAGCCAGCTTAGCTCCCAGCTCGTAAGCTGCTTGATAATATTTGTGTCGATTATGAAAGCGAGCCGAACCAAAGATAGTGACGCCCTGCGGATAAGTACGGATCATCTCTAGACCACGCACCAGGTCTTTGGTGTAGCGGGCGAAGCGCCGGTCGTCCGAAGGCGGCATCTGCTCGTTAGCCAGGATCTCCTCCCATGGACGCTCCTGGATGGCAGTCCGAGCAATCGCTCTCGACCGAGCCAACTTTTTGATACGTTTACTATTTCTTTTCTTGATTACCATATCCCCATTCTAACACAGGCCGATGGTCAGGCTGGTAATTTTCAGCTACTCTTCCGGGCAGCCTGATAATTCGCCAACCGCCTTGATAAATTGTTCGCCTCGGTCGGCGTATGATTTGAACATGTCGAAGCTGGCGGCTGCCGGTGACAAGATCACCACATCACCCGGACGAGCCAGGTCATAGGCGGTCCGAACGATCTCTGCCATATCGGTCGTCGGTAGCATGACTACCGGCTTGTCGGTCTCATCCATGATCTGCTCAGCCACCTTGGCTCGGTTAGCGCCAATAGCCAGAACCGCCCGCATATCACTCTGATCAATCGCTTTACCCAGCCCATGATAGTCAGCTCCTTTATCTGAGCCACCAACGATCAGCACTTTAGGCTGAGTAAATGACCGGATAGCAGCAATCGCCGAGCCAGGCGTCGTAGCGATACTGTCGTCATAGAACTTCACCTCACCCACCTCATTCACGAGCTTCAGCCGGTGTGGCAACCCCTCGAAAGCGCCCAGCCCCTTAGCGACGGCCTCGCTATCGTGATCAGTTATCTCCCAGATCGCCGATATGGCAGCACAGGCATTGAGTAGATTATGCCGACCGGGCAACTGTAGCTGGCTGACCGGACAAAGCTTGGTCTCGCCCATATATAGATATTGCTCGTCGAAATGAGCTCCTTTACGATAGGGGTAAGGTAAATCATCCGCCTGAGTACTGGCCACAATATGCCCGATCAGCTCAGCCGATTCGCTGTCCGACTGATTATAGACTGCCGTATCGCCATCGTGCTGATAGTCCAGGATATGCAGCTTCGCCTGAACATAATCTCGGTAGTCTCGATGAACGTTCAGATGATCCGGCTCAATCATGGTCACCACGGCAATGGTCGGCGACTGAGTGCAGTCCCATAACTGAAAGGATGACAGCTCGTAAACAACGATATCGTCCTCTCCGACCGAGGGCAGGACGTCCAGTGCCGGCACACCGATATTGCCAAGCAAGTGGACATGGCGCTCGGGTCGGTCAGCCAAATGCTGACGCAAGATCGAAGCGATCAGACTGCAGGTAGTTCCTTTACCCTTCGAGCCGGTCACCCCAATGATCGGAGCAGGGCTCTGGCGCAGGAACTCTCTCGTCGCCGACCAGTGATGGTCAGCTTGCTTAATCCGATCCGGCGCAACCGACGGGCTACGCAAGACCAGGTCGAACCCTTTGGCCTGAGCAAAGGCTCTGCTGCCCAAGACCAACTGCGCTCCTTCGGGCGTATCATCCAGCTGAGCACGCTCGTCAAAGATAACCATCTCCGCCTTAGGATATTTCGCCCGATAATACCGATAATTAGAGCGCCCCTCAACGCCATACCCCACAATCGCAATCTTCATAGGTCTATTGTAACATTGCTAAGCTAAAATAATTTGGCGAAACGATCATATAGCTGATCTGCCATAGTCTTGTCGGTCGAGCCGTATAGCCCCAGCGTCCAGCAATTGTGTCGAATGATATCCCGCGCCGTCTCAATGATCTGCTCGGGAGAAATAGCGTTAATTCGAGCCGGCACCGCCGAAAAGTCGTCGATAACCCCGTCAAAGAAGTAGCGATCTGCCAGCCAGCCAGCAATCTGCCCCACCGTCTGAGTGCCCATCTGATAGCGTCCCATCGCATAGGACTTAGCTTCAGCCAGCTCCGTTTCGTCGACCAAGCCATCTTTCACTCGTTGCATCTCGTTAGTCACTAAATCAACCACCGCCGGCAGGTTACTGACGCTCACTTGCGCCCCAAAGTCCCACGACGAGTTGTGTTCGAAGGTACTGAGCTGTGACCACATGTAGTACAGCAAGCCGCGCCGCCGAGCTTCACCCTGAATACGTGAGTGCAAGGTGCCATTTAGGATATGGTTCAGGAGCGACATTGCCTCATTCTCAGCATCAGACAATTTACGAGGTACGACAAGCGAGATAGCTAACCCGATCCCCGGCACATCTTTACGCCGAATAGCGAAAGCGGGAGCGGAGTGCATCTCGTCGACGGCGATCGGCAGACGGTCACCCGCACCAAGCTCGAAGGAGTTGAGGATTTCCCTCAGCTGACCGATCCTACCTACGAAATTACCCGCCACCACGAAGCGCAAGTTGCCCGCCGTATGAGTTCGCCGCCAATGCTCCCGGATATCCTCGGCAGTGATATTAGGGATAGAGTCCAGTCCCTCTTGAAAAGTCTTCGTATCATCACCCATCGCTTGTGCCACTCGTGGCCATAGCACCCGATCAGCCTGCGACAAATAACCAATCAGTTCACTCCGTACTGCTCCAACCTCCGAGGCAAAGTCGTCTTGATTAAAATGAGGCTGACAGATGGCGTATTTCTGTAGCCCCAGCACCCGACTCCACTCAAAGTCGGCACAGGTCGCCTCGTAGACCATCGAGACATCATCAGTGTAGGCATTATAGATCGCCCCGTTCTTAGTAAATGTAGCATCGTACTCATGCGCCGTAGCGAAGCCATCGCTCGCCCCGAAAGCCATATGCTCCATGATATGCGCTGTTTGCGACTTGTGCTGATAATCCAGCACATAGCGATTCCCGGCTCGGAACTGAAACTGACTCGCCATGACCGGGGCGCCCGGCACATTGACGATTAGCCCCCTACCACCACTCTTTAGCTGATATTCACTGACCTCATGCTGCATAACTTATTTGTTCACCTAGAAGAGCTGTTTCAGCTTCGCTCGTAGCTGATTTGCCATTTTATTGTCCGTTGCCCCATACAACCCAATCGTCCAGATGTTAGCATCAAAGAACTGCCGAACCAGCTCTACCATCTGCTCCCTAGTCACACCGTTAATTTTATCCGGCTCGTCGTTATAATCTTTGATCAGGCCATCATACAGCCAGCGACCGGATAAGTATCTGGCCAGTTGTCCCGTCGTCTGGATACCCATCCGGTAGCGCCCCATGGCGTAAGATTTGGCGTCGGCTAGCTCCTGCTCGGTAATGTCGCCCCGCTTGACCTTATCCAGCTCTCTGACAGCCAGGTCAAAGAAAGCCGGCAGCTGCTCAGCATTAGCCCGACCGTCCAGGTACCACTCGGTATTATACTTACTACTGCTACAGCCGACCGTACAACCGTACAGTAGTCCCTTGTCCCGAGCTTGCCCGTAGATCCGAGAGCTCATCGTCCCACTCAGGATGTGCTCAAGTGCCGACATAGCCTCGCACTCCTCGTCGGTCAGCTCTCGGTTCTGCTCCATACAGAAAGTGAAACAGATCGCCGGTACGTCCTTTCGCTTGATCACGGTGGGCTTGGCGGCATGAAGCACATCACAAGGTAGCTCTCGCCACTCGCCACCTGTCGGCAGATCAAACTTCTCCAGCTCGGCATAGAGCCGGTCGAGACTATCTGTGAAGTCACCCGCTACGATAAAGTGCATATTCTCAGCCTGGTGAGTCAATCGGTAATGCTCCTTGATATCTTTAAGCGAGATGTTATCCAGCGACTCGATGTGCTCAGGGTAAGTCTTTTGCTTGTCACCCAGCGTCTGTGCCACTTTAGGACTAAGCATCCGCCAGGGCTGTGACAAGTAATTAGTCAGCTCACTCCGAACGGTACTCATCTCCGCCTTAAATGACTGCTCAGTAAAGTAGGGTTGGCAGATCTCATAGCGCATCAGCTCCATGATTCGCTGCCACTCAAAGTCGGCACAGTAGGCATCATAGCCTATATAGCAGGAACCGGTGCTGGCATTGCTGCTCGCCCCGTTCTTGGTGACAGCCAGCTCTTTCTTAATCGGATCACGGTATTTATCATTGACTCGGCACATCATATGCTCAAGTAGGTGCGCCACCTGCGACTTGTGGTCAAAGTCGGCCCCGTAACGATAACCGGCCCGGAACTCAAAATCCATCAAGACGACCGGAGCATCAGTCACACTAATGATCAGCCCCTTGCTACCTCGCTTGGTAGTATACTCAGATACGTCGTATTTCATAGCTTAACATCAGGATAAATCTTGCGAGTAACCTGGTCAATATCGTGGCGCATGGTCGGGAAAGGTACACCCTCACGAGCCGTCACCCCCTCAAAAACCCAGAAAACTCTCTCAGCGTAGCCCCAACCGCAAGCCGGAGGCATGCCGTACTCCAGCATCTCGACGAAATCAATATCCAGCATCATCGCCTCGTCATCACCGGCATCACGCATCTGCTGTTGCTCCTGGAATCGACTTAGCTGATCTAGCGGGTCATTCAGCTCGGAGTAGCCGTTACCCAGCTCGGATCCGGCAATGATCGGCTGAAAGCGCTGCACGCTCCGACCGTCAGGGTTGGCCTTGCTGAGCGGCGAGATGAACTTAGGCGTATTGACCAGCCAGACCGGCCCGGCGACTGTCTTTCGGACTTTCTTCCATAGCTTGTCTATACCGCGAGAGATATTGTCCGCCTTGCCCACCTCCAGTTGGTTCTCCTTAAGCTTGAGCTTCACTTCATCCAAGTTGGTATGATAAACATCCAGGTCGTAGTGCTTCTTGATCACCTCGGCATAATCCCAGACCGGCCAATCTTGATCCAGATCGACATCGAAGTCACCGATCTGAAACCGCATCTTACCAAAAGTCTGCTGGATCACGTAGCGATACATCTTCTCCATGAAACGCATGCCGTCCTGCCAATCCCAGTAAGCATGATACCACTCCATCGCTATATGCTCCGGCAAGTGCTCGTCGTCCACCCCTTCATTACGAAAGCGCGGTCCGATATCGTAGACCCGTTCATACCCCGCCCCTAGCAGCCGTTTTAGTGGTAGCTCATGACTTATTCTCAGGTACAGATCCTGATTCAGAGCATCCATATGAGTACGAAAAGCCGTCGCATCCGCTCCGCCAGTAGTATGCTCAAGCACCGGAACGTTAATCTCGATAAAGCCATGTTCGTTTAAGAAATCCCTGGTCGCCTGCCAAAACTTTGACCGACGGATAAAGCGCTGACGCACCTCAGGATTGACATTCATGTCGATGTAGCGTCGGCGCAGACGCTCTTCCTTATTTGTGAAGCCTTGCCACTCAGGCATGGGACGCAAAGACTTGGCTAATAAGCGGAGCTGAGTAGTTGCTAGCGACACTTCGCCCGTCTTCGTCTTGATCACCTTACCCGTTGCTTGGACGAAGTCGCCCGTGTCCAGCAGGTTGAGCTGCTTGATGCCGAGCTGTGACTGCTCGGGAGCCAGCTCCTCCAGTTGCCCTGCCTGGATGAATAGCTGCAAGCGACCGGTCATGTCGCTGATGACGATGAAAGCCAGCTTACCGAATTTGCGCAGTCCGACAATCCGCCCTACCACCGTCTGAGTAGTATCCGCCAGCTCATCAAACCGAGATGCCACCTCGCCGGCACCAATCGTCCGCTCGGTATGAGCCGGGTAAGGATCAACGCCGAGCCGGCGCAGAGCCTCCAGCTTTTTTAATCTCTCGTCACGAAAATCTGCCAAAGTTGCCATAACAGGGTACATTATAGCATGTAGATACTTAATACCTGCGCCATGACGCAGGTATTAAAATAATAATATTGTCCGTCGCACAGTGCACGATCCAACCGCTTAGTTGATTTCCGATCCTGTAGTAGCACCAAAGGACAGTGCTATTCGGCGCAAGTCCTTTGGCTACTCCTGTTCCTCCGCCTTCTAGTCTCTCCTCTCTTTATTTCACTTGCCTCTTCACATAGACCTTTCTTCCATTTCCATTCTATATATCTACACACCCCGCCAAAACTCGCATGTTTCTCAGTAATTTGACGAAGCCTGTCCTCACTCAGTCTCATAGTTTCGTATTCGGAGCTACAGGTGGAAACCCACCTATACAACATATTCCCCTTGCCGCCAAAACGACCTAGCCTCTTTGCAGTGAAGCACCTGTAAGGATCCTCGACTCCGGCTTTATCGAAATACTGATCAATCTGATCAACCATCTCGTCTATCAGCTTTAGCTTTTGATCGTATTCGGTCACGTCATAATAGTCGTCGGCAACTTCAGTGGCATCGCTCCCACCCTCTGTGAGTTGGAGGATCTCCTTTATAGACTCGTCGCTATTAGGATTCTTTCTTAAGTGATACAGAGCGATCGCACCGACACAACCACTGTCTTTGAGTTCGTCATGCTCCGCAAAATATTGCTCAAGATCAGATAGACCATCACGAGGTAAATCATGCTGCGCTATTTGCGATATATCGTGCGACGCTACTACATTGCCACTATGACCGTCACGACCTACACCGAATAAATCATGAACGGTATCCAGCGTCTCAGCTAACCGGGCTTTGTCCGGGCTTTCCTCAATATCCAACCGCAATAATTCCTTCTGCAATAGCTCATCGGGCGACCAACCCGGATTTGCATATAGCTGTTTGACTAAATCATAAGCGTCATCAGCATGTTTTGTCGCTAATGCACGCTCCTGCTTAATGTCTCTTTTTGACCTATCACTGCTTCGCAGATATTTGTTATACGCAGCTGAAGTACGCATTTCCATCATTTCCATCATTTCCGCCCGAACTTTATTGCCAGTTTGTTCGCCCAGCTCTTGCCAATCAGGATCATCAACAAGTCTCCCGACATGAGGTTTATCGGAATTAGCTTCCTGCTCCTGAGACTCCATCAACGCCAACATCACCACGAATAAGACCACCGCATTAAGATTAGCTTTCTGCTCTCGCAACTCCATCGCCCTCTCTTCAGCCTCTTCCAATTCGATCCAAGGGGTATTAGCCTTCTCTTCTTTCCGTGCCGTCTGTCCGACTTGCCCGGCCAAAGCAACCTCAGCGATAACTTGCTCTCTGGCTAATCCAGGAACTGCTTTGACCTCCAGTGTTTCGGTCGCACCTACCATCTCCCCTTCGTCCTTAGTCCTAGTCGGTTCAATAGCTACTTTAGCCTCCGGTTCCGGCTGCTGTTCATCGTAATTATAACAAAGTGTTTCACTAGTTGGCTCAGCAGCTACTTTGGTCTCCGGCTTCAGCTGTTGCCTGTCATAGCTAAACATTTCGCCGACTGGCTCAGTAACCACCTCTTCAACCTCCGAATCCGACTGTCGCTTTTGGCTAAGCCACCCGGATTCTTCGTCGACACCCCGGTCGTCATCAGACTGATCTGTTCCTTCCGGATGCGCCAGCATTGACCAGTCATTGACATCTAGATTATAGAGAAAGCTATCATCAGGTAGCTGGTAGTCATGACTGGG
>ERZ773013.1470-NODE-1470-length-13901-cov-63.556984_pt1 | contig 13901 bp, 8 predicted proteins | sample MGYA00511670_ERZ773013 | MGnify/ENA primary metagenome ERZ773013 (study PRJEB29015, sample SAMEA2738120) | human oral metagenome | biome: human oral; feature: human-associated habitat; material: saliva | place: China | collected 2257 ...
CCACCTTCAACTGCACCGAGGCTTGCCCCCGTGGCATCCAGATCACCAAGGCTATCGCCGAGGTGAAGCAGGCAATCCTGAGCCGCTCGCTCTAATCGGAGCACGCGGTATCAGCTGATACAGCATTGACGATTCAAGCCGTCACCCACACCGGGTGGCGGCTTGAATCGTTTTAACAGAAAAAGGACCGGCTTCAAATCATGGGGCAGCGCATTGAACGGGGCTTCTGCGGCGGGAGTACTCTTCACAATCTGTCATAAAGTCATAGATATTCTCGAGGGCCGTCAGAAAGGGGGAGTAGGTAGGTAAACCTCGGTGTGCGGCGTTATTCTACTGTGTATGGTTTTCGCTAATTCTCGCTACGATTTGTCCACCCCCGTCTTCGACGACTGGGTGGAGCGCATGATGGGTACCCTCGTGCAGTTCCGCCGCGAAGTGCACGCCAACCCGGAACTTTCCTTCCGCGAGATCGCAACCACTGAGCGTCTCATGAACCGACTGCGAGAAGCCGGCATGAACCCCGTCGCCTGCGAAGGCACCGGCTGCTACGTCGATATTGGAAGCGGCCCCTTCGCCGTGGCTCTGCGTGCCGATATTGATGCTCTGCCCATTGTTGAGCAGACCGGTCTGCCCTACGCCTCCACCGTGCCCGGCGTGATGCACGCCTGCGGCCACGACATTCACCAGACCGTCATGCTCGGTGTGGCGCTGGCGCTGCACGAACTGAACGAGAAAACCCCGCTGGGTCGTAGCGTCCGTATTCTCTTCCAGCCCGCTGAGGAGCAGCTTCCCGGCGGCGCCGTACAGATGATTGCTCAGGGTCTGCTCAAGGACATTCCGCGTGCTTTTGCTCTGCACTGCGATCCGAAGGTGGATCTGGGTCAGATTGGTACCCGCATCGGTGCGATTACTAGTGCATCCGACACCATCAAGATTCACCTGAGCGGCCACGGCGGTCACACTTCCCGCCCGCACCTGACCGAGGACCTCATCTACGCCATGAGCCAGATTGCTGTGCAGGTTCCCGCCGTGCTGACCCGCCGTACCGACGTGCGTTCGGGCGTGCTGGTCGCCTGGGGCCAGGTCAGCGCCGGCGTTGCACCCAACGCTATTCCCGCCGAGGGCTACCTGGCGGGCACCATGCGTTGCCTGGACGTTGAGGTTTGGCGTCAGGCAGGCAACCTGCTGGATGAAGTCATCGAGCAGGTCGCTGTGCCCTTCGGCGTGAAGGCGCGTGTGGAACACATCCGCGGTGTGCCCCCGGTCGTCAACACCGACCTGGAAACCACCATGTTGGAGAACGCGGCTCGCGCCGAGTTGGGCGAAGACTCGATCGTGCTGGTTGAGCAGTCCATGGGCGGTGAAGACTTCGCCTGGATGCTGCAGGAAGTTCCCGGCTCCATGTTCCGTCTGGGTACCCGCGCCCCCGGCGATCCTACCTACGATCTGCATCAGGGCGATTACGCCCCGAGCGAGCAGGCGATTGGTATTGGTATTCGCGTCATGGCGGCAACCGCCCTGCGCGCTGTCCGTTTTGAGTTGGCAAAGGCCGCGAAGGCGGCGAACCCCATCCGCGATGAGGCACGCTAAAGAGCTTCTCGAAAGCTTATTCTGCAGTCTTGAAAGCGCAACGCTATAGCCGCGTTAAGCCTTGAAAACTGTACAAGTTTCACCCCGTTACCTCTCACCGAGTAGCGGGGTGAAACTCTATGCACGCGATAGAATTAAAAGGATTATGAGGACATTTGCGTCATGTTCTGGACCCCGTGCCCACACACCTGCGGGGGATGAAGGAGATGGCGCATCATCACACGGCGCACGCCGGAGGAGGACACCCAATGAGCTTCTTTGGAATCGGCAAGAAGAAGTTGGATGAACAGTCGCGCGAAGAACAGAGCGCCGAAACTGCTAAGGTCCAGAAGGAACAGGCAGGCAAAGACGCCCCCAAGAGCGCACGACTGAGCGAAAAGATTATGGAACAGCAGCAGTGGGAGGATTCCCTGCGCCGCTTCGTGAAGTCTGAAAGCGCACGCCAGCAGAACAACGACGAAGAGCAGAACGAAGAGCACCGCGCTGTTGAGGACCTCAAGCGTGCCCTCCTGAACGGCGATGAGAAGGTTGAAGAATCTTCCGCCGCTGATGAGCTGACTGAGGAACAGGCCGAGGAGCAGGAGCGTCGTAGCCTGCTGGCTGCGCTTGGTGCTTTCCCCCAGGGATCTGAGGAGCCTGTTGAGGCCGAGCAGGTAGCTGAGGACCAGGACGTCGAAGAAGACGCCGCCCCGGTCGCTGAGGCTGCTAAGCCCGCTACCCCCGCGTTCCTGCGCGATGACGAAGAGACTGAAGCTGAGGACGCATCTGTCGAGGCGCAGGAAGCCCCGGCTGATGTTGAGGAGCCGAAGGACGCTGCAGAGGATGCACGTTCCCACTTTGAGCAGCACCTGCGTGCTCTGCGTGCCCAGAATACCGAAGATACTGCCGCTGAGGATGCTGAGGTCGCTGAGGCTGTTGAGGAGACTGCAGACGAGGCAGAGGGTGGCGAAGAGCATGAGGCTGTCGACGCTGTTGTAGAAGCTACCGAGAACAACTCCGAGAACGCTCATTCTGAATCTGAGGATGCATCCGCAGGTGCTGAGGACTCCCTGACTGTGGAAGACATGAAGGCTGCCGGTACCGGCGCCGCTGTCACCGAGGCGCAGAACGCCGGTTTGGATGATTTGGCTGCCGCCTACGCTGCTCGACTGGGCATCACCCTCGACAGCGAAGAGGAGACTTTCGGCGAGGTCGCTTCCGATGAGGTAATCGCTGAAGAAGCTACTGCTGATGAGGTAGCTGCTGAGGTAGCAGACTCCGCTGAAGCTACCGAAGATGCCGAGGCTACTGAGCCTACCGAGGTTTCCGATACCGAAGCACCCGAAATTTTTGAGGCCGCTGAAGCTGAAGAAACCGTTGACCTCACCGCTGTTGTAGCAGAAGCCGCTGAGCCTGCTGCCGCTGTTGAGGAAGAGCCGATTGAGGCTGTCGTTGAGGCGCCCGAGCTGCTGGCATCTGAACTTACTGAGGAAGAAAGCGCGGTCTCTGATGAGACCGAGCTGCTCTCCGCTGTATCCGTTGAGGAGAATCACGAAGTGTCCGTCTCTGAGTCGCTCGAGGCTGAGGACTTCGACGCTGAAGAGGAGAACACCGCCGAGCTGATCTTCGATGACTCTGCCGCGGAAGAGCCTGCTACGGAAGAAAATGCTGTCGAAGAAAGCGCTGAGGTCGAAGCCGAAGAGGAGACCCCCGCACCGGTAGCAACCGCTACCGGGGTTGAGGACTCTGAAGTTGAGAACCTCGTGGCTGAAGGCACTGCTTCTGAGGAAGACGAGCCCGCCAAGAGCGCCTCTGTAGCCCCTGCGCTTGCCGCTGCTGCCGCCCCCGTAGCTGCTGCAGCTGCCGTTGCCTCCGCCGCAAAGGCTGAAAAGGCTGAGGAGAAGACCGAAAAGGGCACCTCGCAGGGCATCGCGCTGACCGCAGAGGGCATCGATAAGAAGGAAGCAGAGAAGCACGAATCTGCTACTCGTGAAGAATCTGCTGAGGCACCCGTTGCTGAGCTAAAGGACACTGAGCAGAAGCTCAGCGAAGACGAGGCTGAACTGGTCGCCGAATCCATCATCCTGAGTGAACCCGTTGAGGGTGCGGCAACCCTGCCCGTTCTCCCCGAGAAGCGTGCTCTCCACGGCCTCGCGGAGCTCATGCGCACCCGCGGCTCGGGCACCATGAGCCTGGAACTGCGCCAGGTTGATGAGGATATGCACTACCGTCTGCTGCACCGCGGCCGTGAGATTGAAACCGGCATTGTTGTGCCCGGTGTTGACTGGTTCGCGCCCGTTGCGGCACTGTACACCGAGGCTCAGCAGGCCGGCGCAACCTGGAACCGTGCGGCTGTCTCCCTGAAGCCGCGCCTGGGTAACGGCCTGGAGGTTCACGCATCCTACCTGGGTGCTACGGACGGTCAGACTACCGGCGAGAGCTTCCTGCTGGGAGGCTCCACTGTCGAGGCTAAGCCCGTTGCGACCGCTGAGGCCGCTGAGGCTACCTTGCAGGATGAGCTTCAGGAAGCCGCTGTTCAGAGCGTTGACTCGGTTGAGGCTGAACGTGAAGCTATTGAGCGTGAGCTCGAGGTGGAGCTCGCCGAGAAGCAGGCTGCGAACGAGGCAGCGAACGAGGCTGCGGCTACTGCCGAAGCCGCTGAAGAGCCTGTAGTTGAGACTGTTGAAGAGGGTACCTCTTCGGGTCTGCTGGCCGCTGCGGGTCTTGCCGCTGCCGGTACCGCTGTGGCTGGTTCTGCCGCTGCCGCGCAGGAGAAGGAAGGCGTAGAGGAGGCTGTTGAAGCTTCTGACGAGCCTGCCCAGGCTGAGTTTGCGCCGGTTGAAGCGGAGTTCGAGCACGACTACGAGAATGACCCTGTCTTCGGTGTAGCTACCGTAGAGCCCGAAACTGAGCAGGCTCAAGAGCTCACCGCCGAAGCAGCTGAGGCTTCTGAGACCCCTGCCCAGGCCTCTGATGAATCTGGCGAAGATATGGAAGCCGCCCTGGCCGCCATCGTCGCCAACGCTCAGAAGAAGCTGGACACTGAGGACGCAGACGTTGAGGAAGCACCCGCTGAGGACGTTCCGGCCGTCGAGGACCAGAAGGCAGCCGCCCCCGTGGTTGCAGAGTCCTTCACCCTGGATCGTACCCAGCCCGTTGAAGATGCTGCAGAAGAGCCGGCCGCAGAGCAGACTGAAGAGCCCACCCTGCCCGCGTTCCTGGACGACTCTGAACTGCTGCCCGAGCAGGAGGCCTCTGCTGCATCCGCTGAAGCGCACGCTGAGGAACCTGCCCTCGAAGACGTTGAGCCTGCCGCTGAGAGCGCATCTGTGGCTCCCGGTCTGGCTGGTGCTCTTGCCGCAGCTGCCGCAGTGGGCACCGCCGGCGCCGCCGCGAAGGCTACCGAGGCAAAGGTATCTGAGGTAAAGGCGTCCGAGGCGAAGGCTATCGGTGCTCAGGAAGAGCCCGCTGAGAAGGTCGCCGAGCTCAAGACCGTTGAGGTGACCCCCGCAACCAAGATTGCTGAGGCTCCCGCAGTAGAGGCGGCACCCGCAGCTCTGCCGGAGACCGCACCCGCGGGCCTTTCCTCCAGCATCTCGGCGTCGGCTCTGAGCGAGCTCAACCAGCTGCCCACCATCGTGGCTGAGCCGGACACCCCCTCCGCGGCGGTGCAGAGCCCGCTGGTTCCCTCGGAGACCCAGCTGGCAACCGGTAACCTGGTTCTGACTGAGGCTCAGGTCGCTCAGCGTCTGGCGCCGGTCGTCGAGCACCTCTTCGGTGAGAACGGCACCGCAAAGGACGCAACCACCGTGCTGATTCGTGTACGCGCCCTCGGCTCCTACTACGATGCCCTGACCCACGTGCGCCGCAACGGCTTCTGGGAGCAGGTCCGCACCTTCGAGCTGATCCCCGAAACCCTGCTGGACATCCCGGCTCTGAAGACCGACTCGTACAGCGAGGGCGAGGGCTCGCCGCTGGCTATGAGCCTGACCTTCACCCCGGGCGTGCCGGTCCAGGCAGCATTCGATTATGCGAATGAGCAGGCGTTTGTCACCTACCCGCGTCCGCTGGATGCTGAGCGTTACGTTGAGGAGCTGCGCATGTTCCCGCGTCTGGGTTCTAAGATTCCGGCTCATATGACGAGCGCGCTTTCGCACTGGAACCTCTAAACCCTTGTAAGGTGCGCCGCGCCGGCTCCCCGTGTGGGGGTCGGCGCGGCGCGCTATGTTTGTCATTTTTTCGATGAGGAAGATTGTTATGACTGATACCCCTAATACTCCTGAAGCTTCTGCGGCGCAGAACGTTCGGGACACTGCCGCCCGTGCGGCTGAGGCCTTTGGCGCACTGGTGGAAACCATGGCGTTGCTGCGCGCACCGGGCGGTTGCCCGTGGGATGCTGAGCAGACTCACGCCTCCCTGATCCGCTACCTCGTGGAGGAAGCCTACGAGGTTGTTGAGGCGGTAGAAACCGGTGGCGAGCCGAATATGCCGTTGCTGCGTGAGGAGCTGGGCGACGTGCTGCTGCAGGTGGTGTTCCACTCCGATATTGCTGCGGCAAACCCGCAGGGCTTCGACATTGTTCAGGTGGTTGAGGGCCTGGTTCAGAAGCTTCGTTCGCGCCACCCCGACGTGTTTGCGGCTGAGTCTGAGGGCTCTTCGGAGGTGCCCCGCACCGCAGCTGAGCAGCAGGCGGCGTGGGATGCGTTGAAGAAGAAGGAAAAGAGCAACCGCGGCGCACTGGACGGTATTCCGCCGCATCTGCCGGCGCTCGCTATGGCTGAGAAGACTGCTGTGAAGGCACGTAAGGCGGGTATTATTCTGCCGCCGGAGCCGACGAGCATGGAGGACGACCTGCGCTATATGCACACTGAGGAGGAGTTCGGTGAGCTGCTCTTTGCGTTGGTGAGCCGTGCACAGCGTAACGGCCTGGATGCTGAGCGCGCCCTGCGTTCGTACACTCGCCGCTATATTGCTCAGCACACGCATGATGAGCCGAGCTATTAGACACGCTGGTTGAGTTCTTCCGTGAGGCGCTTTGGAACCTGTTCTCTGAGGGAATACGAGGTTTCAAAGCGCCTTCCGTTTGTTTGGGGTCGTGTTGGATGGCCGCGAGGATGCTCGTGGTGCATACCCCGGCATTTGGGCTCATGTTGTGCTTTGGGCGGGTACCCACACCCTCACAATGTGGGGGAGTGTGGGTCTTGTTCCGCTTTGTAGCGCGCGACTAAGGGTTATTGAGACCTTCAATAAGGCGATAAAAAAGCGGTGGCAACTAGTGTGTTTGTGTGGGAGTTTTGCTAAAATTTAGGGGACGCGACTTGTCCACTACCGGGTGAGCCGTTCACATCCTTGACATCTCATAAGGAGAACAATTCATGGCTGTTATTACCGCAGTTCACGCACGCCAGATCCTGGATTCCCGTGGCAACCCGACCGTTGAGGTTGAGGTTCTGCTCGAAGACGGTGCTTTCGCACGCGCAGCTGTGCCCTCGGGCGCATCCACCGGTGAGTGGGAAGCTGTTGAGCGTCGCGACGGCGACAAGTCCGTATACCTGGGCAAGGGCGTTCTGGGTGCAGTGAAGTCTGTTATCGAAGAAATCGCTGAAGAGGTCATCGGCATTGAGGCTTCCGACCAGCGCGCTGTTGACGCAGCCATGATTGCTCTGGATGCAACCAACAACAAGGGCAAGCTGGGCGCAAACGCAATCCTGGGTGTCTCCCTGGCTGTTGCTAAGGCTGCTGCTGAGTCCGCTGACCTGCCCCTGTACAAGTACCTCGGCGGCCCGAACGCTCACGTTCTGCCTGTCCCCATGATGAACATCCTCAACGGTGGTTCTCACGCAGACTCCAACGTTGACATTCAGGAGTTCATGATTGCTCCCATCGGCTTCGACAACTACTCTGACGCTCTGCGTGCAGGTGTTGAGGTTTACCACTCCCTGAAGTCCGTGCTGCACGACCGCGGCCTGGCAACCGGCCTGGGCGACGAGGGTGGCTTCGCACCCAACCTGGAGTCCAACGCAGCTGCACTGGACCTGATTGTTGAGGCAATCGAGAAGGCTGGCTACAAGCCGGGCGAGCAGGTTGCACTGGCACTGGACGTTGCATCCTCCGAGTTCTACAACGACGGCGCATACGAGTTCGAGGGCCAGAAGAAGTCCGCAGCTGAGATGAGCGCATACTACGCTGACCTCGTTGCAAAGTACCCCCTGGTTTCCATCGAGGATCCCCTGGATGAGAACGACTGGGAGGGCTACAAGACCCTGACTGAGCAGATCGGTGACAAGGTCCAGATCGTTGGCGACGACCTGTTCGTGACCAACCCCGAGCGCCTGGCTCGCGGTATCGAAGAGGGCGCAGCTAACGCTCTGCTCGTGAAGGTGAACCAGATCGGTTCGCTGACCGAGACCCTCGACGCAATGGAGCTGGCACAGCGCCACGAGTACCGTTGCATGGTTTCTCACCGTTCCGGTGAGACCGAGGACGTCACCATCGCCGACCTGGCTGTTGCAACCAACGCTGGCCAGATCAAGACCGGTGCTCCCGCACGTTCCGAGCGCGTTGCTAAGTACAACCAGCTGCTGCGCATTGAGGAAGAGCTGGGCGATGCAGCTGTTTACGCTGGCAAGTCCGCATTCCCCCGCTTCAAGGCATAAGTTACTGAAGCATCCGACCGCGTGAGCGGTTAGACGTCAAGGAGGCGGTGCTACCCCGTAGGGGAGTGGCACCGCCTCCTGCTCTGTGTTGAGGTTAGTCACGGTGTTGAGGCTAGTTGCGGCGGCAGCGCACGAGGTGGTGCAGCCCATACGATGCCGCATGTAGCGGCTATAACATAGCGCCGGATAACCCCAACAAACCCGGTAGAATATGAAGGAAGCGCTTAGCGGTACAGAATGGAACGAGGGATAGAGCAATGAGCCAGCGAGCAAACCAGCAGACCCGGTCGCACTCTAAGAGTTCCACCGAACCGGCTCAGGGCGCTACCTCCTCCAATGCGTCGCGTGGCGCCGCGAAGGAGGCTCGCACCTCCTTGTTGAAGAAGGCAAGTGCTCTTTTCTTTGGCGTGGGTTTGAGCGAGCGTCACCCTGAGCGTGAACGTCAGGCGCAGGCTCGCCGTGAGGAGCGTGCCCGCCGCCGCGCTGCAGCTCAGCAGGGCCGTGAAGAGGGCGGATACGATGCCCCCGTGGCGGCTCATATGTTCTCCGGTCGTAGCTTCCTGACCGCTGTTGTGGTGGGCGTGATTGCGCTCGGTACCGCATACCCGGTGGTCACCTACTTTGACCAGGACCGGGAAATCAAGCGGATCAATACGCACATTTCCCAGCTGCAGCAGGAGAACGCCCAGCTGAAGGCGGAGCAGACCTGGTGGAACGACGATAACTATGTTCGCCAGCAGGCACGTAGCCGCCTCTACTATGTGAACCCCGGCGACACCCCCTACGTGGTCACCGGCATTACCGAGGACTCCACGAAGGCTGACGGTACTTCTGCGAATGCGAAGAACGCCCCCGAGGACGCCTGGACCACGAAAATCTGGGATTCTCTCGAAAAGAACTAGCCCCAGCCACCGGCAGGAACCCTGCCCTGGCAAGTACCCGGCATAAGCGGACGAGGTGACCCCTCGCTCCAGAAACTTAGGATTATGAGCACCGAAAACACCATTGAAGAGCTGAAGGCACGCACCCCCGGCGGCTTCGGCGTAACTGTTGAAACCCTGACCCCCACCGAGCAGGACATCCGTGTTCTCTCCGCGCAGCTGGGCCGTAAGGTCCGCGATGTGATTGAGATTCCGGCACGCTGCGTGTGCGGTAACCCGCTCGTGGCTGCTACCGCACCGCGCCTGAGCAACGGCACCCCCTTCCCGACTGTGTTCTACCTGGCGCATCCGGTGATTACCGCTGCTGCTTCCCGTCTGGAGGCGGGCGGCCTGATGTACGAGATGACCGACTCGCTCGCTGAGGACGCCGACCTGGCGGCACAGTACGCTGCCGCACACGAGAACTACCTGGCTGAGCGTGAGCGCATCCGCCTGATCAGCGGCACCGAAGAGGTCCCGGAGATTGACGGTATCTCTGCCGGCGGTATGCCGACCCGCGTGAAGTGCCTGCACGCCGTTATCGGCCACGCCCTGTCGGTGGGTCGCGGTGTGAACCCGATGGGTGACCGCGGCCTGGACGCTATCGCCGAGTGGTGGACCCCCGAGGTCTGCTCCTGCGACCCCGCGTGGCGTGAAGAAGCCTAAATACTGATTCTGGTGCGCCCGCATCGTCTTGAGGGACGGTGCGGGCGCATAATAGATAGAAGAAAGAGCGCCGAAAAGCGAAAATTTTTCGCCTGCGGCGCTCGCGGTGCCTTTGGCGCTGAATGTTTATTGAAGACCTGAAAGGAACCCACCGTGCGCGTTGGTGCGATTGACTGCGGTACGAACTCTATTCGCCTGCTGATTGCTGATTCCACTACTGAGGTGGTGGACGGGGTTGAGAAGACCGTCCTGAAGGATGTTGTGCGTGAGATGCGCATTGTGCGTCTGGGTCAGGGCGTGGACGCGACCGGTTGGCTGGCGCAGGAGGCACTGGACCGTACTTTCGCTGCGGCGCGTGAGTACGCGCAGTTGCTGAAGGAGCACGGCGCTGATTCGGTGCGTTTCGTGGCGACCAGTGCGACTCGCGATGCGGGTAACCGCCAGGTGTTCGTGGACGGTATCCGCGAGATTCTGGGTATTGAGCCCGAGGTCATCAGCGGGGATGAGGAAGCTGCGCTGTCCTTCGCGGGTGCGGTGCGCGCTGTCGGTTACGGCGATGGCGACACCCTGGTGTTCGACCTGGGCGGCGGCTCGACTGAGTTCGTGCTCGGTGACGAGTCGGGTGTGAAGGCTTCCCGCAGCGTCAATATTGGTTGTGTGCGCCTGACTGAGCGTCACATGCTCAGCGCCCCGGCGACCGAGTCGCAGATTGCTCGCGTTGAGGCTGATACTGACGAGGCTCTCGAGGTGGCGCGTAAGACGGTGCCCCTGCAGGATGCGCGCCGTGTGGTGGCTGTGGCTGGTACCGCGACCACTGTGGCTGCCGCTGCGCTGGGCCTGGACCGTTACGATTCTGAGGCTATTAACGCTCAGAGCTTCTCGGTGGAGACCGTTCAGAAGACCGCCCGCTGGTTGGCTTCGCTGAACCGCACCGAGCGTGAGGAGCTCGGTTACATGCACCCCGGCCGGGTGGATGTGATTGGTGCCGGCGCGACGATTTACGCCCGCATCCTGACCCGTCTGAATGAGATGACTGATGGTGCCGTGGATTCGGTGACCGTCAGCGAGCACGACATTTTGGACGGTATCGCTCTGTCCCAGCTGTAGGCGTGAGCGCTCGCGCCGTGAACCGATGGTGGTTCACGGCGCGGCTCAGCTTGAGGAGTTTTAATGTTCCATTCTGAGCGTCGGCGAGGTATGCCCCTGACCAGCTGGTCTTTTGTGCTGTCTTTCGCCTGTGCGTCTCGTGTATGTGGTGTGCGCGCCTCGGTTGGTTCTGATCGAGGCGCTACTCGCCGCATCCCTAAGGTTGCAGCTTTGGGCGCCAGTGCCGCGTTGACTCTTCTGCCGTTGTGGACCCCGCTGGCGCCTGCCGCCTGGGCGACGGACCCGGCCCCTTCTGCTTCTGCGTCGCCGAGCCCTAAAAGGGAGGTGACGGCGACTCCTTCGCCGTCGGGTACTGCGGTGCCGAAGACTTCTGCGACTCCGAGTCAGGGCGCGTCAACCACGAATGGTGATGATGTTCGTCAGCGCGAGTACTGGCTGAAGGAGTACGGCATTACGTCCCTGTGGTCGCAGGCTACGGGTAAGGGCGTGACAGTTGCTGTGATTGATACGGGCGTGGACGGCACCCACCCGGATCTTGAGGGTAATGTTCTGCGCGGTTATGACGCCTCGGGTGTGGGTAGCGAGGACGGCTGGAAGGGCCTGGGCGCTGAGCCGATGCACGGCACGGAGGTGGTCTCTCTGATTGCCGGTCACGGCCACGATACGCAGGGTTATTCTGCGATTGTGGGTCAGCCGGGTAAGCCGACCGGTGTGATTGGTGTGGCTCCCGATGCGAAGATTCTGCCGATTTCGCTGAATATGGGTACGACCGGCGGTAAGAGCATTGATGAGCAGATCCCGGCGGCGGTGCGTTATGCGGTCGATAACGGGGCTCAGATTATTAACATGTCGATTGGCTCGAATAAGACGAGTTGGCCGCAGAGCTGGGATGAGGCGTTTGCCTACGCTGAGCAGAAGGGCGTGCTGATTGTTGCGGCTGCGGGTAACCGCGGTAGCGGCTTGACGCAGGTTGGTGCTCCGGCAACGATTCCTGGCGTGTTGACGGTGGGCGGTATTGACCGGAATAAGCAGGTCTCTGAGGGCTCGTCGACTCAGGGCATTTCGATTGCTGTGGTTGCTCCGAGTACGGATATGATTGCGGCTGCCCCGGGTAACGGGTACATGCTGTGGTCGGGTTCTTCGGCAGCGGCCCCGTTGGTGACGGGTGTTGCGGCGCTGTTGAAGCAGAAGTACCCGAAGGAGTCGGCGGCTCAGCTGGCTCAGCGTTTGATCGCTTCGGCTGATGATGCTGGTGCTGCGGGTCGTGATCCTTTGTATGGCTACGGTGTGTTCAACCCGCAGGATGCGATGGCTTTGGCCTCGCCTGCGGTGACGGCTAATCCGTTGGGTTCTATTTCTGAGTGGATTGCGGTGCACCGTAAGCAGCAGGTGAGTGAGCCGACTCCGAGTGATGCTGCGCCGGTTCATGAGGAGGGTGAGAGCATCGTGAAGGTGGCTGCGCCGGATGCGCGTCGTCCTCCGGAGGATCGTGGCTGGTTGCCGCCGGTGATTTTGGCGGCGCTGACGTTGTGGCTGACGATTATTACGGCTGGTTCGGTGCATCGTTTGCACAGGCTGCATGTGAGTGCGGGTGAGGCTGCGCGGATGGCTCGTGTGGCGGCGCATTACCCGGGTTCTCATCGGGGTTCTCAGCGGGGTGCTCGCCGGACCTCTCGTTAACGCTGTTTGATGACGTTTTTCTGTTCGCCCGGGGCTGACTTTTGAGTTAGTCCCGGGCTTTGTGATGCGAGGGCTGGCCTTCGATGGGGAAACGCTCCAATAAACGAAAATATCGAACATACCGCGTAAAAAACGGAAAGAGTGATTTTGACTGTAACCCGCGTCACGAGATGAACCCTGTTCATATCTTCAAAACTTTTAACTTAGGGTCAGCTCAAAGGGGCCATAAGTGCGAAATCACCTAAACAAAGGCGTAAAATAAAAGACAACAGGTATGTGATAGACAGGCTCGTGCTGCTAGCCACTTCGCGTTGCGCAAGGACTTCCAGAGCGAGCCGCTTTGTTCGTCAGGGGAGCTTTCGGAACGAGCCGAAAGTTGCACATATCAACCTACCGGGGCTACCGAACCTCGGTACCTAAAGACTAGGAAGTAACAAAATGGCATTCACTAAGGTGGCACAGGACCGTCCTCGCGTCCTGATCGTCGGTGGCGGCTACGTCGGCTTCACCGTTGCTAAGAAGATTCAGAAGGCTATCAAGGAGACCGGTGGCGTCGTCACCATCGTTGAGCCGAACCCCTACATGACTTACCAGCCCTTCCTCCCCGAGGTTGCAGCAGGTTCCATGGAAGGCCGTAACGCAACTGTGCCGCTGCGCCAGCACCTGCGCGACACCGAACTGATTCCCGGCCGCGTTGTCTCCATCGACCACGCAAACCGCACCGCTGTTGTTGAGCCCACCGACAACGGTGAGCCCTTCGAGCTGAAGTACGACGAAATCGTCCTCGGCGCAGGCGCTGTGACCCGCGCATTCCCGATTCCGGGCCTGGCAGAGGTTGCTATCGGTCTGAAGACCATTGAAGAGGCAGTCTCCGTTCGTAACTGGGTCCTGGACCGCATCGAGGTTGCATCCATGCTGTCCGATGCTGAAGCACGCCGCCGCGCCCTGACCTTCGTCGTTGTTGGTGGCGGCTTCGCTGGCGTTGAGACCATCTCCGAGCTCGAGGACATGGCACGCGTTGCTGTTGAGCGTAACGAGCGCCTGTCTGTCTCCGATCTGCACTTCGTGCTGATTGAGGCTGCACCGCGCATCATGCCCGAGGTCCCCGCAGACCGCGCCGAGAAGGTCGTCGCAGAGCTGCGTGCACGCGGCATCGAGGTTCTGCTCAACACCTCCCTGGCTGACGCAACCGACGGCAACCTGCAGCTGATTAACATGGCTGACAAGTCCCCCGCGGGCGAGATCAAGACCGACACCCTGATCTGGACCGCAGGTGTGGCAGCATCCCCGATGCTGAAGAACA
>ERZ773013.1471-NODE-1471-length-13892-cov-4.778854_pt1 | contig 13892 bp, 8 predicted proteins | sample MGYA00511670_ERZ773013 | MGnify/ENA primary metagenome ERZ773013 (study PRJEB29015, sample SAMEA2738120) | human oral metagenome | biome: human oral; feature: human-associated habitat; material: saliva | place: China | collected 2257 ...
CTCCTCTTCTTGTAACAGTTAATATAATATGATGACATCACAAAAGTACAAATAAAAAACGAAATAACTATTTTTTTTGAATGTTTTTTTAAAAATTCACCTCTATTTGTAGAACCTACTGCGAGCAGAAGCGTACTGAAATGCATATTCCGGCAGACAATCTGGCATGTCTTGTGCCATTAAACGAATACTATTTGTAATGGTTTTATAACACATTCATGCTTAGATATGGCGTTTTATGCTACAAGTACAAAATATTATTGTATCTTTGCACCTTTATTATATATAGACCATTCGGAAATAAGAAAAGTATGAAACAGAGACAATGGATAACTGTTGCCATCATAACAATGGCATTAACATTAACGAGCTGTGGCACAATTAAGAAGTCTGCAAACACTGTGGGGGCTACGACTACGCCAGTAACTACTACAGAAAAGGTAGAGGCAAGCAAGGATTTTATAAGCATTGCAGAAGCTATAGACATGGTTGAAAATCCTGAAAAGATAGCGAGCATAACGAAGAAATACGGCTACAAGCTAAAGGAGAACTATGAGATATACCGTCTCGATAAGTTCTCGAAGATGTATTACAAGAACTGCCGCCTTGCAAAAATACTTACTGCAGGCAAGTACGAAGACTATCCGAAACCTCTTCAAAAGGGAGTTTCGAGCTATGTAGCTTTTCAAGATGGCGCTGTTATTATAGGAGTATTCAATCAGGGTGCCTACGACAACCTTGTAACACAGGTAAAAGCAGCAGGTTTTGTGCTTGATATGCCTGGCAACGAAGATGTGTACAAGAAAGGCAATCGTGCCATTGGTTGTAACGAAGGTTTGAAAACGGTAAGAGTTCAGTAGACTGCAAGAATGCAATAACCTTTGTTAGTTCCGCCAATTTGGTGTAACTTTGCAGACAAAAAGATACAAACAATTAATTTATGGGAGAGAAGAAATTCAAGCGAACCACCGTTACGGCTGCCTTGCCGTATGCAAACGGTGGCGTTCATATAGGACACCTTGCAGGAGTGTACGTCCCTGCAGATATTTACGCACGCTATCTGCGACTGAAAAAAGAAGATGTCGTCTTTATCGGCGGCAGCGACGAGCATGGTGTTCCTATCACCTTGCGTGCCAAGAAAGAGGGTATAACTCCGCAAGCTGTGTGCGACCGTTATCACAAACTGATAAAAGACTCGTTCAAAGAGTTTGGCATTTCGTTCGATATCTATAGCCGTACCACGAGCGAAACCCATCATAAGTTTGCCTCCGACTTCTTCCGTAAGCTCTACGATGACGGCAAACTGATAGAGAAAGAAAGCGAACAACTCTACGACGAAGAAGCTAAGCAGTTCTTGGCAGACCGCTATGTGGTGGGCGAATGTCCGCACTGCCACAACGAGCATGCTTATGGCGACCAGTGCGAGAAGTGCGGCAGCGACCTCAGTCCGATGGAATTAATCAATCCGCATTCCACAATCTCTGGCTCAAAGCCTGTAGTAAAGAAAACCAAAAACTGGTATCTGCCACTGAACGACTATCAGGAATGGCTGAAACAATGGATTTTGAACGACCACAAAGAGTGGCGTCCGAATGTCTACGGACAGTGCAAGAGCTGGCTCGACATGGATTTACAACCGCGTGCCATGACGCGCGACCTGGACTGGGGCATACCCGTGCCTGTCGAAGGAGCGGAAGGAAAAGTGCTTTACGTGTGGTTCGATGCCCCCATCGGCTACATTTCAAACACCAAAGAGCTTTGCGACAGCAAGCCGGAACAGTTCGGCAGCTGGCAAAAGTGGTGGCAAGACCCTGAAACACGCCTTGTCCACTTCATCGGAAAAGACAATATCGTGTTCCATTGCCTTATCTTCCCAAGTATGCTGAAGGCGCACGGCGGCTACATCTTGCCCGACAACGTACCCTCAAACGAGTTCCTGAACCTTGAGAACGACAAGATTTCAACAAGTCGCAACTGGGCTGTGTGGTTGCACGAATACTTGGCAGACTTCCCCAACAAGCAAGATGTGCTGCGCTATGTGCTTACCGCCAATGCGCCGGAAACCAAGGACAACAACTTTACTTGGAAGGATTTCCAAGAGCGCAACAACAGCGAATTAGTGGCAGTGTACGGCAACTTCGTGAACAGAGCGTTGCAACTGACACAGAAATACTGGGACGGTGTAGTGCCTGCGTGTGGCGAATTGCTTGCAGTAGACCGTGAAACCATTCAGGAATTTAAAGATGTGAAGGAGAAAGTGGAGAGCTATCTCGATGCGTTTAAGTTCCGCGAAGCTCAGAAAGAGGCTATGAACTTGGCACGAATAGGCAACCGCTACATTACCGAATGCGAGCCATGGAAGGTCTGGAAGACCGACCCGAAGCGTGTGGAAACCATCTTGTACATCTCGCTCCAATTAGTAGCGAACCTCAGCATTGCATTCGAGCCGTTCCTTCCTTTCAGTAGCAAGGAGCTGCGCAATATGATTAATCTCCCAGAATACGACTGGGCACAGCTCGGCAGCACCGATATTCTTCCGGCAGGGCATAAGCTGAACAAGCCACACTTGCTGTTCGAGAAGATTGAAGACGAGGCTATCGACGCCCAACTCAAGAAACTCGAGGAAACGAAAAAGGCAAACGAAGCAGCCAGTTATGTGGCAGAACCTATTAAAAATGAAGTTTCGTTCGATGACTTTGAGAAGCTCGACATTCGCGTCGGGCACATTCTGCACTGCGAAAAGGTGAAGAAGAGTAAGAAACTTCTGAAGTTTACCATCGACGACGGTACGGGAACGGAGCGCACAATCCTAAGTGGTATTGCTGCTTACTACGAGCCTGAACAGCTCACGGGCAAAGATGTGCTTTTCATTGCCAACTTCCCTCCACGCAAGATGATGGGCATAGAGAGCCAAGGCATGATACTTTCTGCCGTAAACTTCGATGGTTCGCTCAGCGTAACCACCACACTTGGCAAAGTGAAACCAGGCAGCCAGGTTGGATAATGGGTAAGTAGATGGAAACAATTTGATGGCTGTGTACCGATATGGTCGGGCATATTTCATTAAATCAGCCGACTGATTATAAAGAATCAGTCGGCTGATTTTTTGTGCAATACATAATGCAGAACTACACGGTGTGCCCCGATGTAATTCTTTCTGCAAGGTATTCAGGCTCTACGACCTAATCAGTATCGTTGCCAATCGTATCGTCCTTACGGCAGAGAAAGATTGAATTTCACTGCTTCTTCATCGAAACAGAGCCTTTGTAGTCTTTGTAGGGCGACTTCATATCCATGTAGCGGAAATTCTGTGGCGGTATTTCCTTCGGCATTTCCATATAGTTGCCATAGCAATAAGAAAGGTAGGCATCGGGTTGGGCTACTCCCATAAGCTCTACGCCTTCGAACATGATAGGCGTAGGCGTACCATAGACTTCCTTGGGGAGTATGCCTCGTTCTGGGCGATTGTCGTGGTCGGCTGCCAATTTACTGTCCGAATACGAGTATTCCGACTGTATTTTGGTGAGCACCCGATGTATTTTCTGTGGTGAAAGTATCTTTTGCAGGGTTTTATAGAACAGGCAGGAAATGCCTTTGCCGTGCTTGTAAGGGTCGCGCTGCGAGTAGTAAAGCAGTTTGTTTACGAAGTTGTAGCGCATATAATGATACTTACGAGCAAGTCGGTTCTCGGTTATTCCGTCGATAGGGAACACGTCTACGGGAATGCCACCTAAAAAATTGAAGCTGCGTCGCAGTATGTAGGTGGTGCGCTTGTCTTGTATGCGTGCGAACTGGTAAGGATAATGACTATCCTTTTCGTAGTCCACAAGTTCGTATTCTTCGGGCAACCATTCGTTGGCGTGTGCCAACAGCACCTCGTAGTCGTGGCGTGGAAGGGCTACGTCGGCATCGTCGTCCCACGGAATGAAGCCGTGGTGGCGCACCGCTCCAAGCATTGTGCCTGCAATCATGAAGTATTGCAGGTTGTGCTTGCGGCAAACCTTATCGATTGCCTCCAGTATTCCCAAGATGATACATTGCATTTCTCTGGTCTCTTCCAAACTAATGCGGTTCTTATCCTTAATTTGTGGTATGTCCATTGTTTATAAAAGCGATGTTGAATTAATCTGTTTGTTTCTTCTTCAGTACTTTTCCGTCTACTACTTCCCACTTTTCGTTGAACTCTTCGCGGGTCCGCTTCCAACGATTATGGCTCCAAAGATAGTAGGCGGGAGCGTTTATTATGTTCTTTTCGAGCATTCGGAAGTAAGTGTCGGTAATCTCAAATTCGGCAGCTTCGGTAGGTATTTCGGTCATAAGCTGCATTTCGCACTCATAGTAGCCACGCTTGGGGCGGCGCATATAGCCGTAGAAGCAGACTTGATTGGTGTGGCGGACGATGCGTTCGGCACCTGTAAGCACAGGCGTATCGTGGTGAAGAAAGTCTATCCAATGGTGTATGTTCCACCAAAGCGGCGTCTGGTCGGCAATGTAACCTACGACAATCGACTTGCTGTTGCGCTTGAAACCGATGATTTTGCGTAGCGATTCCTGCATCGGAATGCAGAGAGCATTCTGCCCTTCGCGCACTTTCTTGAACAAATGGTCCATAGGTTCGTTCTCCAAAGGGTGGTAGAGTTCGCAGCATTGCACGTGTTCGGGAAGCCAATAGGGCAGCGAGGTTATCCATTCCCAGTTGCAATAGTGCCCCAAGTACACGGCACACGAGCCGCCATTGCCCAGCACTTCGTTGAACTTTTCCATACCCGTGAACTTCATTCGCTTGCGCAGTGTACTGGGCGACATCGTCATCAGTTTGATGGTTTCTACGATATAGTCGCAGAACCAATGGTAGAAGCCTTTTTCAATGGTGCGCAATTCCGCTTCTGTTTTATCGGGAAAGCTCTCTTTCAGGTTCTTCCAAATAACCTTATGGCGATATTTCACCACCTTTGAAACAAGGAAGTAGAGGCAGTCGGACAATAAAAAAAGAATACGGAATGGCAACAGCGAGAGGACGAACCAAAAGCCGTATGCTATTCCGTAAAGTATTTTGTTCTTGATATTCATCTGTTTTTCTGTTTGTTAATACGTATGCATAGGCGCGCTTACCTTGTACGTTGTCAAACAAAAGTATACGACTGCAAATGTACTTATTTGCTTTGATATATCCTCATTTTATTTTCATAAATTCTATTATTTGTTTTTGTAAGCTCCATTTTTTCTGTTTTTCTTTACCTTATTCCGCTTCTTTGCCGTTAATAATACCAAAATCAGGCACTCGTTTCAAGGTTATTGCAAAGCCTCTTCGTAACTTTGTACACGCAAAGTGCTGCAAAGATGCAATACAATCGAGCATTTCTAACACTTATGCCAATGCCTGACACGACCTATAGGCAGGTGTTGGCTTACGATATACACAAAAAGTAACATAGCATACACGCACCATTAAGGAATGAAAAATCAGTGCCACGCCCAAGACGAAGGCACTATGGCAAACTGCCGCATATCTCCATTATAACAAATCATTAGATGTCGTCTACAATAAAAGGTTTTTTCAATGCCAGTATCTCGGGCATTACGTTTGGACTAATCCCTCTGTTCGCTGTCCCTGTGCTTGCCACGGGTATGCACTCTACGTCCGTTTTGATTTATCGTTACGCCTTTGGCTGCCTCGCTATGTTAGGTATGCTTATGTTTCACCGCACCCGAATGTGGCTTGCTTTTGGCGATTTCTTGCGCATATTGTTTCTTTCTTCTGTATATGCGGCATCGTCTATCACCCTTATCGAGGGCTATAACTACATGGCGAGCGGTATTGCCACCACGCTATTATTCTCTTATCCTGTATGGACTTGCCTGCTATCGGTGGTGTTTCTGCACGAACGGCTGTCGGCAACTACAGCTATTTCCATTGCCATAGCGGTTGCTGGCGTGTTCTTTCTCTCGGGCATACTCGATGGCGGCGGCAGCATCAAGGGGCTAACGGGCATGTTCCTCGTTCTGCTTTCGGGTTTTCTCTATGCCGTTTATATGGTAGCTTTCCCCCGAATGCGTATCCGTAAGATGCCATCGCTCAAGCTTACATTCTACATATTTTTCTTTGCGATGCTCATTCTGGCACTCTATGGCACCTTTACACGAGGGCGTATCGACCCGATAGACACTCATAGTCAGCTCATCAATTTGTTTTTATTGGGCTTGGTACCCACTGCTATAAGCAACGTAACGCTTATTATCTCACTAAAGCAGATAAGCAGCACCATGGCAGCTGTGCTTGGAGTATTCGAGCCTATGACAGCTATGTGCGTGGGCATACTTCTTTTCGGCGAACCGCTTACGCTTCCTATCGTTGTTGGCTTTGTGCTTATCATTGCCGCAGTGCTTATTTTGGTGCTCAGCAAACGTAAAACTGGTTGAACCAATAAAACGCTTATGCACAGTTGCCAATCCGCCAACAAGAATGATTCTTACACCTAATTCACATTATTTTATGAACGAGAAGAAAGTAATAGATGTGTAAATATTTTTCATAAATATAACTATTATGTAACTCTCTATCCATCAGCGCATTGCAAAACCTATTGTTTTACGTTCCAAAAGCGGCTCTTTTGCACGGTAAAAGCGTAGGTTTTGCATCGCAAAAGAGCCGCTTTCGCAATGTCAAAGCGCAGTTGTCATTTTTTAAGAGAATTATCTTTACAAATCAGAGAAGCTATTAAAAAGAACAAGGCAGATAAAGATTACTTTATCTGCCTTGTTCTTATATAATCCATAGAGTTTAATGATGCTTCTTTACACAGTATAGGTTACTTGTGGAAATTCCCCATCAATACAGTGCTTACCTAAGTTTATTGTTTACCATACGGTACATATACTGATAAATAATAGCCTTTAATTCGCGTTCCATCTGTGCTTGTTCGGATACTTTGCCTACGAGATTGTGCTGCATAAGCAGGTCTTTCAGACTGTAAATGCCTATTACTCGGTTGCCGTCGAACTGCATTGTGTAGCCGTTCTTCGTGTATTGGTACACTCCGTTGATGTAGTTGAGCGCATAAGTCTGCTGCGGTGGCGTTTTGAGAAGGTCGCAACCAAACGAGAGATAAGGTTTGTTGTAGCCTAAAATGCCAAAGACGGTCGGCATAATGTCTGTTTGCTGTGCGATGCCGGCACGCTTTCCGGGTTTTATTTCGCCCGATGGGTCGTAGAGAATGAAGGGTGCGCTGAACTCGCCAATGTCGGTTTTGTATTGTTGGTGGTTGCTTTGGTTCGTGTGGTCGCTTACCAATATAAAGATGGTATTCTTGAACCAAGGTAGCTTTCGGGCACTTTCAAAGAAACGGCCGATAGCCATATCTGTGTAACGAATGCACTTGTGGATAGGCAGTTGCCCTTCTTTGAATTGGTCTTTGTATTTGTCTGGCACGACAAAGGGGTGATGACTTGAGACTGTAAACAAAGCCGTCATAAACGGTTGCTTCATTTCGCCCATCTTTGCGCAATAGTATTGCAGGAAAGGTTCGTCCCAAATGCCCCAGTTTCCATCGAAGTCGGCATCGCCGCCGAAACGTTTGTCCTGCGCATAATCCTGTCTGCCATAGTATTTTTGGAAGCCTATCTTGTTGGCAAAAGCAAGGAAACCCATTGAGCCACGGTTGGCTCCGTGGAAGAAAGCTGTTTGATAGCCCCACTTTGAAAGATGTCCGGGAATGCCTGTGTAGTCGTTCATAGAGGCGGGAGTCAGTATGAAGGGTTCTATAAACATCGGAATGCCGCACAAGGAAGAAGGCATTCCGTCGATGCTTTTGTGTCCGTTGGCATACGAATACTCAAAAACGGTGCTTTCCTTGATAAGTTTATCTACGTTTGGTGTGTAGCCTTTGTAGTGTCCGCCTTCGAGTTGTGTGTTGTACGCACCAATATATTCGCGTCCAAAACTTTCAACAATCAGTATGACAACATTCTTTTTGTTGGCTTTTACTTTCGCATCGGGTGTATGAATGGGGTTGAAAAACTTTGCAGATGCATTGAGAGAAGCAAAGGTTGCGGGCACTTTGAAAATGCTTTTGCCGATGGTTCGCATCAGTGCGAAAGGCGTATTCAGCACCAAAGCGCACTCGATGGGGCGTTTCACATATTCGTTGGCATTGCTAATCGTAATAGGGCGCACTCCGCTTTGCAGTCCGCCACGTGCTCCGCCCACACAAATGACAACGGCAAGTGCCAACGATAGGAAGTTGATTCCTGCAAATTGCCACTTCTTTTGAGGCGTATTGAAATCGGAAGTGTTGCTCTTTGGCATTCTGTAAAGCTTGTACATACCCCATGTTACGACTATGAAAAGCAGAACGAAATACCAATGGTTTAAAACTTCTGTGGTGAAAATACCTCCTAAGTTGTTCTCGTTGTCGAACTCTCGGAATACACTTGTTGTGGTTCGGCGCAGCGTAAAGGGGAAGTAGACGGCGTCGCAGAGGTTTAAGAACAACCCAATGGCATTCACGACGACGAACAACCAACGGCAGAAACGATGATAAGCACCTGTTTCTTTTAGCCAAAGCGGGAACAGCATCAACAGAATGTAGAGTGCGTTGCTGTACACAAGGGCTGTGGTGTCGAACATTAAACCGCCTCGGAACATTCTTATCAAATGCCCAAAACTTAACCCTTCTTTAAAGAAAGAATAGTTTTCAAGCAGATAAGCCACGCGGGCAACGAGGTAAACCAAATATGCCAACACAGCATTTGCAACCAAAGAGAACAATGGTTGTAAAGCTTTTAATGCCATATTCCTATTGTTTAACATACTTATATCCTTCTATATTTTTGATGAGGGTTCGTTGGAGCTTCCGGGAACAATCGCTCAATTATATGCAGACGGAGCATTTCTGGTATAATTCTATCTTTTAAATATCCTGTGCTACGACCTGTCTTTGTTGCAATCTCTTCGAGTGTTACGTATTCGGAACAAACTTCTGCAATTGCTTTAAATAAGATTTCTGGCTTTGTACGCTTTCCTATTTTTATTTGTTTTGAGCTTGCAATATTAGCATCTGTACTTGCAATATTAGCTTTTGTACTTGCAATATTAGCGTCTAAACTTGCAATATCAGCACTCGCTTCTTGTCTGTTTAAATGATACTTTGTACCACGCCCTCTACCTGTTGCTACTAAAAAGCCATGTTCACATAATTGTTTTAGTAAGATAGTAACACTTATTCTGTGTATTGTAAGCAAAGGACGAATAGTCTCATTGCTAATTTCTGATTGTGAATAAGCTGTAGCCAATGTTATTAATGCTTGATAATCTAAACCGTTTATCTTCTCACCAAATAACTTTATTAAACCCATTCGGATATCATTAGATAATAACGACTCAATACTCATGGACAATTCTACCTTGTCCGGTTGGTATTTAAAGGATAGAGAAGGCTTCTTCCAGTATTGTTTTTCCCAACCCTTCAGTATTTTATCAACGCCACTGCCAGCTTTCTCGGCTTTACCTAACATCATAAACATGGTTTGTAGAGCCTTGTTCCGGCATACACTTTCACCACCCTTATAATATTGTTGCCTTGAAATCAGCAGTGTTCCAGGGTTCGAGAACACAATTTGATTAGAGTATTTAAGGATTGATAAACTCGCATTCACACTATAATCGGCATGTATGAGACTGTTTATAAAAGCCTCACGAAGTGATACTTGTGCTTCGCTTTCATCAATTCTTGTATCGCCTGACAACACAAAAGGTGCAGGAACAAATTTATAGAGCTTTGGGGCAATGCGTCTATAGAACTGAAAGAGATTTGCTTCCCATGTTCCGTCAGGATACACCCTGTCTATCCAGCGTCCTTTTAGTGTCTGTTCATCATCATAATGACGGTAGTCCAAAAAGAAGTTAGGTACACATTCATTGTCTGTTATCGCATGTGTTTTCCCAAGCATCAATATTCCAGCCAATGTAAAACCCTCTTTTCCTGTCTTTCTGTCTGTGCGATATCCTCCTAATTTACGTAGGAACTCAAAATCGGTTAGTACGTTCCAAGGGTGATTGGGGTTTGAAAGATTAAATAATTGGCGATATTGTTGCATACTTTCGTTATCTATATCGTCCATTGAGAAACCTGTAAGAATGCGACTATCAGGAGGTGTTGTAATGTCTGCATCAGCAAACATACGATTTACTTCGTTAGATGCACATAGATAATCGCCCTCGTAACCACGCTTATAAGTACCATTTTTTGCATTTTGCGTCCTGTAGACTGGGCGTTCTGTTCTATCAGCCATTGGTATATAGAATAGCAACAACCAACTATCTTGATATTTAATAGTCTTTACATCACTATTCTTCAACAAACATCTGCTTATTGTGTTAGGATTGTTTACATTATCCCAGAAAACTTTCTTATATTTGACAACGGTCTCTTCTGTTAAGTTATCAGAACTAAAACTACCGTTTTTCTCTTTTACTCCTAATACGATTGTCCCTCCTTCAGTGTTTGCAAAGGCAGAGTAAGTCTCCCAGAAGCTTCTCGGGAAACCACCTTTTGCACTCTTAAATTCTATTTCTTCAGACTCTTTGTCTGCAATGAGCGTATCAATGTAGTCTTCAAAGTCAATCGTATCAATCATATATCAATCAAATCTTATCATTGATTCATTATATCTCTTGCATATCGTGCAGCTTCTTGTAATATCCGTTGAGCTGCATTAACTCGTCGTGTGTACCTCTTTCCACGATTTCTCCTTCGTGCATGACGCATATTTCGTCGGAGTTTTTAATGGTTGAAAGGCGGTGTGCCACTGCAATTGTCGTGCGCGTCTTCATTAATTTGTAGAGCGCGTCTTGCACCAAGCGTTCGCTTTCGGTGTCGAGAGCCGACGTTGCCTCGTCAAGAATAAGGATAGGAGGGTTCTTTAGAATAGCGCGGGCAATGCTGACACGCTGCCGTTGTCCGCCAGACAGTCTGCCACCGCGGTCGCCAATGTTGGTTTCGTAGCCTTTTTCAGTCTGCGAAATAAAGTCGTGGGCGTTTGCAATCTTCGCAGCCTCAACGATGCCGTTGTCGTCAGCCGCCACTCCGAAAGAGATGTTGTTCTTGAATGTATCGTTAAAAAGAATGGCTTCTTGGTTCACATTGCCGATAAGGTGGCGCAAATCGTGCAGTCCGAGTTCTTTTATATTGATGCCGTCAATCAGTATTTCGCCTTCTTGCACATCGTAATAGCGAGGAATAAGGTCGAGCAATGTAGACTTTCCGCTACCACTTTGTCCAACAAGTGCAATGGTTTTGCCTTTGGGAATAATCAAATTAATGTTACGCAAAACCCACTTTGGCTCTGTTGTTCCGTCTTCTTTTATAATCGTATCGTATGCAAAACTGACGTTACGGAACTCTATTTGGCGGTTGAAAGCCTCAATATGCTTGGGTTGTTCCACTTCTTTAATGGTGTTTTCTGCCATCAATATCTTGTCGATTCGTTCCATTGAAGCCAATCCTTTCGCAATGCTGTAGCCTGCTTTCGATATTTCTTTCAGCGGATTGAGAATGCTATACAGAATAACAAGATAGTATATAAAGGTTGGACCGCTTATGACGGGAGACTCTCCTAATACGAGCGTACCGCCAAACCACAGCACAACGATAATCATAATGGTGCCAAGAAACTCGCTCATGGGGTGCGCCATCTGTTGTCGAATGTTCACGCGCATTATGTCGTTGCGGTACATAGAGTTTACTTTCTGAAACCTTTGGTTCATTATAGCCTCTGCACAGAAAGCCTTGATGATGCGCAAACCGCCCAAAGTCTCTTCTACCTGGCTCATCGTATCGCTCCAAAGAGCTTGTGCCGTAATGCTGCTTTGCTTTAATTTCCTGCCCACAATGCCCATAAACGATGCGAAGAGTGGAACGAAAAGTAGGGTAAAAATCGTCAGTTGCCACGAAATAACCATCAAAGTAATGAAGTAAATCAGTACAAGAATAGGGTTCTTAAACAGCAAATCGAGCGAAGACATAACAGAAGAGTCCACTTCTTGCACGTCGCCGCTCATTCTAGCAATAATATCTCCCTTTCGTTCTTCGCTGAAAAAGCTAAGCGAAAGCGACGTTATCTTTTTGTATAGTTGGTTACGAATGTCGCAAACGACGCCCGTTCTGACAGGAATGATAGAAGCTGAAGACAAGAAATAGGCACCCGTTTTCAGGAAAGTCATAAAGCCCATTATGAGTCCAATGATGAGCAATGTCGTCGTTGGTCCCCAATCTGCGATGAACATCTGCGTGTAGTAGTCGGCATTGTTAGCCAAGACATCTTTCAAAGAACCGTCGCTCAATGCCATTACATGGGTTGCCTTCGCTCCTGTGTTTACTTTGAACAGTATCTGGAGCAACGGAATGAGTGCTGCAAACGAAAAGATGTTCAGTAAAGCAGACAGGATATTGAAGGTAACCGACCATACAAGATACTTCTTATAAGGTGGAACAAACCTGCGCAATATTTGGAGAAATTCTTTCATAACTTACATTTGTTGAAACATCTCAGACTTATTCTACTACTTCTCCAATGAGGGTTGCCGAACTTGAATCTGTGATACGCACTCGAACCGTCTCCCCAATGTGATGGTTGCCGCGTGGAATAATGACGGCTTTGTTCTGCTCGGTGCGTCCCATAAGCTGCTCTCGGCTGCGTTTGCTGAAGCGTTCTATCAGCACATCGAACTCTTTTCCTTCGTCTTTCTTGTTCTGGATAGCCGAAATCTCGGTCTGAAGTTTTATGAGCTCATTCAGACGGCGTACCTTTTCCTCTTCCGAAATGTTGTCAGGCAAATGCTTTGCTGCGTAGGTTCCGGGACGTTCCGAATATTTGAACATAAAGGCAGAGTCGAATTGACATTCCCGAACCAGCGATAGTGTGAGTTCTTGGTCTTCCAACGTTTCGTTGTGGTAGCCCACAAAGATGTCGGTTGTGAGTCCACAGTTCGGAATAATTCGACGAATGGCTGCCACTTTCTCCAAGTAGTCTTCACGAGTGTACTTGCGGTTCATATTCTTCAGCACGGTGTTGCTGCCGCTTTGTGCTGGGAAATGGATATGGTTGCAAAGGTTCGGCTCGTCGGCTACTGCGTGCAGAATATCCTCCGTCATATCTTCGGGATTGGAAGTAGAGAAGCGCACACGCATATCGGGCACGCTTTGTGCCACCTTGCGCAGCAGTTCGGCAAACGATGTTCCGTTTTCCGGGCGTTTTCCGTTTGGCAGTAGTCCGTAGGAATTTACGTTCTGACCTAACAGTGTAACCTCCTTGAAACCCCTGTCGTGCAAGTCTTTCACCTCACGCAATATGCTTTCCACGTCGCGCGAGCGTTCCCTGCCTCGTGTAAACGGCACGATGCAATAGTGGCAGAAGTTGTTGCAGCCACGCATAATGCTCACGAAGCCCGATACACGATTGCCGCCGATGCGCTGTGGCACGATGTCGCGGTAGGTTTCGGTGGTAGAAAGGTCTACGTCCATTGCGTTGTGTCCATTCTCGCAGCGTGCTATCATCTCGGGCAAGTTCAGATACGAGTCGGGTCCGCAAACCAAATTGGCATGATGGTTCTCTATCAAATCCTTGCGAACACGCTCTGCCATGCAGCCCAACACGCCGAGAATGACCTCACGTCCTTTTCGTTTTTCGGCATAAAGTGTTTCCAGACGGTTGTAAATCTTGTTTTCTGCGTTCTCTCGTATGGAGCAAGTATTGAGGAAAATAGCGTCAGCCTCGTCTTCGTTCTCACACACATCGTATCCTGCCATCTTCATAACGGAAGCAACAACTTCCGAGTCTGCCACATTCATCTGGCAGCCATATGTCTCTATATAGAGTTTTTTCATCAACTTTCC
>ERZ773013.1472-NODE-1472-length-13880-cov-5.016058_pt1 | contig 13880 bp, 14 predicted proteins | sample MGYA00511670_ERZ773013 | MGnify/ENA primary metagenome ERZ773013 (study PRJEB29015, sample SAMEA2738120) | human oral metagenome | biome: human oral; feature: human-associated habitat; material: saliva | place: China | collected 2257 ...
AGCGCAGCTGAAAAGATTACAGAACTATCTAAAAAATATGGTTTAGAAGTTGATCCTAGAGCATTAGTTGGGGATATTAGTGTAGGGATGCAACAAAGGGTAGAAATCCTTAAAATGTTATATAGAGATGCAAACATCTTAATTTTTGATGAACCTACTGCAGTTTTAACTCCTGCTGAAATTAAAGAATTCTTAGCTATTCTAAAAAATCTTCAAGCAGAAGGAAAAACTATTTTATTAATTACTCACAAACTTAACGAAATTATGGCTGTTGCGAATCGTTGTAGTATTATTCGTCGTGGTGAGTACTTTGGAACTGTTGAAATAGCAGAAACTACAAAAGAACAATTAGCTAGTCTTATGATTGGTAAAGACTTAGAAATTATTAAATATGAGCGTTCAAGAGAAGGTAAGAAAAATATTCTTGAAGTTTCAGGTGTTTATGCTGATACTACTGAGAAAAAAGATATTCTTCATGACTTTAACTTAAATGTACGTGAACGTGAAATTCTAGGTATCGCAGGGGTTGATGGAAATGGTCAACAACAATTTGTAGAAGTACTAAATGCTTTACTTAAAGAAACAAAAGGGAAAATTATTTTCGACGGAAAAGAAATCAATTCATTATCTACTGCAAAGCGTAAAGAACTTGGACTTGAGATTATTGCAGAAGATAGACACAAAGATGGTCTTGTATTAGACTTTAGTGTTGAAGAAAACTCAGTTTTAGAAAATTATTACACAGAAAAATTCTCTAACCGTGGATTCTTAAAGAAAAATGTTATTGCTAAATTTGCAAAAGAAATCTGTGAAAAATACGATGTTCGTAAAGCTGGTGATGAGAAAATTTCTGCTCGTAGTATGAGTGGTGGTAACCAACAAAAACTTATCATCGGGCGTGCTTTAGAATTACATCCGAAATTATTAGTAACAACACAACCTACGCGTGGACTTGATGTTGGGGCTATCAATGGTATTCACAAAATGCTAATCGACTACCGTGATAAAGGTAATGGTGTACTATTAATTTCATTTGACTTAGATGAAATCTTAACATTATCTGATAGAATTGCAGTTATTCACAATGGTAATATTATTGATATCGTGGATAACGATGAGAATGTAACAAAAGAACAACTTGGTCTGCTTATGGCAGGGGTTAAGAAGTAGAGAGGAGAACGTATGTTAAAAAAAGTTTTAACTAATGCGGTGCTACCGATATTAGCTTCATTTATTATTGGGGCGATTCTTATTTCAGCGATAGGGGCAGCACCAGGAGATGTGTTTGGAGTAGTTGGAGATATTTTCTCAGACTCAAACAGTATAGCTGAAATTTTTGTATCAACAATTCCACTTATTTGTACTGGATTATCTGTTGCATTTGCATTTAGAACAGGTTTATTCAACATTGGAGCAGAAGGTCAATTTATTATGGGTGGACTTTTCGCTGGACTTGTTGCGATTAAAATGGAAGGTATGAACTTCTATTTAGTATTAATTACTAGTATTTTAGTTGGGATTGTAGTAGGTGGTCTTTGGGCAGCTATTGCAGGTTACTTAAAAGCTAGATTCAATATCAGTGAAGTAGTTGTAACAATTATGTTAAACTACACAGCTTTATATTTCGTACAATTTGCTGTGCCTAAATATATTAGAGGAACTAATGATATTATTTCTAAACCGATTGTTTCAGCCGATGGAACAGGATACTTACAAAATAGTTTAGTTGAAGGTATTTTCAACAACTATCGTTTAGGAACAGATTTATTCTTAGCTATCTTTAGTGTTATTATTTTCTATATTGTTATGGAAAAAACAGTATTCGGATATGAATTACGTTCTGTAGGTTTTAACCCGAATGCATCAAAATTCGTAGGTATGAAAGTTAACAGAAACACTGTGTTATCTATGGCTATTTCAGGAGCTTTCGCTGGTCTAGGTGGTGCTCTTTACAACATGGGACCTGTAGGACAAGTAGTTGCAGGTTCAACATTCCAAGGATTTGGATACATGGGAATCGCGGTTGCTTTAATCGGAGCTAACACTGCGTTAGGATCACTATTAGGAGCATTATTATTCGGATTCCTAGGAGTATTAACTCCACAATTATCATTCATCGGTATTCCGAAAGATATCGCAAATATTTTAATCGGATTAATCGTATTATTCGTTGCAGCTAAAGCTATCTTTGATAACAAGTTGCTTGATAAATTATTTAGTAGTAAGAAACAGAAAGGAGACAAATAGATGGATACAGTATTATCACTATTAGACTCAATGTTACAATATACTGCACCTATTCTTATAGCTGCCATCGGTGGTTTCTATTCAGAAAAAAGTGGGGTTGTTAACATTGCCCTTGACGGTTTCGTAATTTTCGGATCATTCGTTGCATCACTATTAGCATTATCAGTGTTCGATGGATCTCCAACATTATTTCAATTAGTAATTTGTTTAGTTGTTGCGACACTTGCTGGTGGTTTAATGTCATTAATCCACGCATATATCAGTATTAACTTAAAAGCTGACCAAGTTATTTCAGGTACGGCGATTAACTTAATTACACCAGCTATAGCGTTATTCTTAGTTAACCACTTCAATGGTACATATGAACTATTATTAGCAAGTGGTTTCCCAAGATATACAGTATTTGGTAAATTTACTATTTACCCAACAGTATTTATAGCTGTGATTCTAGTAATTGTAACATATTACGTAATTTACAAACGTCCATTCGGATTACGTTTACGTTCTGTAGGGGAAAACCCACAGGCGAGTGATTCACTTGGATTAAACGTATTTAAATATCGTTACATTGGGGTATTTATTTCAGGATGTTTAGCAGGATTAGCTGGAGCTATCATTGCAACTACATTCTCTCAAGGATTCAACGCAGCAATCACAGTATATGGATTCGGATACTTAGCATTAGCGGCATTAATCTTTGGTAAATATAACCCAATTACAATCACATTAGCTTCGTTATTCTTCGGAGGAACTAAAGTATTCGCTGAGAAAGTTTCTATCTTAGCACCAGACCTACCAATTCCGGTATCATTCTGGAACATGTTCCCATTCGTAGCTACAATCATTGCACTTATCGTATTTTCTAAGAAAACTGCTACTCCAGAAGCACTTGGTATTCCATACGATAAAGGTTTAAGATAATAAATATAGTAGTCTTTGAAATCTATAAGTTTCAAGGACTACTTTTTTTATCACTAAAATATGGTATAATATAGATAAATAAAAAAAGGAGATGAGTATATGAATAAAAAGTTATTAATGTTACTTGCAGCAGGGGCCTTAGCTATAACAGGATGTGCAGGGAAAGAGGCTTCAAAAACTTCAGATCAAAAAAATAACCCAGAGCAAAAAGAAAATAAAAAAGAAAATACAGAGAATAAAGAAACAGCTTCAAAAGAAAAAACAGAAGTTAAACATGATTTAGCTGCTGCAGAAAAATTAGCTCACTTAGTAGCTATTTCAGGAAATGACTTATCAAAATTAAATGAACAAACAAACTTATTAGCGTGGATTACTCAAGATAAATCTACAAAATTCAATTCACCAGAAGGAGTACCATTAGCGAAAGTTTCGGTGCAAGATTTCGTAGATGTAGTTAATGAATTCTCTGACAAAACATATTCTAAAGAAGAAGCATTGGAGTTACTACAAAGTCCAGCTTTCAGTGAGCTTGGAGGTAAGTCTTCTGCTGCGACTACATTCCCTAAAGATAGCGAGATAAACTACTACAAAGAAGATAATACACTTGTATTCGTATCTGTAGAAAGAGGACATAATTATCCACAGGTATTAGATAAAAAAGAAAACTGGAAAACAGAAGGGGATAGCATAAAGATTGATGTACTAGATGCTATGACGAAAACTAAAATTTCAACAATAACATTAAAACTTAATAATAAAAATTATACAGGTGGACATAGTAAGTCTAAATATTATGTTGCTGATGTTCAAACTGCATAGAAACAAACACCTCAATCTAAATTTGATTGAGGTGTTATTGTATTATTTAACTTTAATAGTTGCTCTATCAGGTCTTCCATCTGTTGAGAAGAAACCAGAAGCAGCTCCAGCTCCTAGGTAGACTTTAGAATTTAGTTTTTTTAATATTGGTGATGAATTAGCCTTACTAGGCACTCCATCAGGGAAAACGTAGATTGCTTGTGCTCCACCAAATGGAACATTACCCTCAGAATCATGTTTAAATGAATAAACTTTTGCCGGTTGAGATGATGTTCCTAAATTATTAGAATCACTATGTTCAGTGAATGACCAAATTCCAGCCCATTTTTGGGGTACATCTATACTAAAGTATTCATTTTCGTAGTGTGTCGCATTTGCTTTTCCTGATTTTTCTTCACTATTTTTTGCTGAGTTCTCTTTATTTGTTTTAGTATCTTTCGATTTGGCTTTTAGTTCATTTATACGTTCTTCGTATTTTTTTACCAGTTTTTCTATTTCAGATTGTTTGTTTTGTGCTTGTTGCTCTGTCTCAAAAGTAATATCTTTTTCTTTATCTATTGTTTTAGTCAATTCATCTAATTTTGTTTTATTATCTGTAATTACTTTTTCATCGGATACAGCACTGACATCTGATAGAGTGTTTGTTTTAATAGTGCTATCATAATCGTTTTGGAAGTAAGTACGCATTGTAGTTATGCTGTTTTTATACTCATCTTGAACTTTTGAATCTTTATAGGAACTAAGATTGTATTTTGATTGTTCATCAAGAGTGTCTTTTAATAAGTTTAGTCGTTCATTTCTATCATTTCTGTTATTGAATTTTTTTATAACTTCATGTATAGCAGTTAATTTTTCAGCTGAAACAACTTCTGCTTGTTTCTTTTGATAGAAATTATATCCGAAGAAACAAATAACTACTGCAATGATTACTGAAACAATTGATATTATAGTTTTATTATTTCTGTTCATAAAATTCTCCTTTTATTCTTCTACATAGATAATTATAGAATAATAGCAAGGCTACGTCAATAATAGTCAGTAGAGAAAGGTTAACTTAGAAGTAAACATCAGCTCAAGATTAATTATAATTGATAATAGGGAAACTATATAAAAGAATACCTCAATCACTGATTTGATTGAGGTATTTTGTCTTATTTAGCACGTATTTTAGCCATTTCTTCCCTATAGTAAGTTTCATTTTTTTCGTTAAAGAAACCGCTACTAGCGCCAACGCCTACATAGATATTAGAACCAAATTTTGTCCATTCTTTAACTGAGTTTGCCTTGCTTGGTAATCCATTAGGATAAACATGTACGGTTTGTCCGCCACCACCGAACATAGGATTATCTCCTGCACGACTAAATGCATATGTTATAGCTGGTTGAGAAGGTGTTCCAAGATTTTTAGTGTCTATAGTTTTACTAATAGACCATTTCCCAGACCATTTAGCAGGAACATCAACGATAAAGTACTCATTTTCATAGTGTGTAGAAGTCATAGTAACAGCCTTTTCTCCTATGTCATCTGACGAGTTTTTTCTTTTTTCTTCTGTTTTTGTCTCTTTCTCTTTTTTGCCTAATACAGTTATACGTTCTTCATATTGTTTTATAAGTTTTTCCACTTCAGATTTCTTTTCTTGAGCCTGTTCTTCAGTTTCGAAGGTAATATCTTTTTCTTTTTCTATAACTTTTGTTAAATCATCTAATTTTGCTTTCTTATCAGAAAATTTACTTTCATCAGAAGTGTTATTAAGATCTGAGATATTGTTTTCTTTTATAGTATTGTCATAATCTCTATGGAAATAATCTCTCATGATATTTATACTATTTTTAAATTCATCTTTAACCTTTGTATTTTTATAAGAATTTAGATTGTATTTTGATTGCTCATCAAGAGTATCTTTTAGTAGGTTGAATTTATTATTTCTATCATTTTCATCATTAAATTGTTTTGTTAGTTCATGCAGTGCTGTTAATTTTTCTGCTGAAATAACTTCTGCTTGTTTCTTTTGATAAAGATTATACCCGAAAAAACAAATAACTAGGGCAATGATTATTGAAACAATTGATATTATAGTTTTATTATTTCTGTTCATAAAAATCTCCTTTTATTCTTCTACATAAATAATTATAGAATAATAGAGAGGTTACGTCAATGAGAGGTAGGAGAGTAAGACTAATTTAGAGTAATAATATCTTGATGTATACTGTGCGAAAAATTTATATTAAATTTTAAAATAGATCATCAGCTGTAGATGCATTTATTAGTTTAGTAAATTCAGTATATCTACTTCTTTGAAAAGCTCTTTTATCGCTTCCTAATACAATAGGTTGTGGGAGTAGTTTTGGTGAATTTTTAAAATAGATAATTTTCTTTTTTTCATCATAAGGAGAAGTTTCTATTCTATCTATTTCTGCATAGTGTGAGATGTGTTGTTTTGTTTGAGATATATAAGCAGCTATGTATTTTAGTGAACTAATTCTATTTTCATATATTGCAACACTATACCACTCATTACTTTCTAAAAATACTTTTTTAAATCCGTCAGGCTTTGCAGGTACAATTATTGTGTCATATTCGTAGTTCGAAGAGAAGATTGCATCTAAATCTTCTGATAAATTTTCATCTTCGAAGATTGGATCAGAATTTTTCGATTCAATTATCTCGGTTAATTTTTGTGTAGCTTGTAGTATTATTTCGCAATCTTTATTAAATTCAATAAAATCCGTTTCTATGAATTCATTGCAATGAGCAATTTGATTTCTCTTTTTATATATTTTTTCTAGAGTTTTTTCGAATTGTTCACCGCTAATTGATTGCTTATTTGCATCTTTCGCAATCAATTTATCCCAGTTAGGTTTAGGAATACGATCACTTAATTCTTTGACTAGTTTTAGTTTTTCTTCATCAGAATTTACTGCAAGTATTTCTTCGATTAAATCTTTGTGAGTAGTATCACTATAGTCTTCGAATAAAAAAGTACGTAATTAATCAAAATTAGTACTATAAAGTATTTTAATTCCTGTATTTGAATTACGTGATTGATTCTTATTGATTTGTTTATGCCAATCTTCTTTTCCGTGAAAAACCATTAATTCAGTTATAAAAGCACGTAAAGAAGTTTCAACCTTGTGTAGAATCTTATATGCTTGAATACTATAGTATCTAGATATTCCATCATGCAGTAATTCTATATCAATGTCCTTTATGTTATAATTAATTGTATTTAACTCACGGTCAAATTCTCTAGCAATTTCGACATTATCTAGAGATAAAGATACAATAAAATGACTTTTATTATTTTTATTTTTTATTTCGATTTTTTTAATATTGATTTCAGTTCGATAATTTTCTTTTTTTAGAATTATCATATCTATTTCAGTTTTTGGAAGGAAATCGAATGTACTTTTACATTTTAATAAATTAAAAAGAGCTTCTTTGTCGTTTAAATTTTCAGGTAAAATCATTAAATATTTTAATTCAATTTCTTCTTTTTTTTCTATCATTATACAGTTCCCTTTCTATAATAAAATTTATTGTATAAAACCTTAAAATTAGATTTGAATTTTCCCCGCAAATAATTTTTGGTGGGGTTTTAATTTATTTTTAATCTATGTATAATTTCTAAAAGTCAGATATAGCAAGGTTCCTTGACTTTTAAAAGCTACTCCCATTCAATAGGGGAAGAATCTATCCTGAGTGGTTGGTATCATAGGAAGTATCGACTTTATTTTTTATATTGGCAGGGGAAATGGCAGGGTATAAATTTGTATTTATCTTGTATTTAGTTTTTAAAAGTAAACTATATCAAGTTTCTTGGTGAATATACTACTTTTATTTTTACTCATCGAGCTTTTAGATACTAAAATATTATTGAAGTATTATTCCCCTAAATATTTAATATATATTTGACATGGATTCCATTCGTCCCATAAGGTAGGAAAACATTCTAATTCTTTATATCCCATTGCGATATAGAATTCATTAGTAATATCATATTCTTTGTAGTGTCCCATTTTTACAGTTTTTACCTGTGAGTAGGAATATCCAAGATTTTTTGCCATATTTTCGAATTCTGTATTTAGTTTTGTTCCAATTCCCATTCTATGAAATTTTTTCTTTATACCCATTACAAAAATATCTGCAGTATCCTTACTTGTTGCGTTTAATACGATAAAACCTGCAACTTCATTATCTGCATAGCAAGCCAAAAACGGTTTATCTTGTGAATCTTTAATATACTCTTTTGTACTTTCAGGTAGACCAAACCATTCAGGAAGGTCGTAAAGGACCTCTTTTGATATTATTTCTTTTTCTTTCTTGTCTATTATTTCTTTAATTATTAAATCCATATTATTTTCCTCTTAAAATTATAATTCCATTTAATTATAAAACAGATAATAAGTATCATACAAGTAGTCACAAGAAATTGAAATGGTGCTATTTTGATAAAATTTGGTGTTGAATGTATTATTCTTGATTATCTATTTTTATATTTATATTTTAGTGTAGATAAGGTAAGAAATCAAAGTGTTTAACTTATTTTTAATCTATATATAATTTCTAGAAGTCAGTTATAGCAAGGTCTCTTGACTTTTAAAAGCTACTCCCATTCGATTATCCTAAAAGTCCTTGGGAAGTCAATTATAATAAGTATTTGTATTGATTTAATTTGCTGTTGGAGACGATTTTGGAGACATTTTTAATGATTGATTTCCATAAAAGTCTATACTCGTTTCTTTTGGATGATTAAATTTAATTAAGCCAACCATATTATTAGTTATCTCTTTATCTAGTCCAGTCCATAAATGAGCATAGTGTTTCAATGTTATTTCAGGACTAGAGTGACCTAATCTTTTTGATACTATAAGGACCGAAGCATTTAATTCATTAATTAGGTATGAGGCATGTGAATGCCTTAAACCTTTAGCTTGAATTATAGGAACATCAGCCAACTTTGCATATCTTTTTATTATTCTGGAAATTGTAGATTTAATCATAGGCTTACCATCATAACTTAATATAAATTTCATTTTTCCAAATTTAGCTTGTCTTTGCTTCCAATCTTTTAATACTTTTATTGTATCTTCATCTAGTGATATTGTTCTAAGACCTGCATCTGTTTTTGTATGATTTTGACGATGCCATTCATTTTTACTTTTAGCTATTAGCATATGATGAACACGAAGTTCTCTTTTGTTAAAGTCTATATCATCCCACCAAAGGGCAGTACCTTCATTAACTCGTAAACCAGTTGTATAGTATAGATATAGAAGTGTGAAACATAAATGTTCGTAAAAATCTTCTATATAAATGTTACTAAGAACTTTTTGGAAGTCTTCTTTTGTCCAGTACTGAACTATAGACTTTCCTTTTGGTATAGCTTTAACTTTGAGAGATATATTGCTTTTTAAGAACTGCATATCAACAGCGAAACTCAATGTTCTTCTGAAAGTGCCAAAAGTCATAGAAGCATATGCTTGTGAGAAGTTACCACCTTTATTAGATAGAAGCCATGTTCTGAAGTTTTGAACATCTCTTAATGAAATATCCTCTAATTTCTTTTTGCCAAATCTTTTAATTAGCATATTTAAAGCTGGAGTTCTAGTAGAATATGTCTGTTTACTTACCTCAGATTCATAGTAGGGGAGATAAGTAGTATTCATAAACTGTTCATAGGTCATATCATAATTGGAATAACCATTAGATTGAAGATAGTCATTTTTAACACGAATAGCCTCTATATAAGCTTCCTTAACAGAAGAAAATGGCTTTCCATCAGCACTTTTTCTAGATTTCTTTTTTATTCTTTTACCAGTTATATTGTCAGTACCTAAACTAACTTCATAGTAAATTTTTCCATTATTATCAATATATACGTCTTGAAAATTTGTCTTTGCCATAAGTTACCTCACTTTCTCAAGTAACTTAAAGCCAAGAATTTCCTCAACCACAGAGATAGGAACAGTGCCTAATCTCTTGTTATTATATATAGAATACCCTAATTTTACCATCTTTAGTTTAGCTTGTCTAATGATAGCTTTTGATGTGGCTTCTGGAAAATGTAATTCATCTCTTAAATATTTATAGTCAATTGTTATTTTATTCATAAATTGCTCCTTGCTATTTATTTTTAAATTTGAGATAATAGCAATAGATAGTAATATTGCTATTTAATCTTTCGGTTATCCTTTTTTGCTTTGGTCGGCGGAAGGATAATCTTTTTTTGTCCAATGCATATTTCTTATAATTTTTTTAATTATTATTTTTTTTACCTCATCTTTCTTGTATGATTTTGGATTTGAGAAAATATATTGATAATCTGTATTTTTTCTATACCATATTCCTTTTCGTTCTTCTTTTGGAATTATTCGTTTATATGGGGTAGATAATAGGAATTTGTCAGTAACCTCTATTTGAAAATCTATTCTCCTATAAAATTGGTCAGCATCTTCGCCCGCCGAATCTTCAGCTTCGTAAAAGAACTTATGGGGAGCATGAGGTGCTGTTAAGATGATAACTTTAGAAATTCCTTGCTTATTATGATAGCGTGCAGAAATGGGTGAAATAGAGAAAGGATCCAAGAGTTTAAGCCAATTTGAAACATTCATACTACTACCTCGTATGTCATCAAGCAATAATATTTCTTGTGAGTTAAACTCATCAAATGCGTTAGTTGATGCTGTAATGCAGTGTTCCCAGATTTCTCCAGAATAGTGTAATGCAAGATGTTTAATTGTTTTTATTAACTCTTTTGCAAATCTAGTTTTACCAATACCACTATGACCTTGTATATAAATAATAGTCTTTTTAAATTGTCCATCTTCTAAGTCATTAATAGTCTTTATAGTTTTCTTTTCGTTGTATGTGTCTATCGCCTCATTAACCTTTCTTTTATGATGTAAATATATAGTATAGTATTCATTGGTAAGCAATATTTTATCTTTATTTATCTCACCATTTGCAATTTTAGAGATAAGCCAGTCGACACTCAAATTTGTTTCTTTAGCTGTTTTCGTTGCTCTTCCTTTAAACCAAGTATTAATTCTTTTTTTGTATATATCCATATAGTTTTCACCAAGAATAGTTAATACTTCTTCTGGTTTATATTGATGTTTATTTTCATCTTTAGCGTGAATCAAGTATGCCAAGCAATTATCGTAACCATACCTTCCAGATTTAAGCTTTTCTAAATATTGTGGATTTATACCAATAGCTAATGCTATATTGTTAAGCGTTGCACCTTTTTCAAATTTAAATAGTATATGTATATGTTTTGGTTTAAGTGTACTGTTATCTTCGTATAAGTCTTCATCGTGAAGTATGGAATATACTTCAGATGGTATAATATCATTACTTTCTAATTTTGAAATGATTTCATCTAAAAGTGGTCTTAAATCACCATTATTTGCTATGGTTATTGAATCCTTATTTTCCCATAAATCCCAATAAGCAGGGTCTAACTGTTGAACTAGCATTATTGTTTTTAAAATTGCTTCTTTTTTTATCATGGATTATCTCCTATTCTTAGAATATTTAAAATCGATTTTTAATTATTCTTTTAATTATTCTCTTGATTTCTCTTGATTTTATTTTTTTTGAAAATCGACTTAAAGTATTGATTTTATTGGTTTTTTACTGCTTGGAACATTGACGAGCCCTGTTCCAAGCAGGCGTCAGGAATTAATTAATAATTAATATCATATTTCTTTTATAATCCTACGAAAAGAAATATTCATCGTCTTCGTAAGTTTCTATTAATGTTTTAGCAAAATTATATTTAATGCCGTATCGTTGTTCAAATGCACAGATTCTATCTTGTTTTTCATCCAGATTCTTTGCAGTGTCTGCATAATAGATATATTGTGTTATTTCATGATTATATTTTACTGGCAAAACATATAAATTAATAAATGCATCAGATAATAATTCTATATTATGTCTATCTTTTGCGATTTCTACAAGAAGTAAGTATTCGTTAAATATCCATTCTTCAATTTTATCGATTTTATCATAATTATAATATTTATTATTTATACAGGCTTGATTAGCTTCAGCATATAATCGTGAATACTCTCTTAATATTTTATTATTTAAAACGGGATTGAAATCTTTTAAATTACCCATAGTTTAGTTCTCCTATCTTATATCTTAAAATTTTTTGAAAAACGGGGTTTCATAAAAATGGGGTGTTTCCCATTTTCTTCCCGCTCCTTGTATTCTGGCAATTCCTTGCCCTTTTTTGTAACTTCGTTTAGGTAGGTCTGCGAAACCACTCATTAAATATTGTCTCTCCGTTGGAGAGTCAGCAGCCCCACCAAGCATAATTACAGCATCAGAACAGTTTACTCTAGCTAAAGATGGTAAAAATCCTTCTTTAGTGGCAAATTGAGATATTGCAATTATATGGATTCCTGCACTTGCTCCTGTAGCTGAAAGTCTGTTAATTGCTGTTATCCATCTAGATGTAATTTTTAGTGTTTTATCTGTTTTATCAAGCGATTCAAGAGAAGCGTTTAAATTACCAAGTTCATCAAAGAAAATGGCTATATTAGGCATATCTTTCATATCTAGGTATTTATCCTTCCCAGCATTATTGATTTCTTGTAGTCTATTATCCATTACAGAACACCAATGTTCAGCACGTTCAACAATTTCAATAGGGTCACTTTTCCCGTTGAATTCCTTGACGTATCTGTCGTATTTTGCTGAATTATATTCAACAATCCAGTTTTGCAAGAGCATTAATCGAGCCATATATTCACCAGCAAGAACTGACTTACCTGCACGTGTGCGTGCTATTATTGACAAATGAGCAGTAATATTGCATTGCCATACAAGATTTTTAGCCAATCTAATATGGTGTTCACATTCAGAGATATTTTCTTTTATATCACCAGTATTATCAATAATTAATCTTTCTGATGTTATGCTGTCTTCAAAATAGAATAGAATAAAACTATCATCAAGCGTTAACTCAGAGCTTACAACAGAATATTTTTGATATTTCCCAGACAATACTCCAGATATCTTTTGTTCAAATTTATCACGGTCCGCCCTGTCAAAATTTGAAATATTTTCTATAGCTATAAAACCTTCTTTTAAAGAACTATCAAGAAATACGTATATTTCTGGCATTTCTTCGCCATATCTAGTAGAATTACTAAGTTTTAGTACATCAGTGATTGTTTTATCGTTAAATAACTTATTTATTCTATTAGCTAATTTATTTGCTTCCTTATTCATTTTATCTATCTTTAATACAGAAACTTGTTCTCTGTTTTTAAGTGAAATCACTAAGCAAAAAATAATTAATGACAGTAGAATTATAGATAAAATAAAATTGTAAAGTAAGTACCTTTTAAAGAAGTTATATAGTATAAATGTAAGTACCAATGAAAGGCAGATAGTTATTATCAAAACCACCGATATAATATGATGGTTTTGATATTTACTATCTTGCTTTCTAATAATTCTGCGATACTTACTCATTGTGTTTAGCTAATTCAACAGATTCTGCTGAGTACCAGCCATTTCCAGTTGATGTAGCACCTCCACGTACATTTTTAAATACCAGAACTGTACTAAATTTAACATCTACTTTTTGAGGTGCTTTAATTGTGTACTCTAAGTTGTTTTTTGTATCTACAATGGAATATTTAAATCCACCTTCGACTTCATCTATTCCCCCTGTTGAAAATACAGGAAGTTGACGAATTACATCTGCTGTATACTCCTTACCAGTTGATTTACTTGTTAGTACGACTTGTACTGTGGGGTGTTTTAAAACCTCCGATAGTGTTTTATTCCAATTAGGTTTAGCCATTGCTAAGCCCTCCTTTCAATTTATTAAATATTATTTTTAATTGTATATGTATCATAATAATATTAT
>ERZ773013.1474-NODE-1474-length-13867-cov-38.640964_pt1 | contig 13867 bp, 11 predicted proteins | sample MGYA00511670_ERZ773013 | MGnify/ENA primary metagenome ERZ773013 (study PRJEB29015, sample SAMEA2738120) | human oral metagenome | biome: human oral; feature: human-associated habitat; material: saliva | place: China | collected 2257 ...
GCAGGTACTCACCGTCACGACCCACCAGAAGCACCGGGCGGTCCTTACCCTGCGAATGGTCCTCCTCGAAAGGAACCCATGTCCACACGATTTCACCCGGGTCAGCGTCACCGTCCAGGGAGGGCGAGTACTCAAAGTTGATCATGTCACGGTAATCGCCCGGGTAATCCGAACCGTCGGATGCGCCGGTCGAAGCCGGGGCGGAAGGCTTAGGTGCCGTGGAATTTGCCGAGGAAGACTTCGAGGCGCTCGGCTTAGGCGCCGAAGAGCCGAAGGTACGAGCCTCACCCTGATGAGATTCGCGCTGACGAGATTCATCCCCGCGGGACTCACTCTTCTGGGAGGACTCGGAGCCGCCCTTAGACGCAGTAGCGTCGTTGAGGGCATCCTCTGCCGCCTTCTGCAGGAAGGGCAGCAGAGCAAAGAAAATTTTCTTCAGAATTTCGAGCATGGGCTCTATTATGCACTACAGGCGCGGAGGTAGAGCAATCGCCAAAACAGCCTGCTCCACCGCATACACAGCATCCTGCGACTCACCCTTCAGCTGAGCGTCCGCATCAGCCAGAAGCTGCACAATATGCGCCAACTGGGCGCCGGTAAAACGGCGGCCGTCACGCTGAGCCTGCTCAACCTGCCACGGTGACATACCCACCTCACGCGCCAGCTCGTTAGCGCTCATACGCACGTGGTGCACGCGCGCAATATTGCGGATACGCATAGCGAGCGCACCCAGCATGGGAATCGGCTCCGTGCCGGTGGCAAGGGAGTGGCGGAGCAGACGCAGAGCCTCCGGGGCGTTACCGGAAATCGCGGCGTCACTCACGCGGAACGCGGTGACTTCGGTACGGCCGCCGTAGTAGCGGTTCACCGCCTCCTCAGTGATTTCGCCGGGCACGTCTGAGAGCAGCTGCTGGCATGCGGCGGCAAGCTCCGCAGTGTCGGAGGAGGCGGCAGTCAGCAACGCCAGGGCGCCGCCGGTAATCGGGCGCTGGGCGGCGGCGAACTCCCCCGCCAAGAACTCGCTCTTCTCGCGGTCGGTCTTAAGCGCCTTGCAGTTGATGAGCACGAACTGGGAGCGCACCAGGTCGATGAGCTTCTTGCCGCGGTTACCGCCCGAGTGGTTCAGAATGAGCATGATGTCCGGCTCGGGGGCGTTCAGGTAGGCGAGCGTATCGGTCAAAAACTCGTCGCTCATGGAGGCGACGTTCTCAACCTCAATGATCTTCGCCGAACCGAACAGGGAGGGCGAAGCATGCAGAATCAGCTCCCCCGCCGTGTAGGTGGCGGCATTAATCTGAACGCGGTCCACCTCCGGGTGGATGCTGCGGAACAGCTCACGCAGGCGTGCCGCGGCGCGGGAGGCGAAGTACTCCTCCGGGCCGTAAAGCATGACGGCGGGTGCCGGTGTGACGGTACGCCACGCGGTGTCGAGGGCGGGGCCGCCTCGGCGGGCGTAGCCTCGGGAACCACCACGCTGGGTTGAACGCTTACGCTCGGACACGCTTATCACTCGCCTTTATCTGCAGGGTACGGGCTGAACTCGGCCCCGCTGTGCACGGGGGTGCGGCGCGGGTAGAGTCTCGAGTATCCATCATAGCGTTTTCTGTTCGGGTACCTCCTCGCGTTGGGCAGGGTTAGTTGGTTAAGGACGGGCGGGCTGATTGGGGCGCTGATAGGAGGGCGCGGTGCGCGGTACCACCCGCAAATACTGCCGGTGCGTGACCGCGCGGTAGCGGCGCGCATCCACCCACCACAGGGCAATGCTCAACGCCAGCACGCAGAGGGTACTACACACCACCGCCGGGACGTTCGAACCTGGCTCCCACGGGTTACCCGGCGCGTGCGCGGCAGTGTGTGCCGCCCACTCGATGCCCTGCGCGGCAAGACCACCGGCACGCAGGCACAGATCCGCCAGAGTGGGCAGACCCAGGAGCATGAATCCGAGCGCCACCAGCCCGGCGAGCATACTCAGCGGCGCCAAAGGAGCGGCAATCAGATTCGCCGGAACCGAGTAGAGCGGCACCTTACCGCTCATCGCCAGGATCAGCGGAGTACACCACAGGGACGCCACAATCGGCGCGGCGAGCATTTCTGCGCAGAACACCGGCATGACGCGCATGAGCAGGCGAATCAGCGGCGGACCCAGCAGAATCAGCGCGGAAGTTGCCGTCACCGACAGGGCGAACCCCATATCCACGGCGAGGTGCGGGGCGGCAAGCAGACACATCAGCACCGTTGTTTGAAGCGCCGCCAAGGACTGACGACCCGAACCGCACAGCATCGCGTAAGCACCGAGCAGACCCATGGCGAGGGAGCGAATCACGGACCCCTCAGTCTCCAGCAGCATGGCGTAGGCGAGCACCGCCGCAACCCCGCACAGCACCATGACGCGGTGCGGAATGGCGAGGGTGCTCAGCCGGTGCACAAGCGGCGGCAGGGCGTGGGCGTTTGGCGGGGTAGGTTGTTGAGGCTGGGCTGGTTGTAGAGTATGGGCGGCGTGCCGGGGGTACGCGGGGTGGTGAGAATGACCCGCGCCTCTCCCCCGCAACCGCCGCATCCAGGAACGAAGCAGCAGGTATGCACTGGCGAAACGGTACGGGCGAATCGCCAACACCAGCCGGTACGCGCCCAAAAACACAATGGCAATATTCGCCCCAGACACCGCCGTAATATGGCTAAGCCCGCTGAGCTTATATTCCTCCCGCGCGGTGGAACTCATCAGCGAATCGTCCCCGTAGGCTGTGCCCAAAACCAGCGCCGCCGACTCCGTGTCGAGGGTGTCCAGGGCGCGGGTGCGCAGCTGCTCCTTGAGCGTGGACAGGTACGGCTCCTCCGCAGTGCGGGTGATAGTGTTCGACCCGGCACCGTATGCGGGCGCAGGCATCGGGAAAATAGTTGCGCCGCTCAGCTTCGCCGTGGAGCCGTTAAACTCCACGGTACCGAGGGCGGTCACCTTCATACCCGGATAGATTACCTGCGAGCGAGCGGTGCCACTCCCCCGCTGCTGAGCCGCCGATCTCATCCCCGCGCTCGCCTCCGAACTTGCTTCCAGATGCTGCGCGGCGCTCTTTGCCGAACCATCACGCCGGTACACACGCACCCGCTCATTCACCAGCGCACGCACGCTCCGCCCCTGAATGTCCTCCAGCTTAATAACCACCAGAGTAGTGCGCGGATCCACGCGGCGAACCTGCTCCACCGTGCCATTCAGACGAAGCGAGGCACCCTGCGCCTGCTGCAGGGTGGCGCGGGATGCATCCACCCCCGTAGCGCACAAAAGCACCGCCTGAACCGTCACAATACACGCCAGAAAAACCAGCTGACCGGTCGTGCGAAAGAGCAGGCTGTAGGGCATCACCGCACGCGGCGGAAAGAAGAGCAGAATCGCCAGGCAACCCAGCAGGGCAATGAGCACGCACGCCAGCGGATGCACCACCCGCCATGTGCCCACGGTCAGCGCCGCCGCGGTAAAAGCCCACAGCGCCAGCACCGTGAAACTCAGGCGAAGGTCCAGGTGAATGAGGCTTCCCTGGGCGCGCAGCTCCTGCTCGTCGCGGCGGGTACGCCACCGCTCAGCACCGATGCTCCAGCGGTAGCGGGCGCGGCGATACGCCGCAGCCGCGAACCGGGTGAGGCGTAAGGACCCGGGAAATAGTTCCCGAACCCCCGCCTGCTGGCGGTTCTGCTGGCGGTTTTGCTGGTGCATTAGACCGTCACCAGCGGACGCAGATTCTCCAGCATCGACGGACCAATGCCGGGCACCGCATCCAGCTCATCCACGCTACGGAAACCGCCGTGCGCCTCACGCCAGGCAATAATGCGCTGAGCCATCGCCGGACCAATACGCGGCAGGGACTGCAGCTCCTCAGCAGTGGCGGTATTAATGTTCACCGGGGTTGAGCCCTTCTGCGCGCTGCCTGCAGGAGTTAGCGTACGTGCAGGCTGGGGCTGAGCACCGCCCTGAGATGCGCCGTTCTGCGCCGCACCATTCGCCGCGTTAGCTTGACCCGCATTCGCCGTACCACCATTGGGCTGAATCTGCGCCGGAGCAGCCGTCTCACCACGATGCGGCACATAAATCTGCACCCCGTCACTGAGCGCACCGGCAAGGTTCACGCGGTCCAGGTCAGCATCCGCGGCGGCACCGGAGGCGGCGGCAATCGCATCCACGGCACGGCCCTGCGCGGGCAGCGTGTACACGCCGGGGTTGTTCACGGCACCGGCCACGTGCACCCGCACGGTAGCCTCACCGGAGGCGCCACCCTGCGCAGATTCACTCGGGGTCGGCTGGGCGGTGGACTGAGCACCGGGGCTCTGCTGGGCGCCCACCGCCTGCACCGACTCGGCGGTAGCACTCGGGGAGGCAATCTGCTCGGCACGCGGCGCCGCCGAAAACTGGGTCACACCCCACACCACGGCAACCAACGCCAACACCGCCACCAGAAGCAGCACGCGCGGCGACAAGCCCCAACGGGTACTGCGAGTGGTGCCGGGCTGATCGGCCTGCTCCCACTCCGCCCAGTCGTCCACCTCGTTCCAGTCGGGCTGCTGATCCCAGTCAGCCCAGCCATTCGACTCCGGGTGGGATGCCGCGGGTTGGTCGGTAGATACAGACTGACCGGTAGGTACGGACTGCCGAGCCTCAGCTTCTTCGGCAGGTATCTCCGCCGGCGTTACCTCAGCGGCAATAGCCAGCGGCACGGTGTCCTCGGCATCCGACGTACCGTTCTTGCGGGCGCGCGGGCTGCGGTAGAGGCTGTTCATCAGGGAGCGGGCGCTACGCTGCGCGCCACTCTGCTGGGTTGCGCCGCCCTGCTGAGGTGCGCTGTCCTGTACAGGGCTCTGTACAGCATTCTGGTCGGGGTTGGGGGTCATGCTCGTCATACCCCTACCCTAGGCTCACGCGCGCGAACGCACGAGCGCACGCAAAGAACCTGTGGATAACTCCCCTCACTCGGCGCGAAAGGAGCCATCCACAGGCTCATTTTTGAAAAATATGCGGTTTTTATTCAAAAACGGAGGGGTTTGGCTTGTCATAAAACTGTCACAAACACCTCAGCCACACGAGCTTCCCGCACCGATTAAGACCGGAATCCAGCCTTCGCCTAGTCCTCGCGCGGAAGCTCAGTACCCGGAACGCCCAGCTCCGAAGCACGCTTATCAGCCATCACCAGCAGGCGACGAATACGGCCCGCAATCGCGTCCTTCGTCATCGGCGGGTCAGCCAGGCGGCCCAGCTCATCCAACGACGCATGCTTATGCAGCACACGCAGCTCACCGGCATAACGCAGATGGTCCGGCGCCTCATGACCCAGAATCTGCAGGGCACGCTCCACGCGGGCGCTCGCCGCAACAGCTGCCTGAGCGCTACGGCGCAGGTTCGCATCATCAAAATTCGCCAGACGGTTCGCGGTCGCACGAACCTCCTTGCGGGTGCGCGCCTCACGCCACGTGGTCAGGGTGCCGGTCGCGCCCATACGCTCCAGCAGCTGCGAAATGGTCTCGCCGTCACGCACCACCACACGGTCGGTGCCGCGCACCTCGCGTGCCTTCGCAATAATGTCCAGGCGACGAGCCGCACCCACCAGCGCGAGCGCCGCCTCCGGGCCGGGGCAGGTAATCTCCAGGGAGGAGGAACGACCCGGCTCAGTCAGCGAACCGTGCGCCAAGAACGCACCGCGCATAACCGCCTCCGCGTCCTGCAGGGAGCCGTTCACCACGGCCGGCGGCAGACCACGCACCGGGCGGCCACGCAAATCCAGCAGACCGGTCTGGCGAGCCAGCGCCTCACCGCCATGATCCACACGCACAATGTAGCGGCCGCCTCGACGCAGACCACCACCGCTGACGCTGGTCAGCTCAGAGTCGTGGCCGTAAATCTCCGCGATGGTGCGGCGCATGCGGTGGGCGGTTGCCTCGTGGTCGACCTCAGACTCCACCACGATTCGCCCCGAGACAATGTGCAGGCCTCCGGTAAAACGCAGAATCGTAGAGATTTCCGCCTTACGAGCAGAGACTTTCGTTGCCTCGTAGTTGGCGAGTTCGTCCTTGACGAGCGTGGTTAATGCCATGAAAGGTCCTTCTGGGCGTAGTGTTTAAGTCTAAAAATCAGGAAAAGGGCGCACAAAACAGCCAGCTCAAGCAGCACGCCTGAGCCGCAAATCCAAGCCAGTCAATCTAAGAGCTCAGCTCAAACGCTTCGTTATACGCAGCCGCAAGCTTCAGCGGGTCGTGCACATTCGGCTGGGAGCTCGAACGCAGATGCGCCCACACAACCTTCGCACCCATCGCAGAAGCCTCACGCTCCAGTTCGGAACGGTGATCAGCCTGCATGTCAGCGTCAGCAATCACCGCGTCCAGGTGAAGCTTCGGGGCGTACTGGCGCAACAAATCCAGGTGCGTTGCCGGGGTGAAGCCGACCGTCTCCTTATCGTCGGAGAGGTTCATAACCACGCAGCGGCGCGCCTCCGTGCGGATAATCGCCTCACGCTGAGCGTCCAGCAGCAGATGCGGCAGAACCGACGTACGCCACGAACCCGGGCCCAAAACAATCCAGTCGGATTCTTCAATAGCGGAGAGCGCCTCCGGGCAGGGGCGAGCATTCTCAGGGGTCAGACCAATATCGTGAACGCGTTCCTCCTTCGAGAGGTTCACCTGGCCGACCACCTTCACACGCTCAATACCGCCACCGTTATGCTCACGCAGCACGGTGCCGTAAATGACCATCGGATCCAGCGCCATGGGCAGCACGCGGCCGCGCGCATTCAGCAGGGCACCCGCCCAGTCCAGACCGGCAACCGGGTCATCGAGCAGCTGCCAGAGGGTAGCAATCAGCAGGTTACCGAGAGCATGGTAGTCCAGCGGGAACTCACCCTCGTAACCTTCGGGCGCGCTAAAACGATGCTGCATCACATCACGCCACGTGCGACCCCAATCGGTGTCATCACACAGCGCAGAAAGCGCCATACGCAAGTCCCCGGGAGGGAGAATACCCATCTCCTCACGCAAACGACCCGACGAGCCGCCATCGTCAGCAACCGTCACAACAGCCGTCAAATCGGGCGTGACGTGGCGAAGCGCAGACAGGGAACCGTACAGCCCGTGGCCGCCGCCCATCGCCGTGACCTTCGGCGAACGGTGCGTGGTCTTCAACAGGCGCAGAGCCTGAGTCGGCAGAGCCGGCAGGCGCGGAATACCCTGAGTGTCATAACTGGTCGAATGGGTGGACATAGTAATACCTCACATACCCGGAAGGAATGGTATGCCGGCCCCACGGGTGCGGGGCCGGACGGCGGCTAATGAATCACGACGCGGTGGTTGGGACGCGCCGGGAAAAACTTACTCGCGGCCCTTGTCACGGTGCTGAACATTCACGTTCAGCTCACCGAAAGCAGAGAGACGACGAGCCAGTTCCTCCGTCACAGCCACGGAACGATGCTTACCACCGGTGCAGCCAATAGCGATGGTGGCGTAGTACTTGCCCTCACGGCGGTAGCCCTCAAGCACGGGGCGAAGAGCCGCAAGGTAGTTGCTGATGAACTCCTCGGTGCCCGCGTGCTCCAGCACGTAGTCGCGCACCGGGGCGTCCTGACCGGTCAGGGGGCGCAGCTCCGGAACCCAGTGCGGGTTCGGGATGAAACGCATATCAGCCATGTAGTTAGCGTCCGAAGGCGCACCGTACTTGAAGCCGAAGCTCATCACGGTCAGGTTCAGCTTCTTGTCCGCACCCTCAGCGAACATTTCACGCACGGTACGAGCCAGCTCGTGAACGTTCATGCCGGTGGTGTCAATGGTGCGGTCAGAAGCGAGGCGCAGACCTTCGAAGAGAGTGCGTTCAGCGCGGATGCCGTCGAGGACGCGGCCCTCACCCTGCAGCGGGTGCGGGCGGCGCTGAGCCTCGTAGCGGGCAATAATGGTCTCGTCCTTGGCGTCAAGGAAGAGCATGGAGAAGTCAATATCGGACTTGCGCAGAGTCTCAATCGCAGCGGGAAGATCGGAGAACAGGGCGCGGGCGCGAACGTCAATACCGAGCGCCACCTTCGGAACTCGCGCACCGTCGCGGGTCACCAGTTCAGCCAGGGAACCGAGCATCTGCGGCGGGATGTTATCGATAACGTACCAGCCCTCATCCTCCAGTACATTTGCGACAGTACTGCGGCCTGCACCGGAAATACCGGTGATCACCAGAATCTGAGGGCGCTCCTCACTCTGGGCGGACTCTACCGTGGCGGGCTTGCTCTGATTCTCGGGCATGGTGCTTCTTCCCCTTCGACGCGAAATACTCTCTATGTCATGATACAAGACCTTTATCTGACGGTTCAGGGGTACGGTCAGAAATTTCACCAGTATGACAGAAATATGAGATGCTCCCCCGAGCGAACCCCAGAAGAAAGAAACCCTCATCACAAGTGCTTGCGCATAATGCTCTATACGGGCTTCAAGAAAAGGAGGCGGGCGGCAGAGCTACGGAGGGTACAGCAAAGCCCGCACGATACCTCCCACAGGAAGTACCGCACGGACTCCACGCTACGAACGTTTCGAACTATGAACGCTCCGCAACCATACGCGGATGCGCCAGGTTGCCTTAGACAGAAAGCTTAGGCAGAAAGCTCCGGCAGGAAAGCCGCCACATGCTCCAACAGACGCACCGACAGCTCCTTCTTCGAACCGGAGAACACCGGCGCCTCATCATTCAGAGTCGACAGCAGCGTAATCGTGTTATCGTCCGTGCCGAAACCACGATTCACACCCACCGTATTGACCGCCAAGAAGTCCGTACCCTTACGCTGCAGCTTCTCACGACCCAGCTCCAACGGAGTCTTCTCCGCCGAACCGGTCTCCGCCGCAAAACCAACAATGAGCTTCGGGCCGAGGGTACTCTCCCCCGCCTCGCGAGCCTGCTGGCGGCGCACAACCACCTCACGCAGAATATCCGGGTTGCGCACCAGCTGAATCACCGGCGCGTCCTCAGAGTCGGCGCTCTTCTTAATCTTGAACTCGGCAAACTCGGCGGGCCTAAAATCAGCCACCGCCGCGGACATAATCAGCACATCCGCCGCCGCGCTCGCCTCAAGGGTCGCCTCACGCAGCTCCAGGGCGCTGACCACACGGGTCACCTGCACGCCCTCCGGCGCGGGAACCTCAAGGTTCGCACCAATCAGGTGTACGGTCGCGCCCAGGTCGCGTGCCGCCTCCGCGAGCGCCACACCCTGCTTGCCGGTCGAACGGTTGCCGAGGAAGCGTACCGGGTCCAGCGCCTCACGGGTGCCGCCGGCGGTAATGACCACGAGGCGACCTGTCAGAGGACCACGCAGCGATTCGGATGCGCCAGTTGCCCGACCCGAATCAGCCTGGCTGGGTTCAACCTGACCCAGCAGCGCCGAGGTCAGCGTTGCCGCACGCGCCGCCGCCAGACGCTCCTGCTCCGTACCCGTGTACAGGGGCTCAGTCGGCGCGTAACCGGGCGTGTACACCGGGTGCACCTGACCCTTCGGGAAGCGCGCAATCACATCCAGAGCCACCGCGAAAATATCCTCCGGCTCAGGCATGCGACCGGGACCAGAATCCGGGCCCGTCAAACGCCCAATCGCAGGCTCAATCACGTGATAACCCCACGAACGCAGAGTTTGCACATTCGCCTGAGTCGCCGGATGCTCCCACATCTGAGTATGCATCGCCGGCGCCAAAATCACCGGGGCGTGCGTGGTCAACACCGTGGAGGACAGCAGATCATCCGCACGACCAGCCGCCAAACGAGCCAGCAAATCAGCGGTCGCCGGGGCAATCACCACAGCGTCAGCCTGCTCAGCCTGACGCACGTGGTTCACCTCCGGCACGCGGTCAAACACGTCCGTTGAGACGGGGTTGCCGCTCAGCGCCTCCAGGGTGGGAACACCCACGAACTTCGTCGCGTTCGGGGTGGGCATGGCGATTACCTCGTCGCCATTCTTCGCAAAAAGACGAAGGAGCATCGCCGCCTTATACGCGGCAATGCCCCCTCCAATACCAACGATAATGCGCATGGTACGTCAAAGAATCCTTGTAGAAGCAGATTACTCAGCGGACTCGTCGAGGATAACCTCTTCGATAGCGATAACCTCTTCGCTACCTGCGGGGATGTACTCCTCCTCGATAGCGCCGGGGAACTCAGCCGCGCTGAAATCAATCACAGCGGACAGATCCTCGGGAACCGGGTAGCCGTCCTCGTCGAACTTTGCGCCCGGGCGGTGCTCCGCCACAACACGGTCAGCAATGATTTCACGCATTGCCACCGACAGGGACTTCTCGTTCGACTCAGCGTCAACCAGCGGGCCAACGTGCGCAGCAGTATTGTCCTGCAGGTTAGCGTAGTACGCGTTAATCTGGCGTGCACGGCGGGCACCGAAAATCACCAGGCCGTACTTGGACTCCGCCTTCTCAATCAGCGCGTCAGCGCTGGGGCTCACGATGCCCTCGGGAGCGACACCGTCAACGAAGTTGTAGTCCTCGTGTTCCTTGATTTCGTTTGCCACTAAAAACTCCAAATAGCTTGATGGAATGTACGTACCGAACGCCCCCGCACACCGTTCGCGCTATGGCGCAAACCGGGCACACTGAGGGCACGGTCAAAACTAAAGAACTATTCTACCCTCTCAACGGCTAAAACGCACGTACCAGCCCGGACAAAAGATGTCAGCCCGGACAAAAAGGTGGGGGCTCCGAAGAAAACTCTTCGAAACCCCCACCCTTCACAACGCCTCACGGCAGAACTACAGGTCGGAAGAAACTCTAGCCCCACCGCAAACGCAAAGCATGCAGATTAGGCGGCGCCAATCAGCTCAGCAATTTCCTTCGCTGCACGCTCAACAGAGTCGTTGACGACCGTGACGTCAAATTCCTTCTCAGCAGCCAGCTCAATCTTCGCGGTTTCAAGGCGACGAGCCTGCTCCTGCTCACTCTCGGTGCCTCGACCCACCAGACGCGACACCAGCTCATCCCAGCTCGGAGGAGCCAAGAAAATCAGGCGGGCATCAGGCATGGTCTCGCGAATCTGGCGAGCACCCTGCAGGTCAATCTCAAGAATCACCGGGCGGCCAGCGTCCAGGGCCTCCTGGACCTTAGCGCGCGGAGTACCGTACTTGTTCTTACCGTGCACCACAGCGTACTCAAGCATCTGACCGTCAGCAATCATCTGGTCAAACTCTTCCATCGAAACGAAATAGTAGTGAGTACCGTCAACCTCACCGGGGCGAGGATCACGAGTAGTAGCGGAAACAGAGAACCACACGTTCGGGTAGTTCTCACGAATGTACTGGCACACCGTACCCTTGCCAACAGCAGTGGGGCCAGCCAGTACGGTGAGAGTCGGCTGAGACATAGCTTCCTTACTGCGCCTTCATCGGCTGAAGGCACGAGGTATTAGGACTGAGAAGACTCGGAAGACTGACCAGCAGTCTTACGACGTGCACGGTTCAAATACCGCGAATTACGGTTGAAGTACTCCACCATCTTGCGACGCTGGTGTACACCCAGGCCGCCAAGGCGGCGAGTCGGTGCAATATGAAGTTCTTCAATGATGCGTTCAGCTCGAACGGCACCAATGCCCGGAAGTGCGCGCAACATCTGCCCCACCGGCATTTTAGCCAGTGCAGGGTCGGAATCGACCATGTCGAGCACCTGACGTACGGAAAGTTCACGGTCACTCAGTGCACGCTTAATTTCCTGGCGGTGTGCTCGGGCAAGTACTGCCTTCTCGCGGGCGGAGGCGCGCGCATCCTCAGTTAGCGGAGTCAGCGGCATGGTTGGGTCCCCCATTTCTGCGAGTTATAGAATTTTACTTATCAACTAATGTAACACGGATAGCGCGAGAACCCCCGTTCCACCCGCGGCACTCACCCTCGCACCAACAATGCGTCTACGCACGTCAGCACGTAAATATCAGGGAGTACCCCTATAGCATAGCGGAGTATTCGCCCTATCAAAAGTAGAGCCACGCACGCACCTTGCAGAGCGGACACACTCCCCCACCACAGAGGTGAGCAAACTCGCATCACGCTGAGCACCTCAGCCCCCGCAATACACGCAAAAGGGCGCGCACCCCGAGCAGACTCTCAACAGAATCCACCCGGAGCACACGCCCCTCACGCAACACGCGAACTATGCGCCGCGAGCCGCCAACAGGTCATCACGAGCCGCCTGCGCAGCCTTCGCCAAACCCTCAACCGACGGGCCAGCAGCCAGCACGCCACGGCTAGAATTCACCAGCACCTGCGACTCAACGCCAGCAAACACGCGGTACAGATCAGCCGCCGAAGCGCCCTGCGCACCATAACCCGGCGACAGAATCGGGCCGTTGAACACGCTCAGGTCAATACCCAAATCAACCAGCGCCTGACCAACGGTCGCGCCTACCACCAGGCCGCACGGGCCCATCTGCTCCCAGTGGCGGGAGGCGTTCTCGGCTACCGCCGCGGCAATAATGCGCTTGGCTACCGCGCCCTCGGACTCCGATGCGCCCACGTGCTGCACGCTCTTACCCTCGGGGTTCGAGGTCAACGCCAGCACGAAAGTGCCGCGGTCATTCTCATCCGCCAAATCCAGCGCCGGACGCAGCGACTCAAAACCCAGGTACGGGCTCAACGTCACCGAATCGGTACCCAGCGGCGAGGAGGAGCCGAGCCACGCGTCCGCGTAAGCCTTCATGGTCGAACCAATATCGCCGCGCTTAGCGTCAGCAACAATCAGCACACCATCAGCGGCCGCGCGGGCGAACAGCGCCTCCAGCACAGCAAGACCAGCCGAACCGTGACGCTCAAACAGCGCCACCTGAGGCTTCAACGCCGCCGCAAACGGGGCGCAACCCTCATAGACCGCCTCAGTAAAAGCAGCCAGGCCGGTAGCGGAATCCTCAAGACCCCACTGCTCCAGCAGGTTCGGATGCGGGTCAATACCCACACACAGCGGGCCGCGCTCCGCCATCGCCTTCGCCAGACGATCACCAAAAGCAGCGGACATTACGCCTCGCCACCCTCGGAACGAGCATCCACAGCGGCAGCCAGCTGAACGCCGTGCTCCTGCAGGCTCATGATGTCCCAGCTGTGCTCACGCAGAGCATTAATCGCCTGAACAGCCGCAGCGAACTCAGAAATGGTGGTCATGACCGGGCAGCCCACCGAAACCGCAGCGGCACGAATCTCGTAACCATCGCTACGAGCAGCACCACCGGCGGGGGTGTTCAGAATCAGGTCAATGTCACCGTTGCGGACCATGTCCACAATCGAGTGGTCGCCATTCGCCTCAGCGAACTTAGAAGCCACCAGCACCGAGTTCAGGCCGTTACGGCGCAGAATCTCAGCGGTACCACCGGTCGAAACGATCTCAAAGCCCAGCGACTCCAGCATCTTCGCGTAAATAATGACGTTACGCTTATCGTGGTTAGCCACCGAAATGAACACCTTACCGGAGGTCGGCAGCGGAGAACCAGCACCAGCCTGAGCCTTCGCGAACGCGGTGTCATAGTGCTTATCCAGACCCATGACCTCACCGGTCGAACGCATCTCCGGGCTCAGCAGCGAATCCACCACAACACCCTCGGGGGTGCGGAAACGAGCGAACGGCAGAACCGCAGCCTTCACAGCAATCGCAGTCTCCTCAGGCAGGGACGCGCCGTCCATGTTCTGCGGCAGGTAGCCCTCAGCCTTCAGCTCAGCAATGCTCTTACCCAGACCAATCAGCACAGCAGCCTTAGCCATCTGCACGCCGGTAGCCTTCGACACGAACGGAACAGTACGAGACGCACGCGGGTTCGCCTCAATCACGTACAGGTTCTCAGACACGTACGCGAACTGAATGTTAATCAGGCCGCGCACACCGGTGCCGCGAGCAATCT
>ERZ773013.1475-NODE-1475-length-13850-cov-6.493585_pt1 | contig 13850 bp, 13 predicted proteins | sample MGYA00511670_ERZ773013 | MGnify/ENA primary metagenome ERZ773013 (study PRJEB29015, sample SAMEA2738120) | human oral metagenome | biome: human oral; feature: human-associated habitat; material: saliva | place: China | collected 2257 ...
CGCAAAGTCTTTGATGACTTGCAGGAAAAGATTGAGCAGATAGAACAAATAAAATCATATAATTTAGAAGAGCGAATGCTAAATGATTTTTTTGAAAAATTAAAATAGGTTTGAAAAGGGAGAAGAGGCATGCGGCAGATAATTTATACTCCAGTATATCAAAAACTGTCATTCAAATGTAAGCATCCGTGTTTTACATTTATCGTTAAATGATAGTAATTCACATAACATAAAGAACTTGGAGAACAAAATGCATGAAACATCAGTTAGCTAATCATTGGATTTTGGAAGACAGTGACTTCATAACGAAACAATCTTATCCAAAGCCATGGTTAAAAAGAACAAAATAGATTAAAGGAGACATAAAATAGCAAAACAAATTAAAAAAGCATCGAAACGCAACACCATCAACCTTGGTATTATCAGTTATACCTATACCCGTGGCCGTCACGCAATTTAAGTAAGTAGCATACAATTGAAGGTCTTAGTTTTATTAATAGTTAATTTTATATTAACTATTAATAAAATGGAGCTTAATGTAAGTTATTTAAGCTCTATTTTATTAATAAGTGAATCAGGAGATGACAATGACACTATTTAAAGCAATATTTAAATCTGTTTTTAACAGAAGGGATGTTAAGATATTTTTAATTTTTATACTTCTTCCTTTATTAGTTCCACTTTTAACAGAATTTATGGACGGGACGAGCACAGGTTTGGCAGGGAATTTTTCAGAGTTTCTTGCTACAACCATTAGCACTCAATATCGTTTGATATTGCCTAACTTATTATTCTCACTCGTTATATCCTCTGTTTTTAAAGATGAAATTGATTCGGGGATTCTATTTCTATACAAAGACATCAATCGCTCACAGATTTTTAAAGCGAAGTTAGGCAGTTTATTAGTTGTATATGTTTTATTTCTACTAGGAACGGTTATGACAAGTGTGCTATCTTACTACGGTATATTATTCTCACAAGGGGCTGTTCCTGCTAATTTTATTTCTGAAAAAGTTCCAGATATTTTTTCGACAATTTTTTCATTGTTATCTACTATTAGTTTGAATCTGATTACACTACTATTAGTAGTAATGATTTCGGTGACTTCAAAAACGGTTCAAACAGTTTTAACGGGAGTGTTCTTTTCGCTAGCTGCCTCGGTTGCTCCTGTGTTGATTGGGATTAACTATTTGTTTCCAAACGGCTATGCAGACTTGTCCCAAGAGAATTTTCCACTAGCTTGCTTAGTTGCGGTAGGAATATCAGTTCTTTATATACTCTTCTTTTACATCAAAGGAAAACAGAAATTTAAACATATAGAATTTTAGGAAACATGATGAAATATAATCTTCTATCTTTAATGACACCAATCAGTTTAATTGGTATAGCATTTCTAGTCTATTCATTAGGAACTTCTATCGTATTTATAAGTTTTAGCCAACAGCTACAGTTGTCTTATCTTATTGCCCTCATTTGTTTTATGCCAATTGGATTTATGCTTATTCCTCATACTTTATCATTGAAATATGGTCTCTACTCAAAGGAAACAGATGTAGTTTTTCACTGGCAGTCCTATTTATGTCTTGCCTTGCTTATCTTTCTAGTCAATCATTATTTTTTAAAAAGCGATGAGTATTTTCATCAAATGGTGATTTCTATGTGCGAGGAGTTTCTATTTCGATTTGTCATCTATAAAGTGTTGAGAAACAATTATTCCCGCCTTTGGTCAATCATTATTGCGTCATTGTTATTCGGTATTTTACTTCATCTAAACTATCCTATGATAGACAATCTACTCATCAGAACCCCATTGGGTATTCTATTTTCAATTTTGGCGACAAAATTTGGTTTGGAGTACGCTATCGGTGGACATTGGATTTACAATCTTTATCAATCAATTATTTAATCTAAGGAGAAAAAATGTTATTACTTTTATTTGCTGTTGTGATTTATGCAGTGTTGGCACTTGCTACAAGTTACCTACTACCTTTTTTATCAGTACCTTTAGTTTTATTAGTTATTTATGCACTTCCTTTACTCTTGAATTTTATCGTTTATAAAGTTCAAAAAGGAGAATGGAAATTTTGGACAGCTCTTGTTTTACCAACTGTATCAGTGGCTGCGTATCTTTTATTTGCTTACCTGACCTCATCAAATGGTACTTGGATAGAGTTTGCTCAGATGAATATGATATCAGATGAAGATATGCAACTAGATATTGCGCTGAACTTATTTGATGGTTCACAGATTTTGTTTATTAGTTTGCTATTTTACGGAGTGTCATTAGCATCGCATTTTATTTCAAATAAGGTTTCCAGTAAGGGGGTAAAACATGCTTAAAATTGAAAATCTGTCAAAAAAGTTTAAAGGAAATGATTTTTATTCTCTATCAGACGTCTCTCTTGAAATTGGGAAAGGAGAAATTGTTGGTTTAATTGGTAAGAATGGAGCCGGAAAATCGACTTTGATGAAAATGATGGCAAAATCTCAACGACCAACATCTGGGACAATAACCTATAGAGGTATTGATATTAATAGCAAAGATAATGTATTGGAAGATTTTGGGATTATGATTGATCCAGTTTTCTACCCAGAAATGTCTGTGATGGATAATTTAAAATTTTATCTCAAATTACACGGGAAGCAGGAATGGTACTCAAATATCGAAAAAACACTTCGTTTAGTAGAACTTTGGGAAGCTCGCAACCGTAAACCGAAAGGTTTCTCGTTTGGGATGAAACAACGGACAGCTTTAGCGATTGCTTTAGTAGCAGAACCTGATTTTCTGATTCTAGATGAGCCGTTTGTTGGCTTAGATCCTATTGGTGTTCAAAAATTAATTGATATTTTGAAACAGTGGTCAAGTGAACGTCAGATTTCTATGTTGATTTCAAGTCATCAGTTAGGTGAGTTAGAGGCCTTGTGTAATCGATATGTATATATTGAAGGTGGGAAATTGGTGGATTCGTTTGAAGGGAAAGAGCAGCCAAGTGTAGTTGTTCACCTACATCCTAGCGCAAATACTGCATTACTAGACAGTTACTTATCATCTGATGTGATGCTTGAGGGTAGGCTATTGGACATTTCTACAGCTAGTAGTCGCTCTACTTTAAATGAAATCTTTAAGGTTCTTGCGGAGAATGATATGATTGAATCGATTGATGTCAAAGAAAATCATCTCAAGGAAGTATTTATGAAAGGATAATGATGAAGAATATTTTTTCAGCAGTATTTGAATCGGTCTGGAAGCGAAAAGAAACGAAAATTTTTCTTGCTTTTAGTTTTTATCCACTCGTTTATTTAGCGGCTTCTTTCTTTGGAGAGTCTAATTTTATGCAAATTGCAAATGCGGATGGTAGTAAGGTTGCCTACATTGACTTTGCAGATATGATGCTTAATTCGATGGATATGATGATTTTGCCGACTTTAGCCCTATACTTTTTGACAATTTCTGTTTTCAGGAGAGAAACGGATGATCATACGATGTTTCTCTACAAGGATATTGATAGAAAATCTATTTACTTCTCAAAATATTTCAGTCTTCTCCTTATTCTTTCTATTTATTTTGCATTATTTTTTGCTTCTTCTTTGCTTGTTCATTACACACGAGTCGTACATATGGAGTTTGGGACAACTCAAATTGTATCGGATACACTTTACTATACTTTGTTAGAGATGGTTAGTATTTTCACAGTATTCTTAAAAGGAGTTTTAGCTATTTCTGTAGCATCCTTTGCCTCTTTACGTTTTGGGACTGGGACAACTATGACAATTGCCATTGTATTGACAGTAACAATGATGATTCTATCAGCGATAGGGGGCCCAATTGCAGCACTCTTGCCAACAGGTTACCAGCAGTTTATGCAGACAGTTGAAAACATCTGGATTGGATTGGTTGGGCCAGTGACGGTAACGGCAGTCTATGGTCTTGTTTTGAACACCTTAAGTATAAAAAAATTTAAAAGTCTGGAGTTTTAAGGATGGACAAAAAACTCTTAAAGTTGATTATCAAGTACCTCAATAAGCCAAAATTTCTTTTTGGCTTAGGCTTGAGCTTTATTGGAACGATTATGAGTTTATTTATTCCACAATTTATGGGCAACTTACTGAATGAAGAATTTTTAACCATGCTCATATCTAACCCAATAACAATAGTGGTCTCCATCGTATCACTCTTGCTCGTGTTTTCTGTCCAAGCTTTGTCACGCTATGTGATTGGCTTGTGTGGTAGTCAAGCTGTAAACAAGCTCCAAAAGCATATCTATGCCTCCCTGTTAGCAACCTCTGTCAAGGAATTAGAAAATCATCCATCGGGTGATGTAGCTAGTCGACTAACAAATGATATGTCTGTTATTTTGAACTTTATCACATCGGTATTGCCAAATCTTATTTTAAATGGGATTGTGATTATGGGTTCTCTCTATTTTCTAGTAAATATCAGTCTGCCCTTGACATTACTATCTTTCTTACTATTTCCGTTTTTATTATTTGTCATTATTCCGATAAATCATCGGCTAGAAAGTCACTATACAAGCTATCAAGAAGGACTGGGAGACATTTCTAGTCGGATTAGTCATCGTTTCACTCATATCCGTTTGATGAAATCCTTCAATGGTGAAAAGAGTGAGGAAGAATCCATGGCTCACTCTTTTAATCAATTAAGCCACAACTTCAAAAAGATTATTGGTCTATCCTCCATTCAACAAACTTTGTCAAATGGATTGACCATGACCTTTATCATTTTACTCTTGGTGGTGGCTGGTTTGGAAGTCTCAAAAGGCAATATGACCATGAGTAGCTTGATGACTTTTGTTCTTTATCTTACACAGTTGATTGACCCTATCACAGATATTTCTGAATCTATGACGGATTGGACAGAGTTTCAGAGTGTTTCAAATCGTCTCATGGAGATGGTAGAGTTAGATAAAGAAGCAGGAGGAGAGACAGGGTTAGAGCTTTCTAGATCGAGTATCATCATGAAGAATGTTAATTTTTCCTATGATCAGGAAAATGTCTTAAACGATTTATCCGTCAATATTCAAGCGGGACAGCATACGGCCATTGTTGGACCAAGCGGTGCAGGGAAATCGACTATTTTTGCTCTATTGATGAAATTCTATCAAGATTATAAGGGAGATATCTTCATTGGCAATCAGAGTTTAGCAGGCTTATCTGAGGAACAATTGAGAAAGATGATTGCTTATATTCCTCAAGATAATACCTTGTTTCATGGAACGATCAGGGAAAATCTTCTCTATGGGAAAAATAAAATCGTCTCAGAAGAACGGATGAATGAAGTCTTAGAAGAATTGGGTTTGGTATCTTTGATAAGGGATTTAGACAAAGGTTTAGATACGGAAATTTCTGATAGTGGTACTGGGTTGTCCGAGGGGCAAAAGCAACGTTTTAATATTGCGAGGGCTTTATTGCTGGAGCATCCAATATATCTATTAGATGAAGTAACAGCCAGTTTAGACAGTGTGACAGAACAAAGAATCAGTAAAGCAATTGATAAGTTGACAGCAGGTAAAACACGCATGACGATTGCACATCGTTTGCATACAGTCAAGAAAGCAGATTCGATTCTTGTTTTGGATAAAACTGGACAGATTGTGGATCAAGGAACTCATCATCAGTTGCTACTTAGAAATCAACTCTATCAAGAATTTTTATCAAATGTACAAAGAGCAGGTTGAAAGGTGTGATTCTTTGTTCACCTCGCTTTCTTTGTTTTTAATAATGTAATCTCAAAAAAGAGGTCAGGGAACTTCTCCGACCTATTTTTGAAACTAGTTTCAAAAAGAAAAAGAATCACAGCAAAAACAGAAATTAAATTCTTAATATTGCAAAGGATTGAAAAAGGGAAGGCGCTGTGCTATTATTTCTGTAAGGGTTTACAAAAACAATAGTGTTGGAGGATGAGATGCGCAATCCAGATTTATTAGCAGAGGCAAAGGATTACAGAGGCAGGGATGAAGTTCCAGCGGATTTTGATGCTTTTTGGGATCGTCAGATTAGCAGTTTGAGTAGCTTGCCAGACTATCAGCTGATTGAGAAAGACTTTCAAATCGCTGGGGTGACCTGCTATGAGCTAGTGTTTGAGGGGACGAATCAGGGGCGAACTTATGCCCGTATGGTCCTTCCTAAATCGAGTAAAAAAGTTCCGATTATCTTTCATTTCCACGGTTATATGGGGCGTGGCTGGGATTGGGCCGATATGCTAGCTTATACGGTTGCTGGCTATGGTGTTGTATCTATGGATGTACGCGGCCAGTCAGGTTATTCCTTGGATGGAGGGGCGCCTGTAAGGGGCAATACGGTCAAGGGTCAGATTATCCGTGGGGCAGTGGATGGACCAGAGCGTCTCTTTTATAAGGATGTCTATCTGGATATCTACAGCTTGATTGAGATTGTGGCGAGTTTGGACCTTGTGGACGAGGAGCATCTATCCAGTTATGGGGCTTCTCAGGGTGGAGCCTTGGCTTTAGTGGCAGCGGCTCTCAATCCGCGCATTAAGCAGACAGTGGCTATCTATCCTTTCTTGTCAGATTTTCGGCGAGTGCTAGAGATTGGCAATACCAGCGAGGCCTATGATGAGCTTTTTCGGTATTTTAAATTCCACGATCCTTTCCACGAAACGGAGGATGAGATTATTCAGACCTTGTCCTATATCGATGTGAAAAATATGGCTCACCGCATTCAAGGGAGCGTGCGGATGATAACAGGACTTGCTGACGATGTTTGCTATCCGATTACCCAGTTTGCGATTTACAACCGGCTGGAGTGTACTAAGGAGCACCATCTCATGCCAGAGTACGAGCATGAAGCCATGAATGTCTATGTCAATGATAAAGTTTTCAACTGGCTTTGCGGCTCAAAGATTAACCATCCTTCTTTGTTGGAAGCTTTTAAAGACTGGTAAAAATAGATAGTAGCAAGAAAGAAACCAAGTCTGAGGTTAGCATAATCTCAGGCTTTTTATGATAAATATTCAAAAATCTATAGTAACTTTTTTTGTAGAAACACTTCTAATCCTGAAAGTAGTTTCAGCTTTTAAGAAAGGAAGTCGGTTTTTAGAAACTAAAATCTAAATCTCAAAACTTATTGAAAGCGCTTTATTTTTTGTATATAATGACATTATAAAAAGAACGGAGAAAACATAGAAAAAGGAGAGATTATTTATGTCACAGATTAGCAAAGATCAATTAATTGCAAAAATCAAAGATGGCATTATCGTTTCCTGTCAAGCTCTGCCTCATGAGCCCCTCTATACGGAGGCTGGCGGTGTCATCCCTCTCTTGGTCAAGGCGGCTGAAGAGGGCGGGGCAGTTGGTATTCGAGCCAATAGCGTGCGAGACATCAAGGAGATTAAGGAAGTAACCAAGCTTCCGATTATCGGGATTATCAAACGGGACTATCCTCCACAGGAGCCTTTTATCACTGCGACTATGCGGGAAGTAGATGAGCTGGCTGCCCTTGATATCGAGGTCATCGCTCTGGACTGCACCCAGCGGGAACGATATGATGGTTTGAAGGCTGAGGACTTTATACGCCAAGTCAAGGAGAAATATCCGCAGCAACTGCTGATGGCCGACATTAGTACCTTTGAGGAAGGTGTGGCAGCTGTAGCAGCTGGCGTTGACTTTGTCGGTACAACCTTATCAGGCTACACTTCCTACAGTCCTAAGGTAGACGGACCAGACTTTGAACTGGTCAAGAAGCTCTGTGATGCGGGAGTAGATGTGATTGCTGAGGGCAAGATCCACTATCCAGATCAGGCCAAGCAAATCCATGATTTAGGTGTCCGAGGTATTGTAGTAGGCGGAGCTATTACTCGACCAAAGGAAATCACCGAGCGTTTCGTTGCAGCAGTAAAATAAAGTGAGGTAAAGCAATGACGACCCTAAAGTTAAATAAGCTCTACAAAAAATATCCTAATAGTGATTTCTACTCTGTAGAAAATTTCGACTTGCAAATCAAAGACAAAGAATTTATCGTCTTTGTTGGCCCTTCTGGATGTGGGAAATCCACAACGCTTCGTATGATTGCGGGACTGGAGGACATCACTGAGGGCGAGCTCTATATCGATGAGACACTAGTCAATGATATTGCTCCCAAGGATCGTGATATTGCCATGGTTTTCCAGAACTATGCCCTCTATCCACACATGACAGTCTATGACAACATGGCGTTTGGATTGAAACTGCGCAAGTACAGTAAGGAAGATATCGACAAACGGGTGCAAGAAGCAGCTGAAATCCTTGGTTTGAAAGAGTTTCTAGACCGCAAACCAGCGGACTTGTCTGGTGGTCAACGTCAACGGGTAGCTATGGGACGGGCCATCGTCCGAGATGCCAAGGTTTTCCTGATGGATGAACCTTTGTCAAACTTGGATGCGAAACTGCGGGTGTCCATGCGTGCTGAGATTGCCAAAATCCACCGCCGTATCGGAGCAACAACCATTTACGTTACCCATGACCAGACAGAAGCGATGACGCTGGCTGACCGGATTGTTATCATGTCAGCAACCAAGAATCCTGCTGGAACTGGAACCATTGGTCGAGTGGAGCAAATCGGTAGCCCACAAGAAGTCTACAGAAATCCAGTCAACAAGTTTGTGGCGGGCTTCATTGGTAGCCCAGCCATGAACTTTATCACTGTGACACTTGAGGGGAATGAAATCGTTGCCGATGGCTTGCGTTTGACCGTGCCAGAGGGAACACTGAAGGTTTTGCGTGAGAAGGGTTATGATGGTAAGAAATTGATCTTTGGTATTCGTCCAGAAGACATTAATACAGAACCTGCCTTCTTAGAGACCTTCCCAGACTCTGTGGTCCATGCGACCATCTCTGTTTCTGAGCTTTTGGGTTCTGAGTCTCACCTTTACTGCCAAGTTGGCGACAGCGAGTTTATCGCGCGTGTAGATGCTCGTGACTACTCAGAAACAGGTGCTGGAATTGACCTTGGCTTTGATCTGAACAAGGCACATTTCTTTGATTTCGAAACAGAGAAAACGGTTTATTAAAATATAAGTTATAGAAAAGATAGTCAGCAAGCCAAACGGAATGCATTTGGTCTGCGGACTATCTTTTCTTTATTTTGCTTTTCCGACAAGAATGGTAGCGGCAATGGTTACTTGGGTGAGGTCAGTCCAGTCGATCTGGTCTTGCTCAACGTGAAAGAGGAGTGGTGTCATCGCTAAAAGAGCGGCTCTACTTTCGGCAGTCAAGGACTGGCTGGACTCGACAGTAATATCGGAGATTATATCGAAGTGCTCTTGGAAATGCTGGATGACTTCTTGGTTAGAGTAATCCTTGTTGCTGAGCTGTCTAGCGGCTTTTTGGCGAATTTCTTGAAGATGGTGCTCGGTGGGAATGACTTTGATGAGGAGGGCATTGCTAGACATGACTCTCCGAAATTCCTGATAATTGGCTGGAGAAAAGATGTCTAAAATGATGTCCATGCTGGCATCTTGTAGCGGCAGCTTAGCCAAATCACCAACGAACCAATTGACTGCGAAAGAGCTGTCGCTCTTGGCTGCCAACTGGATGGAATCTTTTGAAATATCGAAGGCATAGAAGGTTTTTTGGGGATGGGTTTCTTGGAGTTTGCGAGAGTAGAAGCCCTCGCCGCAGCCAATATCTAAGACTGTTTTGGCAGTTTCTGAGCTAGCAAGTAAGTTCGAGACAGCTTCTAAGATAGCTTGGTAAAATCCTGCTTCTAAGATCAACTGCCGATTTTGAAAACTAGTCTTATCGTAGTCTTTGGGCTGCTTGATTTGAGGTGCTAGATTGACATAGCCAAACTTGGCCAAGTCATAAGAATGACGATGTCGGCATTTGAGGCTGTTTTCCATCAGCTGCAGCTCTTCCTTGCAGATGGGACAGGCAAAGGCAGTCGCAGTAGCAAAGCGCTGGAGTTTGGGTTTGAGGTTTGTATTCATAGTTTAAGTGTATCAAAAGAGACAAGTGAAAGCAACTTTAGGAGTAAGTAGATGGGAGATTCAGTAGAAATAAAACTAATTCTCCAATTTATAAAATGAAATTGCTTTTATATCTAAATTGCTATATAATAATGATAAGGAGGAAATAAGTATGTTAAAAGAAGTATTAACCGTTGCAAAAGTTGCGAAAAAATCATCACTCTTTTTGGGTGGTGTCGCATTTGGTACCCTTGGTTTGAAAATCTTAGCAAGTAAGGAAGCTAAAAAAGGTTATTCTAAAGCTTTGGCTAAGGCTTACAAGTTGAAAGACGGGCTAGATGCATCTGTTTCTGTTGTGAAACAACATGGAGACGATGTCTTGCAAGATGCCAAATATTTGTACGAGCAAGAGAAAAAAGAAGAGCAATTAGATAGCCTTATAGGAGAATAATATGTCTTTTAAAGTGCTACATAGAGGATACCAACATATCCGACTATCATCTTCTTTTTCACTCACCTTGGATATTCAAGACTATCTTCGTTCCTTGGCGAGAGATGAAAAGGGGATTGAGTCTATCCAGTTTTACATGGATCAACAGCACTTTACTCTACGTATAAAAGAAGGCTTTTCTGTATTAGATAATGCAGAAGCCTTTTTAAAAAGAATTGATAAAGGGAAAGTTTCTGAGTTGATGACTCTTCCCATTCGTAGAGAAGAGAGTGCTTATTCTATTGTTTCAGGTGCAGCGATTAAGCGTATGATTTTTCGTAGTTTTGTGCCGTATCCTATTCGCTATATATGGACTTGTTATCAGGCTTTTGGCTATATTAGAGAAGCCTATCAAACACTAGCGCGTAAGGAACTAACGATGGAGGTCTTGGACTGTTCGGCGATTTTATTGTCCTTGTTTATGAACCAATCCAAGACAGCTAGCAATATCATGTTTATGCTTGATTTGGGGAATCATTTAGATCAGTGGTCCTTGAAAAAAACTGCAACAGATTTAGAACAAAGCCTTCTTGCAAAAGAGAGCGACGTATTCTTAGTACAGGGGGATACGGTTGTTAGTATCAAGAGTTCCGATGTTCAAATAGGAGATGTCTTGGTCCTATCTCAAGGAAATGAAATTCTGTTTGATGGACAAGTAGTTTCAGGTTTAGGTATGGTCAACGAAAGTTCCTTGACGGGAGAGAGTTTTCCAGTTGAAAAAAGAGAGTCTGATTTGGTTTGTGCAAATACAGTATTAGAAACTGGAGAGTTACGCATTCGTGTAACCGATAATCAGATGAACAGCCGGATTTTACAGCTGATTGAGTTGATGAAGAAATCTGAAGAAAACAAGAAAACGAAACAACGCTATTTCATCAAGATGGCGGACAAGGTCGTCAAATATAATTTCTTGGGGGCTGGGCTGACTTACCTATTGACAGGTTCTTTTTCTAAGGCTATTTCTTTCCTATTGGTCGATTTCTCCTGCGCTTTGAAAATCTCTACTCCTGTAGCTTATTTGACAGCTATCAAGGAGGGGTTGAACCGTGAAATGGTGATTAAGGATGGGGATGTTCTGGAGAAATATCTGGAAGTTGATACTTTCTTGTTTGATAAGACGGGAACAATCACAACTAGTTATCCTATAGTTGAAAAGGTGTTACCTTTTGGGGACTATAGTGAGGAAGATATTCTCAGAATCAGTGCCTGTCTTGAGGAACACATTTATCATCCTATCGCTAATGCCATTGTCAAGCAAGCAGAGATAGAGGGAATTGAACACGAGGAAATGCATGGGAAACTCCAATATATTGCTAGCAAGGGAATCAAGTCCCACATCGATGGTAAACCAGTTGTTATTGGAAATTATGTCTTGATGCAGGATGAACAGATTCATATCAGTTCGGAACAAAATGCTTTAATTGAAGAGTACAAGAGTCGCTACAATCTCTTATTCTTAGCTTATCAGAATGAATTGATTGGAATGTTCTGCATCCATACTCCTTTGAGAAAAGAAGCAAAAGCAGCCTTGGAGAAACTTAAGGCTCAAGGGAAAAAATTGATTCTGGCAACAGGAGACACCTTGGTTAGGACAGAGGAATTAGTTAAAGATTTGCCCTTTGATCAGGTCTATACAGACTTGAAACCTGATGGAAAATTTAAGTTAGTAGAGGAACTGCGGAAAGCAGGGCACACTATTTTGATGGTAGGGGATGGGTTGAATGACTCAGCTGCTTTGACACTTTCAGATATCGGTGTGGTGATGAATGAGAGTGCAGATATTTCTAAGCAGATGAGTGATATCTTATTGTTAGACAATCGCTTAGATTTCTTCCAAGAATTGGATTCTCTCTCCTCTTCACTACAAGAATTAATCAAGAGAAATATTCAAGATACGGTTGTTGTCAATAGTAGCCTGATTGGCTTTGGTTTATTTAATTGGCTCAGTCCTTCAAACCTCTCTATTTTACATAATCTAACAACCTTACGCATAGTTCTGCGTAGCCTGTCTATTAAAACTAGATAGATGAGGTTATCAACAACAAAAAGGAGTTACCTTTCTCGAGGTTAACTCCTTTATTTATAGATAAATGTTGAACACTTTAGTAGGTCAATACAAAGTATTTTTTCTTACCACGACGGATAACAGTGAGTTCGTTCTCTAACTTATCTGCGTCGCTCAATACATAGTCAAGGTCTTGGATACGGTCACCGTTGACGTAGATAGCTCCGTTTTGTACGTCTTCACGGGCTTGGCGTTTTGAATTAACAACGCCAGATGATACAAGAAGTTCAACGATGTTGTGATTTTCGTCTGCTTGTACTTGGTAGTTTGGCACGCCACGAAGTCCTTGTTTGAGTTCTTTGACAGAAAGGTTTTTGATATTTCCAGCAAAGAGTTGCTCAGTGATGTTAAGGGCTTCTTTGTAGGCTTCTTCACCGTGAACAAGAGTCACGACTTCACGAGCGAGGACTTTTTGAGCCAAGCGTTCGTGTGGAGCTGCTTCAAATTGTTTACGGATGTCTTCAATCTCATCAAGTGACAAGAAAGTAAAGATCTTCAAGAAGCGAACAGCGTCAGCGTCCATGACATTCATCCAGAATTGGTACATTTCGTATGGAGAAGTCTTTTCAGGGTTGAGCCAAACTGCATTTCCTTCTGATTTACCAAATTTCTTACCAGTTGCGTCTGTGATGAGTGGGACAGTGATGACATGACCAGTCTTGTCAGCCTTACGACGAAGCAATTCGGTACCAGCTGTCATATTTCCCCACTGGTCAGAACCACCGATTTGAAGGGTTACATTGTGCTCTTGGTTGAGGACAAAGAAGTCGTAGCCTTGCATGATTTGGTAGGCAAACTCGGTGTAGGAAATTCCGGTTTCAATCCGTTTTTTCACCGATTCCTTGCTCATCATGTAGTTGACGGTGAAGTATTTACCGACATCCCTTAGGAAATCAATGAAGCTGATGGACTCAAACCAGTCGTAGTTATTGGCCATGACAGCCCTGTTTTCACCATTTTCAAAGTCTAGGAAGCGAGAGAGTTGCTTTTGAATCTTTGCCCCCCAACCTTGAACGGTTTCCTTGGTTTGCAGGCTGCGTTCGGTATCCTTAAAGGAAGGGTCCCCAATCAGTCCAGTTGCTCCCCCAACCATTGGGTAGGGCTTGTGGCCAGCCAATTGAAGGTGACGACAAACTAGTATTGGAACCAAGTGGCCTAGGTGGAGGCTGTCAGCGGTTGGGTCATAACCTGAGTAAAATGAAAGGCTACCTTCCTCCAGGGCTTTTTTTAGGGCTTCTTCGTCAGTGGTTTGGAAAACCAAGCCACGTTCTTTCAATTCGTCAAAAATTGTCATAATTCTCTCCAATAAATATAATAGTAAGCCCATTATAGCAGAATTTTGGACTACCATGCAAGTTGACTTTGATTTTGAT
>ERZ773013.1479-NODE-1479-length-13831-cov-4.542030_pt1 | contig 13831 bp, 9 predicted proteins | sample MGYA00511670_ERZ773013 | MGnify/ENA primary metagenome ERZ773013 (study PRJEB29015, sample SAMEA2738120) | human oral metagenome | biome: human oral; feature: human-associated habitat; material: saliva | place: China | collected 2257 ...
CGAACGTGGTCGGCACCGATGGCGCGGATGGCATGGAAGTCATCACGCACGGCCTCGGCATCAAAATCCAGCCACGAATGGAACCATCCCCGCCGCGGGGTGTAATTCACACCAAACTTCATCGTTTCTTTCTCTTCACTTGGTGAAGGAAAGTCGAAGCGTCGTGATCTGGAAAGCGGACAAATCGAAGGACCACTGTCCATCGCCACCGCGAAGATGCGGTTCGTCCTCGCTGGGGCGGTAGCGCAGATCGCAGGCGGTCACTGAGGTCGCCTCGGGCGCAGTCAAGGTCACCTGTGAAGGACCACCCTGGGCCTCGTAGACGCGAAGGACCAGGTCTCCGGAGCGATCAGGAGCCATCGCAACGGACTCAACCACTGCACCAGTGATGGAGAAGGGTGCTTCGAAAGGAAGACCGCTAACTTCACGCTCACGCAGGTTGAGCTGTTGACCAGCTGCAACGGCATCAAGAACTGAGGCGTCAGGAACAATTCGGAAGTTCCACTCGTGGTGTCCCTGATCCTGCTGAGGATCGGGGAAGCGCGCTGACTTCACAAGGGTTGCGCGGACCTGGGACCAGGTACCACGACGATCGCTCTGGTGGCGCGTCACATCCCATCCATAGGTTGAATCATTTGCGATTGCCCACGAACGCGATGCGTTTTCCAAGCGCACCCAGCGGTGTGCCGATACTTCGAAACGGTAGGCATCCCAGGATGTGTTCTCATGGGTAGCACGCGTGATGTAACCCATCTGAGTCTCGTACTGAGCGTGGTCCGTGTGGATCTCCACCGGGATAGCGAGCTTGAGCAGTTTCTCATGCTCATGCCAGTCAGCTTCAACGTGAACATCGATTCCCGCAACCCTAGACCTGAAGATCCACACGAGTTCCATCGTGGAAGAATCAACACGAGCAAGGGTGTGGATTTCAATGCGATCCTGCTCAACGACGACGTTGCTCACTGAACGATCAGAAACAACGCGCAGGGAATTGCGGTAGAAGGGATCCAAATCCCACGCATCCCACATATTCGGGAAGTCCTGATGAATGTGGAATTCGCCGGCCTTTTGTCCCGCGGGAATCCACTCGCGACCGCTTGCGTTTTCGCGCAGTGAAGTCAGCTCACCGCTGCTAGAGATACGAGCCTTGTAGAAGGAGTTCGTGACCTCGTAGCCGTCCTCTACTTGGAGGAGGTGTACTCCCGCGGTGTCCTTTTCTTCGCATGCAACGCCCGCAGACAGCGGGGAGACGCCGTGGAGCGGGAAGGACGAGGCGTTGGCAAGCAAAGCGCGCGCCTGACCGGTTTCTTGGGTACCCGTGAGCGCTGCGAGGGCCTGCTGAATGAGGGCTTCGCATCCGTCCTGGATCTTCTGGTGAAGTTCGCGAACTTCGCGGTAGACCCATGCGATCGAAGTGCCCGGAAGAATGTCGTGGAACTGGCACAGTAAGAGTGTGCGCCAGTAGGAACGCAGTTCTTCGTAGGGGTAGTCCATGACGCCCTTAACGGCTGCATAGGAGCACCACAGCTCGGTTTCACGCAGGATGGACTCACCACGACGGTTACCCTGCTTAACGTCGATCTGAGAGGTGAAGGTTCCTCGGTGGAGCTCCAAGTACAGTTCGCCCACCCACACGGGGATTTGATCAGCATCTTCACGTGCACGGTCAAAGAACTGCTTCGGAGTTTCCATGACAACTTCGGGAGCACCGCGAAGGGAGCTAAAACGATCGATGCGCTCGAGCATTTCACGGGTGGGGCCGCCACCGCCGTCACCGTAGCCGAAGGGCATGAGGGAAACACTTGCGTGTCCCTTGTCCTTGAAGTTTTCGACGGCATGAGTGAGGTTTTGGCCGGTAACTTCCGCACCGTAGGTGTCCATCGGCGGGAAGTGCGTAAAGATTCGCGATCCATCAATGCCTTCCCACAACAGGGTGTGGTGCGGGAAGGTATTGACCTGGTTCCATGAAATCTTTTGCGTCAGGAAGCGTTCAATTCCGGCTTCTCGGGCAATTTGAGGAAGTGCGGCAGAATAGCCGAAGGAGTCAGGAAGCCAGATTTCTTGGCACGAGGCGCCGAGTTCATTTTCAAAGAAGTCCAAGCCCTCAACCAGCTGACGGCACATTGCCTCGCCGCCGGGAAGAACAGCATCCGGTTCGACCCACATTCCGCCTACGGGAACGATTCGGCCCTTTGCGACGAGCTCCCGGACGCGTTCGAAAAGTTCAGGGTCATCTTCCTTAAGCCAAGCCACATGCTGAGCAGCGGGGAGAGCGAAGATTAAGGAAGAACCGTCCTCAATCAGACGGACAACATTGGCAAGAGTCCTGTTGACCTTGCGACGTGTTTCGCGCAGCGGCCACAGCCATGCAGAGTCAATGTGTGCATGGCCAACAGCGCTGATTCGGTGTGCTCCGGGGTAAGCAGCAGCCTCCATAAAAGGCTTAAGAACTTCACGTGCTGCGCCGGCAGTTGCAACCACATCGTCAAGATCAAGACAATCGAGCGCACGATTGAGTCCCAGCAGGACATCCCATTCATGATCGCCAAAGTGAGGCGCTGCCTCGATCATCTCGTGCAGAACTTGAATATCAAGTGCCAGTCCGTAGACATCTTCATTCACGACGACAAGGTCTGCTTGGCGGAAATGGTACAGCTCTTGGTGCGAGGCCGTGAGCTTGTCACCATCGTGAGTGGGCTGGAAGGGAGGAATACCCAAAAGCAAGGGATTAGCCGCTGCCTCGATGACATAGTCGATGTCACTTCCGGCCTTTTGAGCGACAGGAAGCCACCGGCTTCGAGGGTTCAGGGCCTTGATAGTCTTCCCCGACAGATCCCTTACCAGTGCCTCGGCGTGAAAACCTACAGAGTGTTCTTCGAATCCCAAATCGATTCGAAGCTCAAGACGCTGACCTTGTGAAAGTTCCAAGTCGCTGGGGACTTGCCCGTGGAGCTTGAACCATGTTGTCTGCCATGCTCCGCCCCATGTCTGCCCTAATTCAAAAGGAGTGAAGTCGGCTTTCATGGCCTGTGCAAAACGAACTGGCTCCGAGATGACACCATCTTCTAAGGGCTGGCGCCACTGAGTGACATGCAGTGAAGAAATCTTCGTGTACTCACGCGGAAGGATTCGTTCCTTCAATGTGCGTGTCACACGCTGCATGAGGATTTCTTTATTATCGTGCATCACGTCTCCGTCTTCTGCAGTGCTTCTACTTCGAGGCACTGCGTTTAGAATAACAACTAATCCGGTTTAGTACGAGGTAAACTTGTAACAATCCGATTACGACCAGAGAAGGTGTCGCAATGGCGCGTCCAACAATCCGTGATATTGCGCGAGAAGCAGGCGTCTCCCGCGCAGCCGTATCATTCGCCCTCAACGATCGTCCCGGCGTTTCGCCTACCACGCGAGCAAGAATAATCGATATCGCAGCCAAGATGGGATGGCGCCCAAATGCGACAGCACGTGCACTTTCATCCTCACGCTCCAACGCAATTGGCTTGGTCTTGCAACGTCCACGTGTCAATAATTCTTCTGAGCGTTTCTTCTTTGAATTCATTACCGGCATCCAGGATGCTTTAGACAACAGCGGCATTGATCTTCTCCTCCACCTTTCCCACTCAATGGAAGAAGAACTCAAGGCATACGAAAATTGGTGGGCTCAAGGACGCGTCGACGGGACAATTGTGGTCGACCCTCGCGATGATGATCCCCGCCCGGCAAAACTCAATGAATACGGGCTTCCAACTGTCGTTATTGGGCAAAAGTTTGATGAATGCGGCGCCGTTATTGGTGACGATGTACAAATGGTGCGGCTTCTTGCACTTCACTTGGCCGAGCAGGGGTGCCGACACATCGCATTTGTCTGCGGTTCTTCATCCTTCACTCACATCCAGCAGCGCATTTCCACACTGCACGAGTTTGGTAGGGAGCGCGGAATCTCAATCACCATCGCGGCAGATAGCGAGTTTTCCGAGGCCTCGGCACTTCAGGCGACACGAGCACTATTAACGACAAACAACCTGCCTGACGGGATCATCTTTGCTAACGAAATCCTGACTTTGGGTGGCTTACAGGCAATTGCTCACGCGGGACTGAAAACCGGTGAGGATATTAAGGTCTGTTCCTGCGAAGACTCCCCCATGCTCAGCATGTTTTCTCCTGCGGTTACTGCAATTTCGCGAAACCCTGCAACGATGGGACATGCGGGCGCACAGCTTCTTTTGGAACAGCTCCAGGGAGAAGAAGCTCGGACGGTCTCCGATCAAGATCCTCAGCTGGTCGCGCGAGCATCAACCCTGTCATCCCAGAGTTAGTCGCAGAAAAGTCGAAAGACTATAACGAGCACCACGCATCCGCCTCTAGCACAGCATTTCGCATTTTAGTAAGATTGACCTTACCTAATTAAGGAAGGTCAATGTCTCGTCATCACATCGTCATTATCGGTTCCGGTTTCGCTGGGCTCACCGCCGCACGTCGTCTTAAGCATGCGGATGCGGATATCACGCTTTTAGCACGAACTTCCCACCACCTTTTCCAGCCGCTCCTCTACCAGGTCGCAACAGGAATTTTATCAGAGGGAGATATTGCCCCCACGACCCGCGAAATCTTACGCAAGCAGAAGAATGTTCGCGTGTTACAGGCTTTGGTCGAAGATATTGACGTCGAGAACCGCATCGTTCGGTGGCGTAACCACAACGAATACAACGAAACTTCCTACGACACTCTCCTTGTCGCAGCGGGCGCTGGACAGTCCTACTTCGGTAATGACCACTTTGCCGTGTTTGCACCAGGAATGAAGACTATCGACGATGCGCTCGAACTGCGCGCGCGCATTTTTAGCGCTTTCGAACAGGCAGAGATCGCCACAGATCCAGCCGAAATTCAACGACTGCTTACTTTTGTTGTCGTTGGCGCTGGTCCTACCGGTGTTGAAATGGCCGGCCAAATCCGAGAACTTGCTTCGAAAACTCTCAAGGGCGAATTCCGCCAAATTGATCCCACGCAGGCTCGCGTGATCCTCGTCGACGGAGCCCCCTATCCCCTACCGCCCTTTGGAGAAAAACTCGGGCAGAAAACTCGAAGCGAGCTTGAGAAGCTCGGCGTCGAGATGAAGATGGATGCCTTTGTGACGAATGTCGATGCAGATGGCGTCACATTGAAGTACAAGTCCGGGGAAGAAGAAACGATCGAATCCGTCTGCAAGGTCTGGGCGGCAGGTGTGTCCGCGAGTCCCTTGGGAGCTCAACTTGCCAAGGCGACAGGTGCCCAAGTTGATCGCTCAGGACGCGTCGAAGTCAACAAGGACCTTACACTTCCGAACCACCCCGAAATTTTCGTCCTTGGTGACATGATGGCTTTCCCGGGTGTTCCGGGAGTTGCCCAAGGTGCCATCCAATCGGCGCGTTTCGCTGCAGACACCGTACGAGCACGCCTAGCCGGTCGCACTCCGAAGCGCACAGAGTTCTCCTATTTCGACAAGGGCTCAATGGCGACGATCGCACGTTTCAAAGCGGTCGTCCAAATGGGCAAGGTGAGTCTGACCGGTTTTACCGCATGGGTTTCATGGTGCTTCCTCCACCTGCTGTATATCGTCGGATTCAAGTCCCAAGTAGGCACCTTAGTCAATTGGTTCTTCAGCTTCCTCTCCGGAGCACGCTCGCAAAGGACCACAACAAACCAGCAGCTCGTCGCACGCCTCGCAATGGAACAGCTCGGAAGTGGCGTATCTGGAAAGCTGGTGGCCGGTGAGGATGTCGTGGAGGAACTGGTTCATTCTGCTCAAGACGAGCACAGCGAATCTGAGCCGCAATCCTAGGTCTGCGCGCAAGAGGTTCTCTTGCATCGCAATACATGAAAGGACCGGAAGCATTCGCTTCCGGTCCTTCTCATTGAGTGGGCCCTACCGGGCTCGAACCGATGACCTTCTGGGTGTAAACCAGATGCTCTAGCCAACTGAGCTAAAGGCCCCACGCACGCGCCAATCTACCAGAAGAGGCACGCACGGTCACATCCGAAGCCGAGCGACACAGCACAGAAGAGCGCTGCCCTGCCCCGGCCTCGTCGATGAAACTAGCGACGCGACCGCGGACGCGCGGTCAGGCGCACACCCGCCCAGTTCTGCCCCAGCGCCGTCGAGGTCGTCGCGTGCAGGCCCGCGATCTCCGCGGCCTCCTCCACGTCACCAACCCGCACAGAATTCGGCCGACCCGGCTTAGGAATCAGCACCCAAATCAGCCCGCCATCGTCCAGGTTCGACATCGCATCGACGAGGACGTCCGCGAGGTCCTCTTCCTCGGCGTCGTCCGCGCGCCACCAGACGATCGCACCGTCCACGACGTCCGCGTAATCAACGTCCACGAGCGGATGCCCCGTCTCCCCTTCAATAGCATCGCGCACAGCCTGATCGACGTCGTCATCGACGTAGAACTCCTGCACGATCGCATCGGACGCAAAACCAAGGCTCACTGCCATCACGCAGCACCGCCCATCAACGAGCTGGCGCTCAGTGTCATATCAACGTTCACGCCTTCATCCTAGGGCATTGGAGCTACTGGAATGCAAGGGATAGACAACCATAAAACACGGTAACAACGTCTCCCCCGCCTGAGCTGGGAATTTATGCGGCACAGACGATCGATACCCCGGTGATACGCACCTCATAGTCGATACGCGAGGCAAACACTCGCAAAGGATCCCCAATAGTGGGACAATGGTCCCGATATGCGCGATGTCGCCCGAGGACATCGCCCACGCACGCTGCGCGAGCAGCACCGAGTCAAGCGAGAAGGTACACCGTGAGCCAACTCCACGAGTCCCACCCCGTCGTCAACGGCCTGATTCCTCAGGTTCCCGACAACGACCCCCAGGAGACCGCCGAATGGGTTGAGTCCCTGTCCGGGCTCATCAACGAAAAGGGCGGCCCCCGCGCACGCTACATCCTGCTGCACATGCTGGACGAAGCGCGCCGCAACGGCGTTCAGCTCCCCCAGGAATACACGACCCCCTACGTCAACACCATCCCCGTTGACCAGGAGCCGTACTTCCCCGGCGACGAAGCCATGGAGCGCGAATACCGCCGCTGGATCCGCTGGAACGCCGCCGTCCAGGTGACGCGCGCCCAGCGCCCCGGCGTCAAGGTCGGCGGACACATCTCCTCCTACGCCTCGGTTGCCACCCTCTACGAGGTCGGCCTCAACCACTTCTTCCGCGGCAAGGACCACCCCGGCGGCGGCGACCACGTGTTCTTCCAGGGACACGCCTCCCCCGGCCCCTACGCCCGTGCCTTCCTCGAGGGTCGTCTCTCCGAAGAGCAGATGGACGGCTTCCGCCAGCAGGTCTCCACGGAGCACGGCCTGCCCTCGTACCCGCACCCGCGCCAGCTCGACCACTTCTGGGAGTTCCCCACGGTCTCGCTCGGCCTGGGTCCCGCCGAGGCCATCTACCAGGCCTGGTTCGACCGCTACCTGCACATGAACGGCATCAAGGACACGTCGCAGCAGCACACGTGGGCCTTCATCGGCGACGGTGAGATGGACGAGCCCGAGTCCCGCGGCATGCTCCAGCTCGCCGCCCAGCAGCGCCTGGACAACCTGACCTTCGTCATCAACTGCAACCTGCAGCGTCTCGATGGCCCGGTGCGCGGCAACGGCAAGATCATCCAGGAGCTCGAAGCCTTCTTCAAGGGCGCCGGCTGGAACGTCATCAAGGTCATCTGGGGTCGCGGTTGGGACCAGCTCCTGGCCTCGGATAAGGATGACGCGCTTGTTCACCTGATGAACGAAACTCTGGATGGCGACTACCAGACCTTCGGCGCGAATGATGGCGCATACATTCGTGAGCACTTCTTCGGACGTGACCCGCGTACCAAGGCTATGGTTCAAAACTGGACCGACGACCAGATTTGGGCACTGCAGCGCGGCGGTCATGACTACCGTAAGGTCTACGCTGCATACAAGGCTGCGATGGAACACACCGGACAGCCCACCGCCATCCTCGCACACACCATTAAGGGCTACGCCCTGGGCAGTCACTTCGCCGGTCGCAATTCGACGCACCAGATGAAGAAGCTGACCTTGGAAGATGCAAAGCAGCTTCGTGATCGCCTGCAGATTCCCATCACCGATGAGGAACTCGAACGCGATCCCTACATGCCTCCCTACTACATGCCGCCGGCAGATCACCCTGCTCTGCTCTACATGAAGGAACTTCGTGAAAAGCTGGGCGGCTGGGTCCCCGAGCGCCGAGACCACCAGCCGAAGCTCCCGGAGCTTCCCACCAAGCCTTTCGAGGCTCTTTCCAAGGGCTCAGGCAAGCTTGAGGTCGCAACCACCATGGCTTTGGTCCGCCTCATTAAGGATCTCATCAAGGATAAGAATGTCGGTAAGTATTTCGTGCCGATTATTCCCGATGAGGCTCGCACCTTCGGTCTGGATGCGATCTTCCCCTCGGCGAAGATCTTTAATACAACGGGGCAGGCATACACTCCGGTTGATGCGGATATGATGCTCTCTTACCGCGAATCCGAGCAAGGGCAGGTTCTGCACACCGGTATCACCGAGGCTGGAAGTGCTGCAGCGTTCCAGGTAGTCGGTACCGCATACGCGACCCACAACCTCCCCATGGTCCCCTTCTACATCTTCTACTCGATGTTTGGTTTCCAACGCACAGGCGATCAGTTCTGGGCTGCCGGGGACCAGCTTTCGAAGGGCTTCGTCATCGGCGCGACTGCGGGTCGTACGACTTTGACGGGTGAAGGCCTCCAGCACATGGATGGAAATTCTCAGGTGCTTGCGGCGACGAATCACGCTTTCGTGTGTTACGACCCCGCTTATGCCTACGAATTGCGCCACATCATGAGCGACGGTTTGGAGCGCATGTACGGCGATGCAGGTGGACGCGACCCGAATGTCATGTACTACCTGACGGTCTACAACGAGCCGATCCACCAGCCTGCAGAGCCGGAGAACCTGGACGTTAACGGTCTGATCAAGGGAATCTACCGCTTGGATGACCACCAGAACTTCGGTGGTCCTAAGGCTCAGCTCCTTGCTTCCGGCGTCGGGGTCCCCTGGGCACGCGAGGCCCGCGAACTGCTCGCCCGCGATTGGGGCGTTGACGCTGCGGTATGGTCGGTCACCTCGTGGACAGAGCTGCGTCGCGAGGCCTTGGAGGCGGAAGAGTTCAACTTCCTCCACCCGAGTGAAGCGGCACGCACCCCCTTCATTTCCTCTCAGTTGCAGGGAAGCGAAGGCCCCTTCGTTGCTTCTTCTGACTTCGATCGCATGCTCCCTGACCAGATCCGTCAGTGGGTCCCCGGCGACTATCACGTGCTGGGCGCGGATGGTTTTGGCTTCTCGGATACTCGCCGCGCTGCGCGCCGTTGGTTCCATATTGATGCTGAGTCAATGACTGTTCGAGTCCTCAAGGCTCTTGCTGACCGTGGGCAGATTGATCGCTCCCTCGTCCAAGAGGCAATCGATCGCTACCAGCTGTTCAACTACTCGATCTCCGGAAACGATCACGCCGGCGACGAGTAAAAACTGCTAAGCCTGCGTAACGACAAGTGCAGGAAAAGCTCAGTGGGTGGTGAGGTTCTGAGAATCTCACCACCCACTTTTCATTGCGTTTTCAATGCAACACAGACTAAAAAGCAGGAATCCGAAAGTTGAAACTGCTTGCCTGCGTCCACTCTCAGGCGTAGTGTCTGTTGCATAAACAGCGATACACCGTGTCAGCGGCGATGTGGAGGCAAGTGGCGTGTTACCTGATTCTGCAGTGCTTACCCCCCCCTCAGCCTTACTGTATTGGAACTCCGCAATCAAGCTATGACAGTGTGAAGACGATTTCATGGAGCTTTGCGATTGACGTCGACGGCTTGTTTGCAGCTGATCAGCAATTTCAGACAATGATCAGTCAGCTTCGAAACTCGGCTCAAGACGCCCACGACGCACGACACCTCATCGAATCACAGGTCGCGTCATGTGTCCCCCAGGCTGCAGAGGATCTGAAAAAACTTGAAAACAGCGCACTGGACACCGTCAAACTTTTAGAGCTGCTACGGGGGGGCTATATCTACGTACGCTTGGGCAGTCCAAAAAGTCCGCGATAGTTTTCGATCGATAAGAGAAGACGCAAGAAAAGCTGGGCTAACAGTGAGTGAATGCGGCGAAAGTGCTTTCATTCATCTATCAGAACAGCAGCGCGATTCCCATTCGGCACTTTTTTCTTCTCTCAGCAAACGATGCTCGTGGACGAAGAACAACTTAGAATCAGCAAACCACGAGTTTGCGACTGATCTTTCGAAATTAGACACCAGCGACATCGAACGAATCCTGGGGAGTTTAGTAAAGCGCTTCCGTGATAAGTTCCTCCCTCCGCAGGGCTATCACGCTGAGTGGAAGATGCCAAAGTACTTACAAGGCCTTGTAACCGATGGAGTTAAAACGTTCCACGGCGCATACTTGTTTAATAAAAATGCGATTTTTTCTCCTAATGAGGACTACGTCCATCTGAACTCCTGGCGCAGGTTCAGAGAGCGCGGAAAACTCAGCAACTGGAAACCAACCCGCGGCCGGCACGTTCACCAGGCTCGGCACAGCCCTAGGGTGCCCGAAGGAGCAAAGCCAGGACTCATGGCACGCAACAGTGGAGAGGTTACCCAAGCAATTCGTGTTGATGGAGAAGCTCCTTCTGTCCTTAAGAACGTATCTAAACTTGAGTCTGGAGGGAAGCTTTTAGGTGGAGGCCTAGCCATCGCAGGAGGAGGGCTAAGCGCCTTGGAGTCCTATCAGTCTGATACCTACCACCACCCTGAAATGGGCGAAGGAACAAAAATCGCACGCGCAGGAATTAAAGGTATTGCTACTGCGGGATTTGGCTATGCCGGGGCTACTTACGGCGCACAGATCGGAGCCGCCCTCTCGAAAAAGACAAAATCCAAGGTCATCCTCGTTCTGCTTGCTCTCGCCATGTTCGGGCTCGGACTCCGTCTGATCTGGATGAGCGGTATGCTCTGATCTGTCCATCAAAAAAGAATCGCCTCGGTGTGAGGCGATTCTTTTTTCCGCTCTGTCTATTTCGATCAGATTGGCTTGATTCCATACTGTGCAGCCTGTGCGGACTCGACGGCCTGATGTGCCAGGTCAATCGAGAGACCGAGGGTGCGCATGATCTTGTCGGGGTTGTGGAAGCCCATGCCGTTCTCGGCAGCGACCCAATCCCAATACCACTGTGCTTCGCGGAGCTTTGCACGTGCATCCTCAAGCGATGCATCGGGCACGCCTGCATCCATCGCAGCCTTGATCGTGAGATGTGCCTTTGCGACCGACTGTCCCGCGATGCGCTGAACCTTAAAGGTATTGTCATGGATGGTCTTGACGCGGGCGACGAGGGTCTCCTCGCTCTCATCATGACACTTCAGACATGCTTCCTTCGTGTACTTCAGCGGACTCGACATCCAGTGCGATGTGTACTTCTTGCCTCCGTCACGCATATAGGGCATGTGGCAGTCCACGCAGGTAACACCGGCGTCGGCATGAACGCTCGTCGCCCACGTCTCGAATTCCGGATGCTGCGCCTTGAGCATCATCGTCTTGGAGTCGGGATGCATCCAGTCACCCTTGAAGCCGCCCGCCTGTCCGGACTGATAGAACTTGTACTCGGACTCGGCATCGAGGCCGTTGTCGTACGGGTGGTTCACACGTCCGTCCTCAGCGGTGAAGTAGTACTCCGTATGGCACTGCGCACAGACATAGGCGCGCATATCATTATGTGATGCGGCATTGACGTCAACACCACGGCGTGCCATTGCCTCGACGAAGCCCTGCTGATAGACGCGCAGCTGCATCGTATCGGGATCGTGGCAGGTGGAGCAGCCAAACCACTCATCGTCGGTGATGGGAGCCGCAACTTCATCAAACGGCTTCGATGCATACGCCCATCCACCTTCTTTGAAGTACACATCATAAACATACGAACCCTTGCACTGTAGACAACTCCCCTTCTGTCCCGGAAGCCTCTTCGTATGCAGGAGATCGTAGCCCGCATACGTATGCCCGCGGTCATCGTCATACTGAAGGGCAAATTTGTAGCCCTTGAAGTTCTCGAGCATCTCGGGCTGGTGCTCCAGATGACTGTTGCCCTCCATGCTGCCGCCGTAGCCCGTGGGCGACGGGGTTTCCTCATTGTTTTTCATGAAGGAATTGTACTGGAGCGGATAGGCATCCTTATACGCCTCTTTGCCGATCTTGGCTTCCGTTCCGCCTTGGATGGCGACCAGCTTCACGCTGTCGTCATTCGGCTGCGCACCGATACGAACGGCAACGAATCCAAAGAACAGGGCACAGACGCCGGCAACACCCGCGATGATTTTCTTTCTGTTACTCAACTCTTATCCCCCCTTCTAAAGGATTGGAACCATGTGGAATCCGGCTGTGACACTTCGTGCAGGTCGCACTTCCGTCCTTGCCCTTATCCACGCATACATTGCCCATTGTCGAGCTGTGACAGCGCAGGCAGTTGCTGTTGACGATATCCCGCCCATGATCCGAGATCTTGATGTGCACGGGGTAGTCGTTCAGCACCTGATGCAGCGTATCGTGCATACCGGTCTGCCCTTTTTCAATGTAGTAAATGGCGACATTCTCGTGCGGCAGATGGCACTCCACACAGGCAACATTCGCATGGGTCGACATGGCATGTGTCGCCGCTTCGTGCTTCATGGCGTGACAGGTTCCGCAGAATTTCGGTGATGCCGACGCCTTGTCCATGACCATACCGCCCGCAACGACGATGATGCCCAGAACAAATGCGCCGATGACGCAGCGGAGTGTGTTCTGCTGCACGAACTCCTTCAAATTCATGTGTCCTTCCTCCCTTCTATGATTTCTTACCGAGCGGATCTTCCGCGTCACCCCCTTTGGCAGGACTTACCGTCTGCCGTGCCGCAACGAGACCGCCGATTGTCACGAGCACACAGGCGAGCCACAGGAGCGATATACCGGGCTTCGTGCTGATGGAAGCCGTCACCGGCATCGCCATCTCCTCCGCCAAGGAGGGCAGAATCTCCAGCCGTATATCACGCTCATCCGCAGATACACCTGTGAGGCGTATGCGGAATTTTCCATCCATCACATCGATCGGGCGGGATGTCCCTCCCGTATCGGTGGCAAGTATCGTTGGTTCGGCCGTATCCACTACTTCCCCGTCCGTCAGCGCAATCTGTGCGGTGACGAGGGTCTTTCCGCCGCCCTGCGGTTCAAAGGATACCCCCTCATAGCGGTAGGCATAGTCGTTGATGCCCATAACCGTCCTGCCGCGCCGCAGGATCATCTCGTCATGCTCTGCCGTCGTCGGCGTTGGAGCGATGTAGAGATCCCCCGCAAGACTTCTGGCAATCGCGGGCTCACGTGCCGCATCCTCGCCGCTCCCGCGCAGTTTCGTGACTGCTTCAGCAGGCGTTCCGTCCACCTCGTAGCGATAGGACTTTTCCTTGCCATTTTCGGCAAAATCCTGTCCGCGATAGACCACCGTGTGTCCGTAGACCTCCTGCGGAACATCCGGCGTCAGATCAACGGAGGTCGTCTGACTGCCGCTGCCCGAGAGGATAAAGGCAAGAAGTGCCATGCCTGTACCGACGTGAGCAAGCAGTCCGCCGACACCGATCTGATGCCGACGATAGGTCTCAGCAGCTGCTGCCGCAGCAAAGAGCGCAAAGGATGCGAGAAGGATGGAGGGGATGTCCGTGACGCCGACCGCCCCCGCTGCAACACCGCCGAGAACGGTGAGAGCGAAGATCCAGTAGGGTCGCTTCCCCATCGTTCCGTTCCAC
>ERZ773013.1482-NODE-1482-length-13809-cov-4.518904_pt1 | contig 13809 bp, 18 predicted proteins | sample MGYA00511670_ERZ773013 | MGnify/ENA primary metagenome ERZ773013 (study PRJEB29015, sample SAMEA2738120) | human oral metagenome | biome: human oral; feature: human-associated habitat; material: saliva | place: China | collected 2257 ...
TATTAGTCATAAATGACTAACGTAATATACCATTGTTTGGTTGCCCGAAAATACAATACACATTATTAATTACCAGATTTAGGAGCTCCGTAAAGTATTAAAAACTTAGGGTTTACAGAAATTGCTGGAATTTTAGTTGTAGGTAATGTAATTGGCATTGTTTTGTTATTATTTATTTATCTTAATATTAACCTTTAAACCGTTGGTATAAATATCAATGATAATCTTTTTCTTTGGAGCCGTCAATGTACCAAGAAAACCAATATTGTTAAACTCTTCGTATGTGTATACTTCGTTATCAATTTGAACCTCGTCTTCATAGAACATGATTGGCGTACCATCTGCTAAGTAATAAATCTTGTTAAATATATAAGGGAATTTCTTCATCTTATTATAGTTAGCAAGAAAGTTTGCTGCCTCAATGAACGAATTGTCATCCTTTAGTGAGTTTGCAGCTTTGAATACCATTACGTCTTCTTCCTTAGTATTATACTCAGGATTTATGATATAACTATTACTCTTAATTACATTGTTAAATATAATGTCATCAATAACCTTAGAATAATTTGTAGGTTCATACTTGGGAGTAAAAAAGTTAATAATCTTGTTAAATTTCTTCTTATTGTTGGTATTCTTAATAGTATATGTTGTTGTTTTCATTTTTATCAGCCTTATAAATTGTTAATACTAGATGCATTAACACTCTACCAAGTTGTTGAATGCGAGGTCGTTCTCGAACTCTAAAATACATGGTTTACCAGCGTCTCTGTTTTTTAATATATGTAGGTAAACCTTGTTGTTTGTTGGCAAATGACTGGGACCGTACTCAAGGATATTCAATATCTCGGGTCTGTGTATCACACAAACGTAATCGCTTGCATGAAATATAGCATCTGATGAAGACAAATCACTTCTCATTGGATAATGACTTGTCGGATTATTTATTCTTTCAGAGGCTTCTATGTTTCTATTCATTTGAGCTAACTGTATTATTGACGTTAAAGGTAATTTCTTTACCTCTATAAACACTTTTTCTAATTCGCTTATCGTCTCTAATACAGTGCCTACCTGTTTAGTTAATAACGCATGGTCGTACACTATTAAAAAATGTTTATTAGTGCCCTTGACATACGTTTCATAGAAATTATATATTAATTCTCTAACTTGCATTGGAGGTATCGGGCTATCTACAAAATAGATAGGATACTCCTTTAGCTGATTGGTAACCGAAATGACCTGTCTAAAGGTACTGTCATCTAGGTCCTTTTCAGAACTATACAAAGTCGAAGTTGTTCTCCTTAGCTTATTTGAGAGTGTTCTTCCAACTTGCCTAAAACCAACCATCTCTAATGAGAAATTTAGGATTATTATATCCTCTTCTTTATTCAAATCAATCACGTCCGTGGTTATTAAATTAGCCATCGAACTTTTTCCACTACCAGAAATGCCCGCTATTGTTAATACGGTATTGGGTTCAATTCCACCCATACATTGTTTATTGAACTTATTCCATCTGGTCTTGAGGCTTACTATAGAGTGGTCTCTTCGTCCATTGATGTAATTTACAGCTTCTTTTACAACAGTAGACATTGGTCTAATTAGATTAGATAATCTCTGTTCCATAAGCTTGCTGTGTATTTTGTTCATGTAGTAGTTCTTCTTCAATTTCTTCCCACTGATGGTCTTGTAACCATCTCCACATAGTCTTCATATAACCCAGTTTACCAGTAGATATTTTCTTATCTACTTCTTTTAGTAAACATTTATTGATATGCTCTGCTTGAGAGTAATTATTACCAATATAAGTATTATAAAGATTTCTGCATTTATTCTTATTCGCTCTTAGATATGTTTTTGTACCATCTGGGCGAACAGCATAAACTGGGTACATATCGTAAAATAAATCAAAATAACTACGTTCTGTTGTAACATAATTTTTAAGCTTTTGAGTTTCCTGATATGTAATTGCATTACGTCTCTCTATCGACATAATGAGTCCTTGTTGTTCTAAATATGCTATTTCATCGTCATTAATTAGGCTGACAATTTTTTTGACGTCTTGATTATTGAATTTTTGATTCTTATCTAATAGCATACTTAGGAAAAGTAATTGATTTGAATTAATTTTTTCTGGTATATCCAGAAGTTTTGTGTGTATTTCAAGTATCATGATTTAGATTGTTAATAAAGCTATCTTCAAATAAACTTAATTGTTTACATCTTAGCTCATCAACTATCTTTTGAGCTTTTCTAATGTAATACAAATAGTTTACATGCCGATGCTCTATCGGTTTATCGTCGTATTTATTTAAGATTGTAACACCAGAATCTGCAACTATATTTTGGTCTGAATATTTATGCGCATCATAAAGTTTACCTTGATACTTAAAATCCAAACCTCTGTACTTTTCTGTATATTTTCTCTTAAATAAATAATAGTCATTGGTTGAAGCGTAAAAGCGATTAATTCTTTGCACTTTTTCACTTCCGTGAAACACATCGAACTTTTTATTTACACGTTGTCCCATGACAAACTTCTTAATATCTTTACACGAGCGAATATATTTATCCACTGGTTCTTTTGTAAGGAAATAATTTATTACTGCTTTTGGAACAATGGTCGGTGTTAAACCTTTGCCCAATTTTGTCTCAGTAGCAAACATTCCTATTTTTTCTATCAGTTTTGGGTCCTTAGATTGAGAATACCCATCAATAATACCAAAATAATCATTGACTGCGTACTGATAAAACGCTTCATAGTCATTGCTCTCGAAAGACAGTTGTGTTATAGCTTCTATTTCAGAAATAGCATCCTGTACTTTGCCTCTGTTAGTCTTCTTAGCTACATACATAACACCATCAGTGTTAGCTTGTACAATCTTACAACCTAACTCTAATAGACGCTCAATCAACATTAGTAGAATCAACTGTCCATTGATTCGTATTTTGAAGACGTTGAATGGGTCATATAGCCAACTACTTTCTTCTTGCATTTTACCTGTAACGGAGTTTAAAGCTTTTTTTAAAGTTTCACTTTCTAACTTCCGTTGACTATGTTTTGCTTCTACACGGTTGTTGTAAACATCTGTATATACTTGCAAAAATTCTTTTCCTAAATGACGAGGAGTAAGGTTGTGCTTTATTAGCAATGAAGGGTACATTGATAATACATCACTATGTCCTATATACTCAGTCTCATTTGGACGGACGATTTCTGGTTTGTTGATAGTATGTAAACCACCAACTGCCAGAGAATAGCCTAAATTCGAGAGAACGAACTTCTTCTCGTAGCTTTTGCGTTCATGAGAATCAACTGTTTTAGTTTTCATATCTTCAAGAACGTCTTTTAATATTTTGGATTTAAATTTAATAAATGGAAATATAACGTCTTTTAACTCTATAAAATCCATTGGACTACTCATTTCTTTCAATTCTTTTATTGAAATTCCTGTTTTATCACAATAGAATTTAGCTAATAAACGTTCTCCTATTTTTACTCCGTCTAAAGACAAACATTCTATTTTATATTTATCTTCAACGAATAATCTTAACTCTACATCTTGTTTTAACAATGATAATAGAGTAGTTGTTGAATCAACGTCGTTTATATTATACGCAATTACATTCTCTATCTCTTCTTCTGGTACTTCATTTTCAAATGAGCCAGAATATTCTTGAACATTCTTATAATGCATAGATAATTGCATTTCTTTAAGACCTATTCTATTTTTAGAGCTAAATTGCATTGTTAGCAAGTCAAATGATTTAAAGTAATTTGAATACTTCCATCTTTTATACTCACCTATATCTCCATCTTGTGATTCTATTATACATTTAGATAGCTTAAAAATGGACCGACAAATTATTTCACTTGTCTTTTTCTTCATTACAAAAACATAATCTATAATATAGTTAACAATAACATCATCGTAATGTATATTATTATAACCACAAAAGATTACGTCTTTAGATGAAAAAAAATCAACTAATTCTATTAGCTGATTCTTTCTTTTAGATATTTCAAAAACATCTATCTTGTCTGTCGTTGTATCTTTACATGTACATGTAAAACAATTTGGAAATACTTCAATGTCATATACAATGACTTTTAGATTTCTTATTAACATGGTTTAACGACTTTTTATTAAGTTGATTTATCACTTGGCTTATGACGTATCTGCATACACCGCTTAACTTTGTGGTCCTAAGCTGTCCGTCTTTCGCTACAAGTTATATTGTGGATTATGTAGGAATCGAACCTACTAAAGCCCTAAGCGACTAATCGCATACTTATAACCCTTATAGTTATTTTAAGTAACTAATCGATAGTAGTATTATATATTATTAAGTGGTCCATACATTCTTTTTTGTTCTTCTTGAAATAATACTTTTACTTCAGATTTTAATTGTCTTAATAATTTTTCTACATTTTGAAGATGTATAAACACACTAAGGTCATCTTCATCATTTAATTGCATCATGTACTCTTGACTTAAAATATCTACATTTGTAGATAATTCATTTGTATTTTCCATAACAACACCTACATCATCATGGAATTTATTTGTCATTTTTAGCATAATTAAAACTTTAAAGATTTCTATTTATAAATACTAATTATTGATTCTTAAGTGGATTAGATAGGATTCAAACCTATATTTCAACCTTATCAGTGTTGTGTTCTATCAATTGAACCACTAATCCTTTTTAAAGTGCTAGTGGAGCGACTGGGGCTTCCACTAGCACTATTATATTGCTATATGAAGCAGTATCTTACGTTCATATGTATAAGTTTTCAAATTTCTACAGGTTCGCTTTCTTCTGTTAAATTACGTCCTATTATTTTAAATATAGTACCATCTGGTAAATCTATACATGCTGTATCATATCCATAAACAATAACAGCTTCCCAACCAAATGTACCTTTTAATGGTTTCTTCTCAAATATATGTTCTCCAAAACCATCATATGATAACCATGCCATATACTATAAAATTAATTTAAATATTTATATATACTATTTTGAATGTTATTTCAAAATAATCATGCTGCTATATTAAGCAATACTTTATTTTCATATGTATAGTCAATTGACTTACAGTTACAACTTTTAGATGCTTTCTTAAGCGCTTCTTTACACACGTCTACTATAGTATCTTTTTTAACGAAACGTTTTCCAATAAATTTACATAATGGATAACCAATTATCAATGGGTCCATGTCTGGATATTTGTAATATTGCCCGCTATAATCATTTTTCACAATAAATACAAGTTCTGATTTTTTACTGTCAAACGGTAATACTGTTTTATCATATATCGAAATTACGACATCTCGAAAATGCTCAATAGCCTTATCTCTCTCTTCTTTCCATTGACTAAGGAATTCATCTTTAAATAAATTCATTTCATCACATGGTTTTGGATTTTTATATATCCATTTAGATAATTTATGTTGTACCATAGACTCCATAAATTTAGCTTTACCAATAGGTTTTGCTATTTTGTCTTTATTAATAACTTTCATTTCATTCTTAGTTAAAAAATACCAAGATTTTTTAGAAATAAAATTATTCTTTTTCAAATACTCTTTACGAGTTTGTTTTATCTGGTTATATATAACGACATAACCAGCATTTGTTGGTTGCGTTTTTGTTTTCATTTTGATAATGTCTAATAATTAAATAAATGCGTTTTAAGACGTTGTAATATCTATTGTGATACTATATACACAAACATATATAAAACGTCTTAGAAAGGCTCTAAATGGCCTTAAATCAAATGTTTGTAGTATAGACAGCCTCGAACTGTCGCTTATAGCTGGCCCTTGAATACCATATACTTACACTATGCTTATACAGCTATAAAATTAGTAAATTTATCTGCAATATCATTAGTGCATTCTATTTCTGTATTGTCGTTGAATTTCTTCAAGTTTGCATCAAACTTGTTTGCCTTCAACTGCTGCTCTTTAATGAGAGATGAAATCTTTGCAGATGTAAATGCCTCTACCTTATACATATTCTTCTTACCTTTTGCTGCCTTCTCAGACGGGTTAATAGTAGGAATCATCTTCAGTTGAGCAATAGCCTCTTTAGCCTCTCCTGCTGCAAAAATATCATAGTTATTTGTTTTCTTAAACTCTTCGTAATTAAACGTTTTAATACCGTTATTAAGACTCATCAGCAAGCCTTTAATAATAATACGCTTTTTTGCCATCTGCGTAATCTCATTATACAGACTCTTTAAGTCAAAACCAGAACCTTGATTATTCTTTATAGCCTTCTTTGTCATAATGTTTTCTGCACGAATAATCTTCCAATATTTATTAATATCTGTATCAAGTTTTTTACGAATGCTTATAATCTTTGCTGAATTTAAATTAATTGATTTGTTCTTACTCATAATATATATTTTAAAATTTGATTAAACTTAAATTATTACTATGAGTTCGAGATTGTTTGTCATTTGCTTTGGTTATAGCTTGGAGTCGAACCAAGATATACAAGTTAATCCGTGAGGTATACTTTCTCGCAAGAAAGTACACCTCTATCCCCTCAAGGATTTGGATAACTGTAAATACCACAATATTGGTACACCGAATTTAGTTTAAAAATATTTCTTTATAAGATTTTCTAACGCTCATTATGAGAGTCAATCCCTCGAGACCTTCTCTCTACACCCTCGGGCATATTATTTACGACTAGAAAATCCTGTAAATCCATAGTTCAAAACTAAATTAAAAGGCTTACCAGTACTGTCTATAATTGGAATTTTTCGTTCTTCGCCATTAACATTGATTACTATGCTTTTTGGTATTTCAAAGCGATGTCTTTTCTCAGGACAGTCTTGGGCCGAACCCGGACCCCCCGCAGGAGATAGAGCCTGATTGTATCCTTCGCTTTTATTTGCCACAAAACGCCAGCAATCGTAAAGACGTTGAACGACATAGTTATAGTCCTTTCTACGAACTGCGTTCTCTATTATTTCACGAGACAACCCATGAATAATAGCATCTTTATTCATACCGCTTGCAGAATCTGCAAGAGCATTCCATATTTTGAGTGCGAAGCTATCGAATGGAATTTTATCCTGACAGCCTAATATACGATTCCACCATATGTATGACGTTTTTCCAAGAACAATAGTACCATTATCTTGTATAGTGCAAATCTTATACTTTTCTGCGTCATTACTATTTTCTAATACCGTTTCCGATATTTTAGAATCGCACAGCAGTGTCTGAATTAATAGCTTGCCAATTTTAGAAACAAGCTTTTCCATAAACTACTCCTTAATTGTTACTTCTACGTTTGCAGGATTAGAATCTGACAGCTCACGCAAGTAAACTTCACACTTTTTGTTGTTTTCTTCAATTGCCGAAACAATTGACTGCTTTTCCTTCTGCAATGATGCAATCAAGTTATCGATTTTAGAAATCTCTGACTGGTTTGCAATATTCGCAGTCTTTACAAGAGCTTCTACATCAGAGAAGATTATAGACTTATCACCACGCAATGCCTTAGACACTGCATCTTCTGTAACTTTCCCTACTTTCGATAGGTCTGGCGAAATAGGCAAAACTGTTTCGCTATTAAGTCCCTTATTAATAAATACTACAGGTGCTCCTGCAATATCTTGGCCAAGAGACATACTTTGTACATCGTTGCCGATAACACGGAAACGCTTTGTTGCTCTATTTGTTATAAGCTCAATGTTGCCATTGCGTTCAACTTCTGCTTTGTTTTTGTCAAAATCTAATATGTTTTGACGAGCTTCTGGACGATAGAACTGACATCCGAAGTTTTTTCCAATTGCTGACAGTGTGCCACGGTTATTTTGTATAACCGTAACTTTTACATTGTTATCACTCATTTTTGCTTCTTTTTGATATTATTCTTGATTGAATTAACAAGCATTAATTCTATATAGCTGTATTACAGCTTCCTTTTATTGTTTTAAAAAAATAAAGGTACACTGTGTATACGCATCAACGTACCCACATTGTTAATAACTCGTTTTGGGCGCTGTGCTAATGGGAAGCGCGTTTTAAGACTGGCTACTTACGATTTTATATTCCTCTAAGTGAAGCTCAATTCTCGTAAGGGGGATTCAACGGTAGAATCAGCTATGCCCATCATCAAGGTCTTCTGTTAAAATTTCAAATGCCAAATACGCGTATTCAAACGCTTTTGTTATTTTCATTGTTTCTTTTTTATTTTTAGTAAATAAAATACATGAAGTATACTGTTTAATATCCGTCAAAGGCTCTGATACAGAGAGTTCCAGTGCTGAGATACTAATGTAAGTTTCCATGTTTTGTAACCCACAAAAATTTGGTAATTTCTTCTATTTTCTACATAGATAAAATCGCCATGCCGCTTTTCTGGACTTTGACCTTCTATTATAGGAATGTCAATTCATTCCATCTTTTTCTACATTATTACTAATGTGTCGGTTGTGAAGATAATCAATCCGATTGCTCTCTTGCTCCTCCCAAGAGCTCCATAGTCAAGAGATACGTGCGTGTGTATCTATACGCTTGGACTACACGTTTCGTTTTCGGACTACCTCATCCTTCAGAGGGAATCACAGGTACTACGGCTGTTATACTTAGGATTTAGCTTCCTTTCATTCGTTTTATCTCTTTCTTTCGTTGAGAAGTGTTTCCGTCATTTAGGAATTTAACCTTATCACTACACCTTATCACCCACTAAATCTTACCTACGAAATGTATCGAGACAGGATACACCCGTTTACCTATACAGATTTTCTGTACGTACATTATAATTTATAGTTATGATTTAACTGCCTATCAGTTTTGCGATATTAGTTCTATAGACTCACCGTTTCGTAAATTTGCAGTTTACAACCTAAAGCTATCTATTCTACTTAATGATATTTGCACTCAGGATTCCGACTCGTCCACTTTATTACAACTAAAGTTTAAGACTATCGGGGGACACCCATTTATTAAACAATTTTATTTTTCTTTCTTCAAGCTCTTTCTTCTTAATAATTATCTTGTGTGTAAAATATATACGCACACACATTTTGTAGCTTACTACTCTACAGAGAACATGTGATATAAATATACATAGTTACACATTACTAATACTTATAGCTGTCAGAGGTCAGAGGGTCTTCATTACCGTTGGTAATACGGCATTGGAACCAGTCTTCCCTACGCTTGAATAATGTTAGAGTCCCGCTAACTCGGTTTCTGACTGTAACGGTGTCATCGGAAAGACCACGGGTTTTTATCCACATGTGTCAGAATATATCACTTTCATCTTCACTACGACCAAATAGCTGATATACTTTAAGTTATCCTTTGTCCGCGGGATTGCTTCGCGTGGTACATAAGTACTCTCAAGGGGCTGCCCTACCCTGCCGGTTGTTTCTCTTTTTTATTCCGTATAACAACAAAAGCTTACGGTCGTACTTCACTGTAAATCAAATCGATTACCCACCACCCCTAAGATGACTCAAAAGGCCTTGGAATCGAACCAAGAGGATTTTTACGATTGACGTATTTACCATACGCCTCGTGAGTATATCTCCTCACGATATGCATTACTCCATACATTTTTTCACTCCCTCATACTCTTACTTTGGTGTAAGAGGAGCACTAAGCTGGTCTTTAAAATAGATACGTATAAAAGGGCTTGGCCTTGCCTTCACATAACCATACCATGTATTATATCCTTCGGGGTTCCTCATTTATACTTCAGCTCGTGTAACGTTCTTATACATAATGTATCAGTTATGTATATTTCCGATACGGCATCCTGTCTAACATGATTGGCAACTCACGAATTATATGTCTTCTCATATATCCATCACCAGACGGTTCTCATTTCAATATGAATAGGGTTGGATGCTACACTCACCCTAATACAAGTAGGCTTTTCACACCTAAATGTCTTCCACCCCGTCTTTTGAGTATTCTCACCCTTGGAGAGGGCTAACATATCATAGGGTCTAGTAACTTCGTTCTGGCTAATGAGACCACTGTTGTCTAAAGCTCATTTGTTATTATACTAAGCGCAAAGCTTACAATATAATAACAAAATTATTAGAGCAACTGAACGGGGCTTATTTTGACTCGCTGTTAATTGAGTCGTGGGAAGTTTCCCAACTCTCACAAGGTATTTTTAGAGCAAATGCTGGTAAATATCCAGCACTCTTCTCCTTTTTAATACGTACCCTTTCAACGTATCTGACTTTCGTCTTTTGTACAGTTACCGTATCTGTCTTTTGAATAGTTACAGTATCTGTTTTAGTTTTCTCAGCATCTTTCGATACATTCAAAATTGGTGGCATTATCGGAGAAATATTGCCAGCACTTACCGTTAGTGTTTTAAACACTGGAGACGGTTCTGATGTCTTTACAGCTAATGTTATGCCACTAATAGCAAAAGCTATACTGCAAAGAGCTGTAATTACTTTTTTCATTTTGATAACTGTTTAAGATTCGCCTTTTAATGCTTTTATAGCATTATTTACACGACTGCCAAAGTTGCGAAGTTTACCTTTAACAGTCTCGACTAGTTTTTTCCTTCTTCTCCTTTATTTTCTGGAGTTTCTTTTGGACTTTCTTCTTGAGGCTTCTCAACTTCTTCCTTTTTCTCTTCAGCTTTCTCTATCGGCTTAAGGTTGATAAATTCAGCTTTAGTATAATTCTGGAATCTATCAAGCTCTGGCAAGAACATGTTTGTAACCATACCATAGTTAATGGTAAGATTATGCAACAATTGCTGACGGTCTATGGTTGTAATATCAAGATTTGGATAGAAGCTATCTGTAAGTGTTTTGAACACTCGAGCTGCCATCTTATCGCCTTCTTTATAACCGTTTTTGAAATCTTCAATTGATTTCTCTTCTGGACACACAACGTAGTTAATAACACTGTCGAACTTCTTAATGTTGTTCTTAAATGTATCAAGACGCTCTTCTTGTTCTTTTATAGCCTTTGCATTCTTCTCTTTGTCGCTGTTGAGAACATCAATGTTCTTCTTGATAGCTTTGATTGTCTCTTCAGCTTCAAGTTTGTTGATATTGATTTTCCATATCACCAACTCACGAACCACATCAGCAATAAACTGTTGGTCCACGCTACACTTATTATTCTTCTTATTTATGGCTGTGTTGCGCAAATGACAATAAGCTGATACTGGAGACTTTGACGCAGATGTTACTGAATATAAGAAGTTTCCTATACCAGTGATGACAATTGGAGCTTTTTCGATAAGTCCAATAAGCTTATGCAGTAATTCGATTCTGGTTATACCCTTTGTCGAGTCCTTTTTACCCTTTTCAAGATAAGCTTTGTAAAGAGAAATCGCCTTCTGAATATTTATAAGGTAGTCTTTACGCTCAGAGAACAAGTATATGATAGCTTGCTTCAAATCTTCTTCAGACTTGATTTTGTCAATATCTAAAGAAGGCTTATTGTCGAGAATTTCTTTTTCCTCTTTAAGCTGCTTCTTCATCTTTGTTGGTACCTTAATGTTCTCTTTGGTAAGTTTTACATTACCGTCTTTGTCTGGAGCTGGAAGTGCTTTCAAATCAATTGTAACACCGATTTGCTGTGCAGCCTCATTCAGATTTTCAATTACGCCCGGACGTAACGAAACAGCCCAAGCTGAATCTGAAGTTGAGATTTCCTGCATAAGCATAACGCCGACACCAATCATGGTACATCTATCCATTGTTTTTACGAATCCTTCTGAAACGTTATACACCTCTGCTGCATTTGGAGTATCTTTGTAATACTTAGTCGCAAGACCCAAAAGTTCTACTATGTGGTTTTTGTCTAGATTACCACTTGACCCTTTAAGGGCTTCTACCAGTTTACCTTCTGGTGTCTCCTTTGGGTTTGTTACAATAATTTCTTGCTGTTTCTTTGTTTCTGTAGCTTCTACTGTTGGAGCTACTGGTTTTGTTTTAATCTTATTATTATTCTTTCCCATTTTTGATAAATGTTTTTAAATGTTAATTACTTGTGATATTCTCACTATTTAAATAAAATTTGATGATAATGTATTATCATCACGAGCTGTCGAAATATGTAAATCGTACCATGTTGGTTTTATTAAATTAAATTTCACATCGCTAGGTCGTATAGACCCTTCAGAAGTCCGAATAGTATTATCAGACATGTATAATTCCTGACTCACAGGTTTTGGTATAGAAATACCGATTGTTCCTGCTTGAATATCGTTTGCCACATCGAGAAAACTCAACGTATTAGCAGGAGCCTGTGTGGGACATGTCTGAATAACACTCTTCTTTACTTCTTCCTTACTGTTATGGTTAGTAATTTTCATAACAGTTGTTGCGACTGCAAAACTCCCCGTAAAGGAAATCAACAGCGTCCAGAACAGTTTATTACTTTCATTATATCTTGCGATAAAGAAAATAATAACTATTCCTGTAAGGAACCAAAGTAAGTCCACTTTAAAGTTTTTTAAATTTACTTTTCATTTTGTTTCGAGTCCTTGATAGAATCGATTTTATCGTTCCAGTTGGGATACTCAAAACATCACTAATTTGTGCAACTGTCATATTTTCTACATAATATAATTCAAGAATCTGCTTCATACGAGCAGGGAATTTGTCAAATTCCTCAAGTATTCTTTCGTATGAAATACGATTGACTAAGTCGTTTTCATCAGAAGATATAGAAGCTGCTTGTGATAGTCTTTCACTTTTTTCTCCTATAGGTTTTGCCTTGTTCTTAATACTACGTAGATAATCGATAGCTGTACGGTTTGTTAAAATTCTCAGCCAACCCCCGAAGGAATTATAGTCTGTGAATTGCGAGAGTTTTTCATAAACTTTAAGGAATACAATGTTAGTTATATCCTTCGCTTCATCTAAATCTTTTATGTAATGATATAAAATACCATCAACAAAAGGTTTGTAGCGATAAAAAAGTTTATTAAAAGCCAGTATATTACCAGCTTGAGCACTTTTGATTATCCCAACCTCTTCATCTGTTATCTGATAGGTTTTCGTAATCACATCTAAATAGCTATTTATTAGCGTGTCGACTCGCATTGTGGATATAGCTTGACCACAGTTAGGAGGTATAGTTCCGACCAAAGAACCATACCCAGGGCTTCTTAACTGTTGTTAAGAGCTATGTAGAAAATATATTTTAGAATGGTAAATCGTTTTCTATGTTTTTGAACAGGAGTGTTATAGATTGTTCTTCTATACTATCTGCAAAGAATATTTTTTCTTCAAAATCCATATCTAAATTCATTATTCTACTTCTTGCAATATCAGCAAGTATTGTTACTTCTTGATAATTTATTTTTTTTATTTTTGAAACGATATTTAAATCAACCCAAGCTAATATTTTAATCAGTTCTGGTCTTTTTTTCAATTTTTCTTTAAGCTCATTATCGTATTTTGCTTCATAGAATATTTGATTTTTATCGTATTTGTAATAATTTGAACTATCATATTTTACGACTACCGCACCCATCGACCAATCTGAAAATATGCCAATTTTATGTTCACGTTTGTAAACTATGACATTTTCTCTTGTTTCATAAGCCTTTATAGTTTCTTTCAATAGTATATTGTATTTACTATTTAAATTCATCCTATCTAACGTTGATGGATATAATTGTTCAAGTATCTCAAGAGTAATTCTTTTAACTTCTTTTTTAGATTTAAATTCAGCCAGTTTTAATATGACATCTAAATAAATCTTAGATATTACACGTCTTAATTTTTGGTTGCAATTTTTGGCAAAAAATGGTTGTTCCGAAAAATCATTTCTGGCTGGAATTTT
>ERZ773013.1487-NODE-1487-length-13789-cov-2.748653_pt1 | contig 13789 bp, 10 predicted proteins | sample MGYA00511670_ERZ773013 | MGnify/ENA primary metagenome ERZ773013 (study PRJEB29015, sample SAMEA2738120) | human oral metagenome | biome: human oral; feature: human-associated habitat; material: saliva | place: China | collected 2257 ...
AAGCCGCAGGTGTGGCGGGTGTCACTTCCGTGTCGTCTGGTGTTGCGTCTCCCGCGTGATATTATTGTTGCATCTGGTGATCTCGTAGAGAGTGATCTGGGTGACGCTTCCGCTTATGTGGGGCTAATGTAACTTGCTGACGCTATGTGAGTGTTGGCCGTCCTTTTGGATGCGATCAAGATAAGAGAAGATCAACCGTCGAAAGACAGGTTGGCACTAACCCCCGTTGTGGGCGAATGTGAAGAGCTTGATCGCGTAACCGTTAGGGGTTGCGTTAGTCTCCGCGTTTGCGGGGTGTCTGGTTGCGCGGCTTTTAGCTGCTGCACCGCCCTCAACTGTTTTCGTGCGTTTGCGCTCGGGATACAGGCGTTAGCGGCCTTTGGCGGGTTCTCTCGTCTTGTTGGTTGTTTTGCTTGTTTCCTTTGAGTGCCCACTGTGAACAGTTGAGGGTTTCTTTTTTCTGTTTGCCCGTGTTATTGTTGGTTGCAGAGTATTTGTTGTGCCCCTGCCGGTGCCGTGCGTAGCGGCGGGGTGGGGCTTGTTTGTGAAGGAGTTGGTCTGGCTTTGGCTGGTTCACATGTGGAAGGTGTGGGCGCTCACCGTCAAGGTAGGCGTAGTTTCGTGAGCGTTGTCCTCATGTTGGTGGCGGCTGCATTGTTTGCGACTGGCGGTGGTATTTTGGTGAATCAACTGTGGTGGAGCGACCATCGTGCGAGCGGTGTTATGAACCATAATCTGAGCGTGTGGGATGAGACACACGCCGACCAGCCGAAGGTGACGACCGTCGCAAGCGTGAAGCATTACGACGACCCGCCCGGCTCCGCATCCATCCCACCGGAAGGCAACGCCTACGGTGTGCTGCATGTCCCGTCGTGGGACCACATGCGTATCCCCGCTTCTAGCGGATACGACCAGGAGACGATTCTTGATAACGGGTGGCTGGGTTTTGACCCGCAGGCCGCGTACCCTGGCACGACTGGTGTCGCTGTGGGGTTTGGTCACCGTCGCACGAACGGGAGTAACCTGTTCGGTATCGACCGTTTCCAGGCTGGCGACCACGTGATTATGGAGACAGAGAACGCGTGGATTGTTTTCGACTATGCGGACAGTAGCATCATTGAACCGACAGATGTTGAGGCCGCATACAGTGCGCCGTCCGGCTACCCGTCGGATGGCCGCTACTTGAACCTTGTCACGTGTACGAGCACATCTTTTGGAGCGTATGGTAACGATCACCGGCATGTGGCGCGTTTCGTCATGTCGTACTGGGTGGACAAGAGTGAGGGTGTTCCCGCTGAGCTTGGGGGCGACAGGTGAGCGAGTTGAGTATGAACGTGTTGGGTCCGGTTGCGGCTTCTGCCGTGTCGCACGCGCGAGGCCGCGCGTATCGCGGTCATTTGCGTCGCCAATGGTTGCGCGTGAGTCGAGTGGGCGTGTTCGCGTTCATGTTGGCGCTGGCTGGCACCCTGGTTTGCTACGGGTCGATTGTGTGGAACCAGTCTCACGGGTACAGTGTGCGCGAGGTCGTGTCTGAGAGCATGGTGCCTACCCTGGTGAAGGGGGACGTGGTGCGCGTGGACGCGTCGAAAACGCCTGCCGTTGGTGAGATTGGCACGTATGTGAAGCCGGATGGTCGGACGGTGATTCACCGTGTGGTGGACACGCCGGGGGACTCGTTTATTTTCCGTGGCGACGCTAATAGTGTTGATGACGCTCCGGTGGACGCGTCGGCGGTGACTGGCGCGTATGCTGGGCGTATGGGGCCGCAGTGGTTGTTCCGCGCCTACCAGTCTCGCGTGTTAGCTGGCGTGGCTGTTGGCGGGCTTTTGCTCGCGGGCGTGGGTCGTGTTATGGTTGGTCGTGTCATGAGGCCGCGCAAGAGCGCCCTCACCGTGTAAATGATTCAATTTCACGCCTATTTCGGGGCGTGCGTGAGACTAGGAGACGCTAAGGGCTATGGGCGGTTTTAGGGTTGCTCACCTGTCAGACATTCACCTGGGATACAAGTCTGGTAGGCGCGAAACACCCGATCACGTGAACGTTCGCGTCCAGGACGGCTACACCCTCTTGCACGCCATCGTCACTGACGTAATCAATGAGGGCGTGGACGCGGTTGTTATCGCTGGCGACATGTTTCACTCGCCACGCCCGGACATGCGCACCATTTGCGTGGCGCAGGATGAGCTTCGCAGGTTCGCCGACGCGAACATTCCCGTCTACCTTCTGGCCGGTAACCACGAGGCGGTAGATAGCGCGAGTGAGATTGCGTCGTCGCGCGTGCTCCACGACCCCGATAGGCGCATTTACAGTATTATTGACCCTTACGCGTCGTTTGAGATGACGGACGGGCTGATGTTGCACATGGTGTCGCACCACATGTATATGGGGCAGGCGGACACGATGGGGCACGTCGCCGCCACGCCCGGCGCGGTCAATATTTTCACGACGCATGGCGGTGTGATTGACCCGATCATGAAGCTGCGCTTGCGGGCGCAGCAGTCGCCGCGTGAGATCGTCATTCCCGATCATTTGCTGTCGCAGAACGCGTGGAGCGCCGTCATGTTGGGGCACATTCACGAGCGCAGCACTGTTCAGGATAGCGCCGGTAACAGCGTGTACTACAATGGGTCTGTGTTGCGTCGCGGGTTCTCTGACCAGGATAACGGTGAGGGCAGGGGTTGGACTCTGTGGACTATTCACCCGGATGGGGCGGCGTCGTATGAGGCGCGTTCTCTGCCTCAGCGCCCGCAGTATGATTTTGCGCCAATTGACGCGTCCGGCTTGTCTGCCGCGCAGGTTACGGACTTGGTGGTGGAGAATCTTCGCTCTACGCAGGTGCGCGAGAGTGGCTTGTTTGTGTGGGAGGACGCGCCTATTCTCAGGCAGCGTGTTACCGGCATCACGTCGGCGCAGTATTCCGGTTTGGATGCGCGCCTGATTGGTGACGAGGCGGCTCACGCTTTGTCGTGGAAGCTGGAACCGCTGTTTGTGTCCGCGTCCACGCCCACAGTATCACCTGCCGATGGGGAGAGTGGCGAGTCTGCGCGTGTGACCGTGCCGTTTGAGCAGTGGTGCGCGACGAGTGAGGCGCTGGATGCTGTGCCGGAAGGTCAGCGCAGTCTCGTGTTGGGGCGCGCCGAGGAGTTCATTAGGTTTGGCCGCGACGCGTCTTACGTGGTGCCCGAGTAGTAGCGTGCCCTGTTTGTCGCTTCTTGTTTCTTTACTGGTGAAGGGTGTCTTTAATGTCTGTGTTCTTGCGTGAAATCGCTGGCACTGTGCGTCGTCACGCGCTGGCGTTGTCGCTTGTCGTGTCCGCTGGTGTCCTGTTGTCGGGTGGGGCCGCGCTGTCGGGGAGCGCATTGTGGTGGGTTCCGGCGCTTTTTGCCGCTGGCTTGTCTCTGGGGTTCGTGTTGCAGGCGAACGTTCCTGTCGTGTTTAAGAGCGCCGCTGTCCTCGTGTTGCTGTTGGTGTTGTCGGCGTCCGCGTCGATGACCGCCGTGTACGGTGCCGGTTTGGGCGGTGTCGTGTGGTCGTGTTCTCTCCTACTGTTGGCGTCCTCGTGTTTGACGTACTCGTATGTGGTGTTCGCATCGCGTAGCCGTTGGGGCGTGTTGGCTGTTGCTCTCGTGGTTGATTATGCGGCGACGTTGCTTGTGGCTGGTTTTTCTGGGTGGTCGTTGACTGGTAGTTCCCTTGTGGGGCTTGTGGCTGGTTTCAGCGTGTTCGCGCTTTTGTTCCGCCCGCGTTCCGCGAAGCGAGCCTACGAGGGTATGGATGTGAATTACATGGGTGAGCGTGAGCTTGCCGCGATTGTGGGGAACGTGGAGGCTGCGGGCGGTAGCGCAGTCGCTCACGTGACAAACAAGGCACGCAATAAGGGCGGCGTGGTCGCGTATCGCGATTACGGGTTCTACGTGTACCCGGTGAGCATCAACGATAGGTTCGCTATCGGTGGCCGCCGTATGGGGGCGAAGGGTGAGCGCGTGTCGTATCAGGGCCGCGACATTTCGGGGTTTATTGAGCGCGTGCTGGTGGATAACGTTCGCCGCGTGGACAAGAGCGCACCTATCGCATTGGCGCTGTTGGACTTGAATCGTCGCGGCTCTCGTGAGCCGATGCTGTTTTCTGTGAATAGGCCGGACTCGCGGCGCGTTCTTCCGGTTTTCTCTGTTCCGGTGTCTGCGTCTGATTTGCGTAGCGGCAAGGTTAATTTGCTGCAACTGTTGGAGGACGCGGCGAAGCGTGAGGGGCTTCCCGCCTTGTCGAATCATGACCGTAAGATTCTTGACGGTTTGGGTTCTGCGGATGATGACGTTAAGGTGGACGCATGATCGAATTTTCTTCCCTACACAACCATTCCGAGGATGGTAGTCAGCTTGACGGGTTTTCTCCCGTTGAAGAGTATGTGGCTGCGGCATCCAGGTTGGGGCATCGTGCGGTTGGGTTGACTGACCACGGCGGCATGAACGGCCTGAATCGCCTGATTACCTCCGCCAATAAGGCTGGGATTACGCCGGTTCCTGGCTGTGAACTGTATATGGCTCCCGATAACCCGTTGGGTGCGCGCGTTCAGGAGCGCGTGTTCTACGCTGGCGGCGGTGAGGGGGACGTGTCGTCTCGTGGCGCGTACACACATTTGACGGTGTGGGCGTACAATGATGATGGCGTGCGCAACTTGTACAAGTTGAGCGAGTGGGGGTCTCGTGAAGAACATCGTGTGACGAAGCATCCGCGTCTTGACGTGGACATTTTGGAGCAGCACAACAGTGGTCTCATTGTGTCTACGGGGTGCCCGTCGTCTGAGTTGAATACGCGTCTCGCTTTGGGGCAGGTGGACGCGGCAGTCAAGTATTTGGACCGTATGGTTGAGATTTTCGGTGACCGTATTTTCTTTGAGGTCATGTTTCACGACATGGCGTTGGAGAAGCAGCTCATCCGCGCGCAAATGCGTTTGCGCTCCCAGCTAGAGGGTCGCTACGGTCAGGGTGTTCTGCGCTTGTTGGCGACAAACGACGCACACTACACGCGCCCAGAACAGGCCGTTGGTCATGAGCAAATGTTGTGCATGAACACCGGGTCGTCCATGTACGACAAGACACTGGACGAGGGCGGCACGCGGTTCGCGTTTAACGGTAACGGCTACTACATGAAAACCGCTGACGAAATGTACGCCGCCCTGCGCAGCGGCGGGTTCAGTGACGATGACGCGAAAGCGGCACTCACTGGCACGAGCGTTATCGCTGAAATGTGTGAGGGTAGGTTCAGCGTGGTCGAGTACGACCAGCACCGCAGGCCGAGCATCGACCTGGGCGGCGAGGACGAGACAGCATATTTGGAGCGTATTGCCCGCGAGGGCATTAAAGTCCGCTACCCGCGCGCGACAGAGGAAGATATGCGTGTCATTGACGAGCGTATCCGCGAGGAAATGGCAGTCATTTCCGACGGGGGTTTCGAGCAATACTTCCTCATCATTCAGCACGTGGTCGAGTACGCCAACCAGAACTTTAGTGTCCGCGACAAGCACGGGAATACCCTCATGTATGCGGTTGGGTGGGGGCGCGGTAGCGCCCCCGGTAGTCTCGTCCTCTACCTGATTGGAGGCACCAACGTGGACCCCATCAAGTACGGCCTGTTGTTTGAGCGCTTCTTGTCCGACGGGCGAGGCAACGTATCGGAGGTTGTCGTGGGTGAGCGCGCGTGGCTTGTCCCGTCGGCGGCTATGATTTTGTTGGAGGATGGGACGCGCAAGCGGTGCATGGACCTCGTGTTCAAGGGTGACGAGTTGGGGCGCGAGCCGGACGTGTTGGACGATCACGCTTTCGACGCGTATCCGATTGTTGGCGAAGATATTGCCGCCTAACCTTTGAGCGCGTGGCGCAACCACGAGCAACCGACCACAAAACGCACCCAGTGGTGCAGAAAGACGTTAACGAGCAAATGACAGCAAAGAAAACAACAACCAACCCCGCCAGCGGAGCGCCCGTGGATGGCAGCAAGGTCACCGATTTGACGACGGCGTATAGGCCGCGCACGTTCGACGAGGTTGTGGGCCAAGACGCGACCGTGAAGGGCGTGCGAGCGTATGTTGCGAAAGCCAGGGCAGCTCACGCGGCAGGCAGCACAAACTATCCTCATGGTCTCTTGTTTAGTGGCGTTTCTGGGTGCGGTAAGACGACGCTCGCGTTCATTGTGGCGCGCGCCCTCGTGTGTGAGAACATTCAGCCCGGCTACAACCCGTGCGGCGAGTGCGACTCCTGCCTGTCGGTGTACGATTACGAGACGGGCGAGAGTAACCCGCTGTGCGCGAAGCGTGTGATCGCGTCCACTGGTACAGCAAACATGTCTGCCGTCGGCGATTTGATTAGTTACACGTCTGTCCGATCTCCTCTGCCGTCTGGGTTGAAGATTGTCATTATTGACGAGTGTCACCGTATGAGCGCCGCCGCTCAGGACGCGCTGTTGGGTGAGTTAGAGGACGAGAACAAGGCGCGCGCTAAGGGCACGATTTGGATGTTCTGCACGACCGAGGCGAAGAAGGTTCAGCCTGCGGTGATGAACCGCACGACACCCTACGTTATCAAGGGCGTGTCGGATGAGAAGATGGCTCCGTTGTTGCGTCGCGTGGCCGATCAGGCTGGCGTGAGCGTGGACGATCAGATGGTGGATACTGCCGTGTTTTATGGTGGCGGTAGTATTCGTAGTGCGTTGCAGTATTTGGGTCAGTTGGCGGATGGTTTGCCGCTTGCGTTGCCTAAGTCTCTTGATTTGTTTGAGGCGATTTTGCGCGGCGATATGCGCACGGCTGTTAACGTGTACGCTGAGGACGAGGCGGGCGGTTTTGAGCTTTCTAAGCGTTTGCATAGCCATTTCGTTCAGGCGCGAAACTATTACCTAGAGCTGAATGATCGCGTTCCCGCCCAGGAACGTCAGCATAAGCCTCCGATTTACGACAAGGATCTCTTGCGTCACGGCCTGGTCGGCATTGAACCGTTGTTGGATTGCATGTGCGTGTTGTCGTCTGCGCTACTGGATTACATGAAAACTGGGTGCGGCGAGGCGCTAGAGGTGACCGTGACGGTTCGTCTTATCCGCATGTTGGGTGAGGCGCGCAAGGCGGATGCCGCTCGTCGCGCGAAGGCCGCCGAGTCGGGGTCTCGCCCCGTGCCTGGCAAGTAGCTGGCGGCCTCCTGTAGCTTGCTGTCCGTCAATGTTTCCGTGTTTTCTGCGGGGCTTTGGCGGCAGTTTGCTTTTCAGGATGGCGCGTGTTATTTTTCTGTTAGATGTGTAAGAATTGTTGAGTGTGGCCGCGTTTTCGACTAGCTGCATGATGGTGTGAGAGGTTTCCTGCATGGGTATGATCGTCGATAGCATCAGCTATCATAAGATTGGTTCGCCGCCGGACGTTGACACGGACTTCCCGGAGGCTGTTCGCGATGCCATTTACTACGATTACCTGGTGGGCGAGTGGGGGCGTGAGAATGTTGCTCACGTGACCACTCTGGGTACCATTCAGGCGAAGAAAGCCATTGACGCCGCCGCGAAAAACTACCGTATCAGCGTGGCTGAGGCGACAGCCGCGAAGAAGCTGCTACCCGACAAGATGGAGGGAACGCTCGCTGATTTGCTTGCGTCTAACAGTGAGGTGAGCGCACAGTTTGACAGGCTGAAAGAACGCAACCCGCGCTGGGAGGATGCGCTGAAAGCCGCCGTCCAGTTGGAGGGGCATGTCAACCAGTACGGTGTTCACGCTGGCGCTGTCATCATCTCGAACGATTCTCTCGTGAATCACTCGCCCGTGCGGTGGAACCGCCAAGGCGAGCGCATGGACATGGTGTTGCAGTACACGTACCAGGAGTGTGAGGCTCTGGGTCTCATTAAGTATGACTTCCTGGGGTTGGATACTCTCGGCATTTTGCAGGATGCGGTGCGTTACGTGCTGGACAGTAACGACGGTGAGGGTCCGAATCTTGTCGCGCTCGCTGAGGGTGACATGGATGATGAGCGCGTGTATCGTGAGATTTTCCAGCCCGCTCACACGATTGGCGTGTTCCAGTTTGGTACGTCGGACACGATGCGTGAACTGCTACGCATGATTCAGCCCACATCGTTTGGTGACTTGGCTGCGGCTACCGCTCTTGGTCGCCCTGGCCCTATGGAGATGGGTTCGCATATCATGTATGCGGACAGGAAGAATGGGCGCGCACCTATTGAGCCTATCCACAAGGATTTTGTGGGTTCGCCGTTGGAAGAGATTTTGGGTCCGACGTTTGGTTTGCCCGTGTACCAGGAGCAGGCCATGCGCTCCGCGCGTGCCCTGTCTGGGTTCAGTGCGCGTGACGCTGACGTTCTGCGTAAGGCGATGGGTAAGAAGAAGGCCGACGTGATGGAGTCGCTGCGCGTCAAGTTCATTGACGGCGGCATTAGCAACGGCTACAGCCGCGAGGCCATGAGCGCGTTGTGGGAGTATTTGGCTGCGTTCTCTGGCTACAGTTTCAACTATTCCCATTCTGTCGCCTACACGATCAACAGCTACCAGTGCGCGTGGATGAAATGCCATTACCCTGTTGAGTTCATGAGCGCACTGCTTCATTCCGCGTTGAAAACGGGGAGTAAGAAGAGCGCCGACAAGGATAAGCTGCGCATTTACTTGGCTGAGTGTAAGCGTATGGGTATTCGTGTGCTCGCCCCTGACGTGAACAAGGCGGGCGTGACGGTGACGCCTGACGCTGCTAACCGCACGATCTACTACGGTCTTGCTGACGTGGGTAACGTTGGTGTTGATGAGGCTGAGGCGATTATTCGCGAGCGCAAGAGCGGGGTGTTTGCTGGCGACGATTTGGACCAGACGATGTTGCGTGTGCGGGCGTGTGGCGTGAGGTCGCGCGCGGCTGTGGCGTTGGCGAGTGTTGGCGGTTTTGATAGTGTGCGCGCTAATCGTGGTGCTGTGTTGGCGGCTGTGGAGTCTGCGTGGTCTGCGTCTCGTCGGACGGTTGATAACGCGGCTGCGTTTGGTGGCGGCGGCGACCTGTTTAGCGCGTTTATGCCTGGTGAGGTGCCGGACCCTTACGCTGATGTTGTTGACGTGTCGTTTATTGATCGTTTGCGCGGCGAGTACGAGTTCATGAATACGTTTGTGTCGGGTTTTCCGACTGATCGCGTGGGTGAGGGGTTTGCTACGCCCGGCGTGTTGGAGAGGCGTTCTGGCCGGTGGTTTGACGCGTTGTTTACTGTAACGAACATGGTGGAGAAGGGTTCTAAAGACTCTCAGTACATGCTGTACACGATCAGTGACGGTGTGAGTACGCTGGCGGTTCGTGAGAGTGACGCTATGAAGCGGCAGGCTCGCAAGTTGGAGATGATGCTGGGGTTCCGTGAGTCTTTTAGGGCTGGTGGTCCGCAGGGGTTTGTGAGGTCTCTCGATCATACTGACCGTCTGATTTTGGCTGACATGTTGCTGGTTCCGATGCCGCGTTTGGAGATTGGGCGTGTGTATTGGGGCAGGTTCAATGTTGTGCGCGGGTGGGGCGATAACGCTGAGCCGCGCGTGGTGTTGTCGTCGTATGATGAGGTGCCGTTGAGTGCGGATGGGTCGTATGCGCATCGTTTGGTGACGGTGCGGGGTGAGTCGGGTGTGCCGTCTCCGTTGCCGTCTGGTGGCGGTCATGATTTGTGGACTGCGAGTGTGGTTCGTGGCCCTCGCGCGGCGAATACTGTGGCTGGCGTGTCGTTCCGTGATTTGTCTGGCGGTGACGTGATGTTTGAGTTGTTGTATTCGGCGTTGTTTGCGTGTGGGTTTGAGGCTGCGCGCGTGTTGAGTGAGTGTGGTCAGTTGGAGGCGGCTCCGGTGAAGCGCCCTGTGAGTGTTCGTGTTCCGCGTGAGATGCAGGTTCCGTCGGTTGCTGAGTCGTTTTCGTCCTCGTCTGCGCGCGTGTTGCGTGAGGGGTTGGGCGTGGTGCCGGTGTCGTCGTTGATGGTTCCGGTTGGCGCGTCTATTCCTGACTTGCCGTCGGATGATTTCTTGGCTGGTTTTGAGCGGTCTGCGTTTGATCGCGGTAAGTATTCGCGTAAGCAGTGAGAGTGGAAGAAGGGGGTTAGCTGTGGGTCTTGTTCGCGGCCGCGTGGGCGTTGATGGTCGGAGTTTGGGTGATGCGCCTATTCCGGGCGTGCGCTCGCGGTCTGGCGATTCCGGTTTGCCCGAAAGCGACAACAGCGCATCTACACGTGTAGGCAACGCGGGTGCGGTGGAGCCAACCGTAGCAGAGGAGGCGTTCGACGATTGGGCAGACGAGTCTTACGGCGACAACGACGGCACGTTGGACGAGGGCGCTCCCATAGAGGATGCCTGGGATGAATCTCTCGCCGATAGTGACGCTTTCTCTGTCGATGGGGAGCCGAGTGAGACCGCGCCCACCCCTGGCGACGCAAACGGTGACACCGCCGCCGACGTAGCCCCACCCACAGGCGGTGCGGCCGAGAGTGTGCCCGAGAACGCCTCAGATGAGCCTGTGGCGGGCGAACGCGCCCCGCTGGGCACCTGGGTTCGCTCTGTCTTTTCTAAGGCCGCTATGGGCCGTTTGGGAGTGTTTTTTAATCCGGTGGCGCGCTTCCGTGAGCTGTCGGCGAAGGACGCGGGCGGGACTGTGGCCGCGTCTCCCGTTCGCACGCCCGAGCCATCGTCTCGCGCCGCCGTGCGTGACGGCGACGCGGGCGCTGACGAGTTCGATGCCGAGGATGAGTTGTATCCCGTCGTTGATGATGCAGCCGAGGGTGAGTTGCCTCCTGTTGGTGACGAAGATGAGGACGACACGCTAGGCGACACCGAGAGCGACCCACTGGATGACGGCGATGAGGAAAACTCAGACGAAACCGAGGACGCTAAGAGCGGCGCGTCGCGCGCCGCTGCGAAGCGTGGCTCGCGTTCTCCTGGTCGCGGCGGGCGCGCCATTCGTGCGTTTGTGTCGCTTTGCCGCCGCATCCTGGGTGTCTTGTTGTGGCCGCTACGGTTTGTGTCGCGTTTTGTTTCGCGCCTGGTTGCGCGCCCGTTATCGTTTGTGGTGCGCGTGTTGTCTCGCGTCCCTGTTGTTGGGCGAGTGTTCCGCTTGGTTTCTTCTGCGCCGAGGCGTGCTCGCCGCCTGTTGCGCGTGGTCGTGTGGACCGCTTTGCTGTGTGGTGTTCTGTTTGCGTTCGGGTGGCGTCCTCCATTTGTGCCGGTTTCTTCTGGCGTGGCGGGCGTTGATTTGCCGGATAGTGGACATTTGAGCGTGTCGGCGTGGCGCGTGGATGACGAGTTGGTGAATGTTCACGTTGTGAATGACGGTGAGACTGTGGTTGAGGGCGAGAGCGTGGAGGTGCGCGCGTCCGCGTGGGTTCCGTTGTCCCGCTTGCCGTGGAGTCTCGTCACCCGTACCGATGGCGGGTTGTGCGCGGTGGATATTGATGTTGTAGATGTTGAGGATGCGGCTGATTTCGTTGTTTCTTGCCCGGCTGTGGGCGGGCTTGGCGAGTCCGTTGTTCCCGTTGGTTCGAGTTTCGGCGAGTAATGTTGTTGGGCGCGTTGGCGCTGGATTGGACGTGTTGAGTTGAGCGTTTATGTGACGAACAGTGCGAAGGGGCATCGTGCGGCTGACGCTGTGGAGCGTTTGCTGCGGGAGTCTGACGGCGGTAACGCTGGTCGCCGCGTGTTTGGTGCTGCCGGTGCTACCGCGTCACATTACCAGGATGGCGCGTTGAAGGGCGGCGCGGACCAGACGTATGTGTCTGCGTGGCGCGACGCGTGCGAGACGACCGGCGAGGCGTTGAGCCGGTGGGCGCGTTCGCGTGAGGACGCGTGCCTGGTGGAGAGCGTGCGGTTGAAGCCTGGCAAGGACGTATCTTTCATTGGCGACCCTGATTTTCATGGTGTGGACCCACATTGGGGTGTGGACCATGTGTTGATTGTTGGTTCTGCCGTGTTTTACATTGATTCGCGCCCCTGGTCGAAAAGGGCGGCGTACAAGTGGGTGGACGGCGTACTCATGTCCGGTAAAGATGAGGCTGACGAGCCGATGCCGATCGTGGTTGCGAACGCTGAGGCTTTCGGTAGCGTGATGCCGGATGACTATGTGCGCACACAGATCATTCACTGTCCGAGCGACAAGTTTAGCGTGGTGGCTCATGAGCGCGCGTGGTTTGAGGCTCCCGTTCAGGTGTGCGATAGTGAGCGGTTCATTAAGCGCGTGACGATGCTGGTTGACGAGCAGTTGTCAGAGTATCAGAAGGGCTTTCTTGACGCGGCCGTTGTCGCTAAGTACGCGGTTCGCGCGACGAAGCCTTACGATAAGTTCGCAAAGCTAAGGATGAAGCTGTGAGCAGCGCGTCCACCGTCGCTGTGGTTCCGCCGTCCGATAAGAGTAGCGCCTTGGGGCGTAAGATACACGCCTTGCTGGTGGGTGGTCGCAGGTATTTTGGGAGCGCGGGCGCGTCGTTGACGCAAGTTCTTGACAACCCTGAGCAGGATAGCGAGTTTGGCCGTAGCGTGGTGCAGGTGGGATTGGATGCAGAACGTTCTACGTCGCAGTTGATTCGCCGATGGATGGCCGATAAGCCGGACGTGGTGTTGTGCGATAGCGTGCATGTTCGCGGATACGGCGGCAACGAGGACGGGGGCACGGATCACGTGTTGTTGTGTGGTCGTAGCGTATTGTTGGTGGACACGAAGCGGTGGAAGTCTCGCCGTAAGTATTCGTTCAGCGAGTCTGGCATGGTGTTGAGGTCTGGTCGCGCGTTTGCTGGCGGACGGCTGGGGATGCGTGGGGCGCTTGGTATTTGGCGTCGTCACATGCCGGGGTGCAGGGTTGATGGCGTAGTGTGTGTAAATAGTGAGCGCGTTTTTGTCGTGTATGATCGCGCGTGGAAGCGTCAGCCGTTTCGCCTGGTAACGGTGGAGCGCCTGGTTGAGCAGTTGGATTACTGGTATGGTCGCGCTGATCGTGGACGTATCGAGTGTGACGTGGTGGCGCGCGTGGCAGCCATGTGTGTGAAGCCGTATGACGCGGTGCGTGTGTTGTTTGGTGGGTCGCCTCGGGAGATTGGCCTCGTGTGAGCATGGCTGTTCGTGTCGATGTTTTTACGTTTTGTCGGTGTCATGCGCTTGTTTTTTTGGTGGCGTGCGCTATTGGTGTGATGTTATTAGATTTGTTTCGGTGACGTGAAGGAGTCATTGTGAGTTTCATTGTGCAGGACCGCGAGAAGGCTGAATTGATCGCGGAGCGTTTGCAGGCGGTTCAGCTTTTCGGCAGCTCGTTCCAGTTGACGGTCGAGCAGTACGTTGAGGGCGTGAACGCCGAGCAGATTGGTGGGGGTATTCTCCCTGATTTGCCGGAGTTGATCGACGCCGCTTACCGTGATGTGAAGTTTAATGCGCGCACGGGCAAGTTCGAGTTTGTTCCAGAGGGCGTTATTCTCGCGGAAGAGGCCGAGCGTGGCGTGAAGGCTCTCATTGAGGAGCTGAACGTTCGTGCCGACATCATCATGCTACAGGGTATGGTTCGCGTCGCCGAGAGCGAGGGTCGCATTGAGCGCGATAGCCTGTTGGCTATCAATGACGCGTTGGAGCTGGTGGACATTTACCAGGAGGACGGTTCTGACCAGATTAGCTTGGGCGAGAAGGTTGTTCGCGGCGGTCGCCGTTTGAGCAAGTCTCAGTCGAGCAAGGGTCGCCCTGTTGCCGAGGCTGCGCTTATCGAGCTGTCGTCTGCGCCTGACCTGTTTGGCGACGGCACGATTACGTTGCGCGCTGGCGACCTCATGG
>ERZ773013.1490-NODE-1490-length-13779-cov-6.984771_pt1 | contig 13779 bp, 20 predicted proteins | sample MGYA00511670_ERZ773013 | MGnify/ENA primary metagenome ERZ773013 (study PRJEB29015, sample SAMEA2738120) | human oral metagenome | biome: human oral; feature: human-associated habitat; material: saliva | place: China | collected 2257 ...
GCTTTTGTGTATGAACCATTGCCACTATCAAACAACGCCCATACTATCATTCTTCCAACTCCTTCAACTTCTTCTTATACACTTTTATCTTCTTCTTCCAAAAATCACGTTCAGCAGCTCTCATGTGCACCGCTGACTTCTGACTTGGTTTCTTCAGTTCTTCGGCTTTAGCTTCTGCCACTTCGATTGAGTGTTTCAAGCTTTCAATCATGTCTTGTTTTATTGCGTTCATTTGTCCGTCCAATCTACAACACCCGAAATAACACAATTCCTATTTACACGACACGCAAGCGTTTCAGTATTAAAAATCCCGTGTGTTGTTTCAATGTATCTTTCATATATATTTTTAATTTGAACAATGCTGTGAAAATTTCCGTTGTTTAAGATTTTCACAAAATCACCTTGTTTTAAATTCATCTGAATACCTCATTCAGTTCTTCGACTTCTTCATTATGGACGAACGGTTCATAAGCATACCGTCCGATACCTTTACTATTTAAACCGTCCTTTGTGTCAGTCGCATATTTCAAAAACAATGCTTTCTTACACACGTAGCAGAGGATGGAACTTTTGTCAGGACTTACCTGTCTGATATAGCATTCTCCACAGAATGGACATTGTACGTCAACTTTCATTCACTATCTCCAGTGCTTCTTTTAAACTACGAGCCACTCCTGCTTTAGCACCTCGCTCTTTAACTACTTCAATAAATTTTTTCTGTTCTGGTCGAACACGACCTTTTTCATTCTTAACTTCAATGTAAAAGATTTGTCCATCTGATCTAAAGCCATATAGGTCTGGATGTCCTTTTGGTAATCCAGTATCGAACCATCGACCATCCATCATTCTTACTTTTCCGACATTTGTACGAAAAACCATGTGACCAGCTTTAGACAATCCAACTCTAATTTCATTTTGTATTTCTTGCTCCGACTTCAAATTACCTCCCTAGGTTACCGTATTGCATTTTAGAACGGTAACCAATAAAAACTCAGTCATATCAATGGTTTGCGCCATTTTTTTACCCTAAGGTTACCGTTACCGTTACCTTTTCTCTTTATATATATTTTATTTATTTATTTTTTTATTATTTCAATAGAAAAGAAAGGTAACACGGTAACCAACACAAGCAAAACCCTTGATACATAAGGATTAAACATGGTTACCGTAGTATAAAAACATACGGTAACCTAACGGTTAACGGTAACCAATTCGTACCCTGATGTAATCATTTGACTTTCATCATCCATCCAAGAAAATCCTAGATAATGTTTTGGTACATCGACTGAAGGGATGAATTGACCTAGAGGTTTAATTTTTTTCTTCACCCAATTTTCAGGGATGTTTTTTGCTAATTGAGTTTCAAATTTACGTTTTGTTAGTTTTGTGACACCCTCATCTCTGCACCATTCCTGATACAACCACCACAAAAACCTTGAAGGGAGGCGCGTGGATTGAAATTTATCAAACCATTCATTGACGAATGCCTTAACCGTATCGTTTGATTCTTTGAAATCTTCAAGGGCTTTAAGTGATGCTTTAGGTTCAATAAACCTGTCAAATGAAATTTCAAGAGCTTTCTTTAAGACATATTCCAAGACTTCTTCACGATAGATGTAATCATCTTTGATTGCCCAATTATCTTCTTTACTTGAAAACGACTTTCTAAAAGGTATGATCCCGAATCGTCTATAAGTTCCATTGGTTTTGTTTTTGAACCTAGGTAACTCATTTGTAGACTGGATAACCGTTTTTCTAAAAACAGTTGTATAAGGTTGTTTGTTCTTTTCTTCGACCAATACTGGTTCACCAGTAACAACTGAGTTAAAATTTGATGATTCATCTACATAGATACCTGCTTGGACATCATCTCCGATAATGACGGTCTTACCTTCAATCATTGATAGTGCAAAACGCTCTGAAAATTGATTGAGTTTTAAACTCGCTACATTTCTCATACCGACAAGATTAGTAATGAGTTGCTGCACTGTACCCTTACCGTCATTACCTTCACCAACAAACCAGATTGATTTTCGATAAGAGTAATTTCCGTTTAGACTTGCTGAAATAACCTGCCAGATGAGTTCTACGAGCTCTTCATCACCACTCATGAGGTCAAGTAACCAACTATCAATATCCCACCCGTCTATTACAGGAGATTTTGCAAAGTGGTCATATTCCGTCCCAATAGTTGAGAAGGCTACAAACTCATGTGTAAAACCTTGTAGTTTTTTCTCTTTTTTGTCATAGATGCCATTCTTAACCAAGATAAACCGTTTAGGGTCTTTGTATTCTCCAATCGAGAAATCACATGAAAAACCTTCGTGTTGATTTAATCTTGGAGTAGATGCAAGCATAAAAAGAACGTTTTTCGATTTAGCTTCACTAAAATTAGGTTCTAATAATCGAATGATTTTATAAGCAAAACTAGGGTCTTTATGATAGTATCCATGGTCTGGATCATAAATCGCCACACGTTCATTTGGTAGGTTCACGATGTGTAAAATCTGCTCCATCCCTTGTGCTACTGCTAACTCAGTCAACCGAGTAGGTGCATTCTTGTTTTCTTCTCGTGTACCATACTGTGTTTCGTTCCACTTCACACTTTCAAGCCAATTTTCTCGATAGTTCCGACAAGCCAATCGAATTTCTCTCCAATCATTCGCTTTTTCAATGACTGATGGGTGTTGTATAATTTTGCTTTTGTATTCTTGCTTCACTGCTTCAATGTTCACTGCCACCTCGTCTATCCATCTCCTTTCTAACCATACTTTCAAATGTTCGATCTACTTCATCCATTGGTAAGCTGTCTGAAGTATAGTGATTTGCTATTTTTGCAAGTAAATAAACTGCATCTACATCCACACCTCGCATTAAGAGACCACCTATAAAACTTGCAAGAGCGTTATTTCTACCACCCTTGTCACCTAAACCGAAAACGACTTGCTCGAATAATTTTGCGGTTTTACTTGAAAATTCTCCTCGACTGTAATCGGTTGTGAAGTTGAGTGGTTCTTTTGCTTTTTTGGAGGTTTGTAGGATTGCAACTATTTCTTCTGGCGCTTCAGCAATCACATCTGTTGTTTTATCCCAAACATACTTTCCTTTCGGACTATTGCTTGGCGCGACTAATACATAATTGTTTTTATTTGCCTTGATATCAATACCAGGTTTCACACGAATATCTTGACTTAACTCAACCCCTTTTGGTTTTTTAAGAAAGATATGCTTTCCACCACTAGGAGTTGTAGCAGTCAAGGTAGTAGGGATATACTGTGAGAGTTCCCATTCTTTTAAAGATTCATAACCATTCTCTGTGACTGATACATCAATATCAATCACAAAGAAATCGGTTGTTCTTACTGCAATATTTGCATCTGGTTGCTCGTGCCAGAATCTCCTAACTTCATCCTCAGTAAATGTCCTATCCTTGAATTTAGTGATTGCACGTTTACTTTTCTTGTCGATTGGGATGACCGAGAAACCTAATTTTTGATAATGAAGGGCATAATCTACCATCCCAACCATAAGTTTAGAATGGCAAATCTAAATCATCGTTTTTAGTTTGCGCTGGTTCAGAAGATACCGTTCCAGAATAAGGAGGTAGTTCAGATTGCTCCATTTTCTTGATATTCAAGTTATCGTAGGTCTTACCGTTATATTCTGACTGTTCATTTTTTACAGTCACTTTCAACGTTTTACCAATGATAAGACCTAAGAATTGTTCAATTGTATTTACTTCAACACCTTCAGGGATTTTAACCGCTTTAGAATATCGCTGCAAAGCCCACTCTGGATACTGAAGGGTTTGTTTATTGATCCATACCTTATCAAAGATTAGGTTATTACGGAATTTTTGTTGGAAGTCGTCACGAATTTTCAAACGAATGTCTAAGAAATCCGTTCCACCTTGACTCGCTGCTTGCTCTGCTTGAACTACTACTACTTCATATGTTCCATCTTCAATTGATGAAAATTGTTCTGCTGCTTCATAATTTACTGAAAAAAGTGCCATGTTTATCATCTCCATAAATTTAATTCTTTTTGCTTGTGCCACATCCAACCTGGTTTGTAGCCATTGAGTATACGGAACGCTTTAAGTTCCGATAAGTTCTTACATCTTGTGTATCTTTTTCCATAGGTCATTACACGACGATACACAATCGCTTCTTCTTTTTTGACCTCTATTCTTTCACCTTGAATGGTAATAAATTCCATTCCTTGATTGATTTTTCCTAATTGAACATCCGATTTCTCACGTTCGATGTCCTCAATCGTTTTCTTCTTAATCACTTCTGCATTACAATAAGGACAACAACCGTCTTCCAACTGGTCTCTCCAAAACGTTGCAAAACATTCTTCACAAGTTACTGTTGACCTCTCAGATGTTTTCTTAGTCTTCTTTGCACCATCAAGTGTCCAATCTCTATCATCGTTTGGTAGACCATGTCTAATATGATTACCTACGTGATCAATTAAAATTGCACGTTTGCCATCTCTTGGATTTAATGCCCTCATAGCAAACTGAAGATACAAAGAAAGTGATGCCGTTGGTCGTAACATGATACAAACATCTACGTTTGGTAGGTCAATCCCTTCTGTGAAAAGATTGACATTAACCATAATCGTTAACTTACCATCTCTAAATGCTTGCATAAGGCTCTCACGTTCGCTCTGTGAGGTTTTTCCACTGACTACACCTGATTGATAGCCATGCTCAGAAAATCGCTTAGAAACCCTCTCAGCGTACTCTACGCTATGGGTATATACGATAGCTTGTTTCCCTTTTGCTAATCGTTCGTAGTGGTCGATATAATCACCGTATTCTGTTTTAAAACCAAGTGCTTCATCGACTGAGTGGTTAGTAAATTCTCCAGAGCGTTTTTTAAGTTTAGCCATATCCAATAGATTTACTGAATAGTAATCAAACTCAGATATGTTTCCGTGTTCTTGTAGCCAACGGATTGACTTTCCTACGACTAAATCATCTGCTAGATCATGAAACCCAGAGCCATCTAATCGGATTGGAGTTCCTGTAAAGAATAATTGAGTTGCGTTTGTGAAGTGATTTAAAATTATCTGATACTGTTTTGCTTTAATGTGGTGAGCTTCATCTACAAGGATTACATCAACCCCAGGCAGTTTATTCAATCTACGTACAATACTTCCAACCGTTCCGATAATAACGTTGTCTAGGTTCACTCCTCCACGTTTAAATGTTTCGTGAACTTGCTCATTGATTTCTTTCCTATGGCTAAAAAATAGAACTGTTTTATTTTTATCAGTTGCATTTTTAGCTATGAAAGACATCACGACTGTTTTCCCTGAGCGTGGTGGTGACTGTACCATGATTTTACGATTACCTGCCTTCATGGATTTGATAATATCAATTATCAGTTCCTTCTGGTAATCCCTGAGCGAAAAGCTCATCTACCTTACACCCCTTCCTATCATCAAGACGGTTCTTAGCATATACGCTTGCAGAAGGTTGCAGGATAAACCCACGGACTTCCTCACCGTCATCTGTTGTCTTCTTAACTAGACGAGCAACCACATCTGTCAAACCAAGAAAGTTATTCAGGATTTTATTCCGAATGTCTGGCATTGCCCTGTTGTAAATCATGCCATTCTCGTCTGACCATTGATCTGATGTCTCCCATGCAGTGAATACAATCCGTTTGTTTAACTGCAATAACGCTCGTAAACTATCTAAGATAGTGAAGTCAACTCTTTGGTAATCTGCTTGTGTTGGTACTCGATGGTTCTTTCCATCTCGTCCAAGATTGGCAAGGCAAGCTCTGAATAATTCAGAAACATTATCGACTACGATTGTGTCGTAAGGCTGGCCTGCTCCATTCAATAGTTCTTTAACCACTGATAACCATTCGTCCCAAATCTTATGCGTATCAACATCTGCAATATCGATGTTAGGATTGCCAGCTAAGACTTTTGCTGACTTATCAATGTTGATAACCAATGTCTTTCCTGGAATGAATGAAATTGCAGTTGTTTTCCCAAAGCCTGGGTTACCATAAATTAGGTAACAGGCATCATTGTTTGTAATTTCTGTTGCTTTAGTGATTTTCATTCTCGAATGCCTCCGTTAATGTTGAACTTGTATCATAGCTTGCTCGAACTTGTCTTTTTTGTTCTTCTAACAATTCTTTCACAAGCTCCTTTGGTACTTTGTATTCATACCGTTTTAATACTTCTTCCACTGCTTGATTGATATCTTCTTCAATCTGTCTAGTGAATGAACAAGTATTGATCATCAATGAACTGACTGTTTTATCTCCAAATTTATCTGAATAATCTGGAGCGCATACCAATTCATATTTTGAGTTAACGTAAAATCTCACCAGTCGTACTCCCTTCCTTTAAATTCATTAACCAAATCCACACTTCCACATTTTGGACATTCAATGATTGGGTAACTATCGACATACTCGAATGTATTCCCACAATCACGACATCCACATTTCCAGATATAGAGGTTCATCCAATCACCCCTTTGGATATGGTAGGGCAAGTAGTTCAGGTCTTAACCCCTCTGGTTTTTGTGTGTCGTATGTGAATTGACGGTCACAGTTACGAATGTTCATGCGTGCGATATTGTTGAATTGATTTCGACCTTGTTGGTAGACTTCAACAATCATCTTGTCATGTTCTTCTTGCACTTTCTTTTTTGCTTTTGCTTTCTGCTCGCTATTTGCAATTAGTAGCAAAGTAACGAATAAGCAAGTCATGATTGCTGCAATTCCAAGAAATTGGCTTGCTAAAGTTGGTTCTGTCATTCTCTATACCTCTAAAAGTTTTTCCAAGTCAGCGATGCGCTGATAAAGTATTTGGTTTTCTTCCTGTGCTGCAATCAATTCTTGGTTTAAGTCCAACGCAACCAATCGCCAATCGGTGTTGACTTCGATTTTTGTTGTGTTGAAAAACCATTTTGTGATTTTGTCTAGTAATTTCATGTAATTTCTCCTATATTGCAGTTTTCTGCCAGTTTTCGTGATACCATTCAATCACGGCATCCCTTGGATATTTCTCGCGCTTGCCCTCAATTCGTGGAAAGTCTGCGTGTCGGTTAAAACGCTCGTCGAATGTCGTCGTGTCCTTGGTTCCAAGTAACATCTCTGAGCATTGCGACTTGTTCAGTTCCATTGGATAGCGCCTTCTCTCATCGGTCACAATCGTCATGACTTTTAGTGTTCTATCCATCAATCCAGCTTCAAACTGGTCTAACATTTGAATCATTAGATCATTCATGATATAATCCTCTTGTAAATAATTTTGTCGAGTGCCTGATTGCCGTCAGGTGCTTTTTTATTTAGAAATCTTACTTTCCATAGCCCTGAGTTCTATCTCATGGCTAACTTGTTTTAATAGCTTCTCACACGCTATTTTAGCTTCTCTGTATGTTGTGTTCTCTCTGATAAAATAATCAGCTAGCTCTATGATTTTATCTTCCATTCAACCTCCTGTATCAGTCTTGAGACTGATGTGATTCCTCCTTAATTTGATATAATAACTTTTGACTAGGACCTCTCACCGTTTTAGTCAAAATTTCAATAGAAAGGAGCGGTCTAATGTCAAAGACTCCAATAAAACCTGGAACAGATAATCAACCTGCAGGAACTTATGTCGAAAAAGGTCCTCGTGGCGGTAATGTATCTGGTGGTCGTGTCGTTCATATCGATAAAGGCGACAGATTACCACCAACTCAAAAACCAGGTAATGGTTGGGTTAAACAATAATCCAATCACTCTACGCATCTAAACAGATGCGTTTTTTTAATAAACAAAAACTTTTTCCTAAAATATCGACTTGAAGCCATGCTTCAGCATAATATCGTCCTTTTTCTTTGTACTTTGTAATATAATGGTGTATCATTTTTCTACTCCTCTTGGGAAAAATTTTTTGGAAGTTTGCTTATGATATCTTCAGCAAATTTCTTAACGCTTGATGTTTCAAAGTCCATATATTTTTTGTATAGTTCATTTACTTTGTAAATGTGGTAATGCATCATAGTATATGTCACAATTAAAGATGTCAAAACTGATATAATGAATGTTTCCATTTCTACTCCTTTCTATTTTTCTCAATTTCTTTCTGCTATAATGTAAGCAGAAAGGAGGTAAAGTTATGACTGAAATCCACGCTTGCCTTTGCGGGAATTGGGTGAACCTATCAGCCGACGATGATTGTGTAATGGGACCAAATATGGCTAGTCCTTATATTTGGTGGGAAGAAAATGCAGAACTCTACTCACCAATTTCCAAGCCTGAAGCAAACACTATGTACCATCAGGATTATATCTACATTCACTATCGTGGCGCTGACTATCGTATCCATCCAATGTTCATTCAAATTGTTTCTAGATAACTTTTTTCTAGTCTTTTAGAGATGATTTCTAAATCTGAGTCGTCCAGTTTCAACTGGTCGGCTTTTTTATTTAAACGAGCTTCGACGGCTTGGTTAATTTCGAGCCATTCTCGTTTTGTAAACTGGCTTCTGAATTTTAGAAATTCATTTATTGTTTCTTTCATTGCTTTTCCCCTTTTCTTTGTTGTTGTTTTCGCAACTTTTAGAGTAAAAAATACTGCTAGAAATCTTCCATCTTGACACCTAGCAAATCTGCCAGCTTGCTCGCCTCTGAGAATGTGAAATCTCGCCCTTTGTATCGGTTGATTTTCATGCTAAGTGTAGACTTATCCATTCCTAACTTGTCGGCAATATCATTCTGTTTCATACCTTTAGAAACGATGATACCTTTCAAATTGTGGTATGGCTTATCCAGTACTAGTGAACCTTCCATAGACCTCTCCTTTCCAAGTTGTCGTTTTCGCAACTCTATTTTATGAGTTAAGTATACACTTTTATTTTTTCGTTGTCAACAACTTTTTTTAATTTTTTTAAAATAATTTGCGTTAACGAAACTTTTGTGGTATTATCATTATAGAAAAAGGAGCAACAACAATGATAGGAAAGAAAATAAAAGAGCTTAGAAAAAGCCACAATCTAACTCTTGAAGAGTTAGCGGACATATTGAATAAGGAATATCCTGACACTATCAACTTTAATAAAGGTAAAATTTCAAAATGGGAAAATGATAGAGAGGAACCTAGACTCTCATCTGTCAAAATCCTTGCTGACTATTTCGATGTCCCACTAGATTATTTTAACGGCATTGATATTGATCAGGCTGAAATTCTAACCATCTTCAACCAACTAGACGAAGATAGACAAGCAAACGTAGTCGACTATGCGACAGTTTTATTAAACGAGCAAGTCAGCATGAAAGCAACCACGGTTCTAGAAAAGTACAAAAACGATGATTACATTATAGACTATGTAGAGGGATTGGTTGCAGCAGGGCATGGAACGTTTCAGGAAGATAATCTTCACATGGAAGTGAAGCTCAGAGCTGAAGATGTGCCAGAAAACTATGACACAATCGCTAAGGTGGCAGGCGATAGCATGGAACCACTCATTGAAGATAATGACTTATTGTTTATTAAAGTAACCAGTCAAGTGGATATCAACTCAATCGGTATCTTTCAAATCAATGGTAAGAACTTCGTCAAGAAACTAAAAAGAGATTATGATGGATCCTGGTACTTGCAAAGTTTAAATAGTGGATACGAGGAAATCCACTTGTCAGAAAATGACGACATCCGCACCATCGGAGAGGTCGTAGATATTTATAAGGTTTAGATAAAACAAATAAAGGAGAAAATCCATGAAAAAACTACTAATTACAACAACTATCTTACTTTCTGCTACTGCTTTAGTAGCATGTTCTAATAATCAGTCAACTACAAAAGGTAGTTCTGAACAACCAAAAACAGAACAAACCGAGGCTAAGGAAACAAAGACAACCGAAAAACCCGCTTCTAAAAAAGCGACCAGTTTAGACGACTTCAAGAAAGCGTTGGAAGATAATGGATTTACCATTGAACATGAACAAGAAAAGTCATTTTCGTTAGTTCAAGCGCAAGATGGCAAAGGATTTACTTTACCAGACGGAAGTTCTGTGGAAGTGTATCAATACGAGGAAGGCAATCCATATTTTGCATCCATCAAAAAAGATAAAAAACTACTCGATCAACCTGTTACAATTTATGGAAACTTCGTTGTCATGATTGTCAATCCAACTGACTCAAAAGATAAGATTTTAGATTGTTTCAAAGGATTTGAATAAACAAAAAGCCCCACGCTCTCAAAACTTTGGCGAGTCTGAGCGTGAGGCAAGATGTATAGTAAAAGGCATTAAAAAGCCCTCTTTACTATACCCATTTTAACAAAAAGGGGGTATAAAAGCAAATGGCATACTTTAGAAAACGAGATAACGGTTGGGAATACCGAATATCTTACAAGGATACAGACGGCAAATACAAACAAAAATCAAAAAGTGGATTCAAGACCAAGAAACTAGCTCAAGTTGCAGCAAGGGAGATAGAGGATAACCTATCCGAAAATATCTTGACAGATAAAGATGTCACACTTTATGATTTTGTAAAGACCTGGTCAGACGTTTACAAGCGTCCACATGTCAAGGATAAGACTTGGGATACATACACCAAAAACTTAAAGCATATCAAAACGTACTTTGGAGATTTGAAAGTAAAGGATATCACTCCCTTATATTACCAAAAGCGGCTCAACGAGTTTGGCGAGAAATACGCCCAGGAAACCCTTGAGAAATTTCACTATCAAATCAAAGGCGCTCTAAAAGTGGCAGTCCGTGAGCAAGTAATTAGTTACAACTTTGCTGAAGATGCCAAAGTAAAATCTCAGATAGAAACCAGGTCAGAGGATAACGACTTCTTGGAAGAGAACGAGTATAAGGCTCTGATAGCCTCTACACGCTCGAATATACAGTACGTGTCCTATTTTACCCTCTACTTACTTTCGGTCACTGGTATGCGATTTTCTGAGGCTATGGGGCTTACTTGGAGTGATATAGACTTACAAAACGGGATAATAGATATAAACAAGTCCTTTGATTATTCAAAAACGCAAGATTTTGCAGATTTAAAAAATGAGAGTTCAAAAAGAAAAGTCCCGATAGACAAAACCACGATTGAAACACTAAAAACTTATAAAAAGAAATATTGGCAAGCAAACATTAAAAATAGGGTATGTTTTGGTGTTTCAAACTCAGCGTGTAACAAGCTGATAAAAAAGCTTGTAGGTCGTCCAGTAAGAAATCATAGCTTACGACATACGTACGCATCATATTTGATTTTAAAAGGCATTGACATAGTGACCATATCAAAGCTACTAGGACATGAAAGTCCAGATATAACCCTAAAGGTCTACTCGCACCAGATGGAAGCACTAGCTGATAAAAACTTTGAGCAAATAAAAGAAATATTCTTAACGGCTTAAATTTGGGGCGGATTTGGGGCAAAATCCCCACAAAGCCCGATAAATCAATAGTTTTTAATCCGTCTACCGCCTCTATATAAACGAAGACTCCTAACGGAGTCTTTTCTTTTTTACACTTAAAAAGCTTTATCAGTTTTCTCTGATAAAGCTTTTGTTTTATTCAGTTTCTTCTTCTGATTCAAGTTCTTGGATTTGAACCTTAAGCTTGGTGACACGACCATTTTTTACCTTGTCATTTGTCAAGGTGATATGCTTGTTGCCACTATCTAACTCATAACTGAGTTTTTCTGATGTTGGAATAGTTCCCACACCTGTCAAATAATAACCAGCAATAGTATCTACATTGTCACTTTCAAGCTCGACATCAAAATAATCATTGAAATCGTTCAAATTCATTGTCCCTTGGACAATATGAGTGTCCTCGCCGATAGTATGAACATAGACTTCAGCACGGTCAGTTTCATCATCAATCTCACCAACAATCTCTTCAAGGAGATCCTCAAGTGTTACCAATCCAGCCATTCCTCCGTATTCATCAAGAAGAATAGCCATCTGTCTTTGTGAATTTCTCAGTTCTTTTAACAAATCGTCCACAAAAATGGTTTCAGGTACAAATAGAGGTTCCTGTAATATCTTTCTCAATACAATATTATCAAAACCATCGGTAAACCCTGCTTTTAGCAGATTCTTTGTATGAATCAAACCAATGACATTGTCCTTATCGCCGTCATAAACAGGAATTCGAGAAAAGTTTTGTTTTAAGATACTTTCGATAATGGTCTGAGTGTCATCTTGGATATCTACCATAAAGGCATCTGTTCGAGGAACCATGACTTCACGCGCCATAAGCTCATCCAGTGAGAAAATCCCCTGCAACATCTCGATTTCATCAGCATCCAAAGTTTCTTCGCTTTTAGTCAGCATGTACTCAATCTCATCACGAGTCATTTTTTCGTCTGCATCGTCAAATGTCATCGGCGTCAAACGGCTCAAAAGATTAGTTGATGCAGATAGCAACCAAACAAAGGGACTCACAATCTTACCGATAGCAATAATAAATGGTACAGTTCGGATTGCCAAGGCATCCTTAAGATTTAGAGCAATGCGTTTAGGATAAAGTTCACCAAAAACGATAGAGATATAGGTCAAGAAAGCAAGTGACAGGAAGCTTGCGATTGCGTGCGCAGTTTCGCTATTTCCCATCCATGAGGCTATCAATTGTCCTAGAGAGTCTGCTAGTTTAGCCCCTGACAAGATTGTAATTAAAGTAATACCAACTTGAATGGTTGATAAAAAGTGATTGGGGTTTTCAAGTACCTTTAGCAAACGGATATAGCGTTTATCCCCCTCTTCAGCCTTTTGTTCAACACGTGAGCGACTTAGAGAAACCATAGCCATCTCTGTAGCAGAGAAAAAAGCATTTAAAAAGGTCAAAACAACTAATAATACAAATTGCAGTAACAAATCCTGACTGCTCGGGTCTTCCATTTTCCTTCTCCTAAAAAGTATAATTGAGACTATTATACCATATTTTTCAATTTCTACACATTAATTTTCAATTTCTATGATAAAGGGGCGTGGAACAAAGAGCTGAACCCCTAGTCTTGATGCTTTAGTTCCAGCCTTGTGAATCTTCAAAAAAGCTCTTTAAAATCAGAAGAGCAAAAAACAACCAATCCTGTCAACAGTTCATGACTAATAAAAAACGAGGTTGGGATTTTCCCTCAACCTCTTGATCAATTAGTTGTTTTTTGTGACTGTGACCTCACCTGTTCGGTAATCTAACTGAATTCCCTTTTGGACATTTGGAATCACGACATTAAACTCCAATTCTCCATCAGAGGACTTAGCTTCAATCTGCGATGCAGACGGCACCAAGTCTTCCTCAGACGCATAGAGCAACGTCACACGGTAACGCACTCGTTTGTTTTGATCTAGGGCTTTTCGAACCAAACTCTCATAGTAGTTTTGACCTGTGGAATCTTCTGCACGCGCTTGGTTAGCCCAAGCTGTCTGTACAGCAATGTTTTTAGGATTGCTGGTAGAAGCATCAAAGCCATCTAAGCCACCTATCAAGGCATAGCCTAACAGGTGTCCTCTATCGACCGCATGGTTATAGCTTCCTTTTAGGTTCTTAACCTGATGCCAACCCGCAGGTGTCCAAGATGTTGAACCATTGCCAGTTTCTTCACGGTCCTTGTACTGTCTGGTCGCTTTTGACATGATTGCATTCGCTACTGTGGGAACTATCTCTCCTCCTACCGTCTTTGTTTTATTATCCGCATAGGGTTTGCTTGAAACCTTAGCATCCAGATTGGTTTTGTTGTTATTGACGATAAAGGCTCCTGCTCCATTCCATTCTAGCGTGCCCTTGATTTGTTTTTTAAC
>ERZ773013.1508-NODE-1508-length-13701-cov-31.881870_pt1 | contig 13701 bp, 11 predicted proteins | sample MGYA00511670_ERZ773013 | MGnify/ENA primary metagenome ERZ773013 (study PRJEB29015, sample SAMEA2738120) | human oral metagenome | biome: human oral; feature: human-associated habitat; material: saliva | place: China | collected 2257 ...
ACCAGGGCGATGCAGATGACGGCGGTCAGGAACTTTCCCACGAAGGTTCTCTCTTTCGGTTGGGGCCTCAGATTTGGGCTGATGGGTCTAGGTTGGTGGGGTTGGAGGCGGTGCTCCCCGCAAGGCGGTGGCAGGCGTGAACCTACCACCGCCAAGCACAGTCACAACGCACGTGCGCGGGTTAGCGGCGCGGGGTTGCCAGCTCGCCGTTCAGCACGGTCGGGTGGCCAGCGTAGAAGGTTGCACGGATCGAGCCGGGTACCTCCATGTCGCGGTAGGGGTTGTTCTTACCCTTGGTTGCCTGCTCCTCCGGCTTGATTACGCGGGTTGCCTTCGGGTCGACCAGCACAATGTTTGCCGGTTCGCCTTCGGCAAGCGGGCGGCCCTGCTCGTGGTCCAGGCGACCAATCTTCGCGGGCTCCTCAGAGAGGATGCGTGCCACATCGCGCCAGGTAATCATGCCGGTGTCAACCAGGGTCATCTGGATGATGGACAGTGCCTGCTCCAGGCCGGTCATGCCGTTCGCGGCGCACGCCCACTCGCATTCCTTGGTCTCTGCCGGGTGCGGTGCGTGGTCGGTGCCAATCACGTCGATGATGCCGTCAGCAACTGCCTGACGCAGCGCCATGACGTCCTCTTCGGTGCGCAGCGGCGGGTTCACCTTGAAAATCGGGTTGTAGGTGCGTGCGGTCTCGTCGGTGAGCAGCAGGTGGTGCGGGGTTGCCTCCGCGGTCACCTTCACGCCGCGGGACTTAGCCCAGCGCACAACCTCAATGGAGCCCTTGGTGGACAGGTGGCAGATGTGCAGCTTGGAGTCCAGGTGCTCAGCCAGCAGCACGTCGCGGGCAATGATTGCCTCTTCAGCGACGGCGGGCCAACCCGCCAGACCCAGGTCAGCGGACACCTTACCTTCGTTCATCTGGGCGCCTTCGGTCAGGCGCGGCTCCTGCGCGTGCTGCGCAATAACGCCGTCGAAGGTCTTGACGTATTCGAGGGCGCGGCGCATCACGGCGGGGTCGTACACGCACATGCCGTCGTCAGAGAACACGCGCACGTTCGCGGTGGAGTTCGCCATGCCGCCAATGTCGGAGAGGCGCTCGCCCTTCAGGCCCACGGTCACTGCGCCGATGGGCTGCACGCGGCACCATGCGGATTCCTTGCCGAGGCGGTCAACCTGCTCAACCACTGCGGCGGTGTCTGCCACGGGCATGGAGTTTGCCATGGCGAACACTGCGGTGTAGCCGCCCAGGGCTGCTGCGCGGGTGCCGGTCTCGACGGTTTCGGATGCTTCGTAGCCGGGCTGGCGCAGGTGGGTGTGGATGTCGACCAGGCCGGGCAGCGCCACCTGGCCTGCCGCCTCGACGACCTGTGCGTCTGCGGCGTCGATGTTCTCTGCGATGCGGCTAATCACGCCGTCCTCGATGAGGATGTCGGCGACCTTTTCGCCGTAGAGGCTTGCGCCCTTAATCAGGTACTTGCTCATGGTGTTGGTTCCTCTCGTTAGGAAGGTCGTTTAGGATTCGTCGCCGGCGTAGAGCTTGGCGCTGGAGCCGTCGGTCAGAAGCAGGTAGAGCACCGCCATGCGCAGCGCCACACCGTTGCTGACCTGGCGCAGGACCCAGGAGTTGGTGGCGTCGGCGGCTTCGGTGCAGATTTCCAGGCCGCGGTTCATGGGGCCCGGGTGCAGGATCGCGACCGGCTGCGGCTGCGCCTGCAGGGTTGCGAAGCGTTCGGCGGTCAGACCCCACAGGTCGGTGTACTCCTCTGCGGAGGGGAAGTACGCGGCGTTCATGCGTTCCTTCTGGATGCGCAGCAGCATGACGGCGTCCGGGTTGGTGGCGATGGCTTCGTCGAAGTCGTGGAAGATTTCCAGGCCGGCCTCTTCAACCCAGGAGGCGGTGTTCAGCGGCAACAGGGTCGGCGGTGCGACGAAGACGACCTGCGCGCCGAGGGTGTGCAGCAGCCAGAGGTTGGAGCGTGCCACACGCGAGTGCAGGATGTCGCCAACGATGAGCACACGCATGCCGGACAGGTCGGTGCCGCGGGGGCTGTCAAGGCCGTCGCGTTCTGCCTTGTACTGGCGCAGGGACACGGCGTCGAGCAACGCCTGGGTGGGGTGCGCGTGGGTGCCGTCGCCCGCGTTAAGCACGGGGATGTCGGTCCAGCCTGCCTCGGCGAGGCGCTGCGGTGCACCGGATGCCGAGTGACGGATCACGAACGCATCCGCGGCAATCGCCTTGAGGGTCTGCGCGGTGTCCTTGAGCGACTCGCCCTTAGACAGGGAGGAGCCGGAGGCGGAGAAGTTCGTGACGGCGGCGCCCAGGCGCTTCTCCGCGGCTTCGAAGGAGAGGCGGGTACGGGTGGAGTCCTCGAAGAAGAGGTTGACGACGGTCTTGCCGTTGAGCACGTTGAGGGTGCGGTTTTCGGCTTTGACCTGCGCCATGTAGTCGGCGACGTCAAGGATTTCGATGGCTTCTTCGCGGGTTAGTTCGCGGGTGTCGAGCAGATGCTTCATGAGAGCCCTCCCAGCTGGATAATGTCAACTCGGTCTGTTGCGTTGTCGGTTTCAGTCAGTACGACGCGCACGGTTTCGCTGGCGCTGGTGGGCAGGTTTTTGCCCACGTGGTCGGCGCGGATGGGTAGTTGCCGGTGTCCGCGGTCTACGAGGACCGCCAGGCGTACGAGGGCGGGTCGTCCGTGGGCGTTGAGTGCGTCGAGGGCGGCGCGTACGGTGCGGCCGGAGTAGAGGACGTCGTCAACGAGGACTACGGTTTTGCCTTCAATGCCGATGGTGGGCATGATGCTTTCCCCTGCGGTGTCTGGGGAGGTGGTGCCGCCGGTTCGCTGGTCATCGCGGTAGGCGGTGATGTCCAGGGCGCCGATTCGTGTTTCTGCGTTGAAGTTCGGCTCGATGGCTTGGATGCGGGCTGCGAGTCGTACGGCGAGGGGCACACCGCGGGAGCGGATGCCGATGAGTACGAGGTTTTCTACGCCTTTATTGGTTTCAATAATTTCGTAGGCGATACGGGTGAGGGCGCGGCGGATTTCGTCCTCGCTGAGGATGGTGCGGCCGACGGTGGTCGCATCCTCGGAGGCGTTTTGAGGGGTTGCCGAATGGGGGGCTGCGGTTACGTTTCGCCCCTGATTCGCGCCGGATGTGGGTACAGTTGCCCCAGGCATAGCCGTCTCCTTCCCCGCCTCACGGGACGGATTTAAAGGTTTTGTGCTTCTAGTAGGGTACCACAGTTCACAGGCTACGTTCAGGTTCGGCGGGAGCTGGTATAGGGCGGAGCGGGAGCCGGCCCGCGGTGACGTAGCGGCATCTGAATCGCCCCAGGTCTACCTGTATATCCTGTGGCCTCTCACCAATCTGTTGCCTGGTATTATCGAACCGATATTCATTTGTCAGATGAAAGAAGATATATATGAGCGACTTGGGCTCGTTTATCTGGGGCACCGCCGATATTTTGCGCGGCCCGTACAAGGCAAAGCAGTACGGTAATGTCATCCTGCCCATGACGATTCTGCGCCGGCTGGACTGCGTTCTCGAGGAACACAAAGACGTTATTATTCCTCTGGTTGAGCAGTTCGGTCATAACCCGGAGTTGTTGAGCGCACAGGTACAGCGTAAAACAGGCCTTCCCTTCTATAACACTAGCCCCTGGACTCTGAGGACTTTGCTCGGCGACCCTGCCGGCCTCGAGGCAAATCTGAAACATTACATTAATAGCTTCTCTGCCAATCTTGATGTCTTCGAACGCTTTAAGTTTGCGGAAGAGATTAGCACGATGGCTGAGAAGGATATTCTCTACCTCGTGGTTGAGCGCTTTGCCGGTATCAATCTACATCCGCAGAAGGTTACCAACGCCGAGATGGGTGACCTCTACGAATACCTCATCCGCACTTTTAATGAGTCCTCCAATGAGGCGCCCGGCGAGCACTTTACGCCGCGCGACGCTATCCGCCTGCTCGTCGACCTCGTCTTCGCGGGTGATGATGAGGCTCTTAGCACCCAGGGAACGGTCCGTACGATTTATGATCCGACGGCTGGAACGGGCGGCATGCTGTCCATTGCCGAGGAACATCTCATCGGCACTCCCGAGAAGCCCGGCCTTAACCCCGACGCCGAGTTGACTCTCTACGGACAGGAGATTAATGACCAGTCGTATGCCGTCTGCAAATCAGACCTGCTGGTGAAGGGTCAGGATCCTAAGAATATTCAGCTGGGCGATACTCTAGCGGATGACAAGTTCGCAGGTCGCACCTTTGATTACTGCATGTCGAACCCGCCTTATGGTTCCGATTGGAAGGCCAGCCAGGCTGCGGTCATGGACGACCTTAAAGAGTTTGGTAACGTCTCTCGCTTCTATGCGGGTAATGTGACCCCCAAGAAGAATGTGCCCGCTGTGAGTGATGGCCAGATGCTGTTCCTTCAGCATGTGGTGAGCAAGTTGCGCCCCAGTGTTCTGGGCGGTGGACGTGGCGGAATCGTCATGAACGGTTCACCGCTCTTTAACGGGGCCGCGGATTCCGGGCCTTCTAATATCCGCAAGTGGTTGCTTGAACGCGATGTAGTAGATGCCATTGTCGCGCTTCCAACTGACATGTTCTACAACACCGGTATCGCGACCTACATCTGGATTGTTGACAATAACAAGCCGGAAGCACGCCGGGGTAAGGTGCAGCTGATTGACGGCACCGAGTTCTACGAGAAAATGCGCAAGAAGCTCGGCGATAAGGGTCGTGAACTTACCGAGGCTAACCGGGCTACGATTGTGAAGCTCTACGCCGACTATGTTGAGACGGAACATTGCAAAATTGTTCCGTCTGATGAGTTTGCCTATTGGAGCATCACCGTTGAGCGTCCTCAGCGTGATGAGAACGGCAAGGTTATTACCAATACTCGCGGCAAGGTACAGCCGGATACGAGTCTGCGTGATACCGAGCGGGTGCCCTTTACCTACAACGGTAATGCCAAGGGAGACGCCGCGCGCGACGAGACGATTCAGACATATTTCGAGGCCGAAGTGAAACCGTGGGTACCCGATGCTTGGGTTGATGGGAAGAAGACTAAGATCGGTTACGAGATTCCGTTTGCGCGTTACTTCTACCGTTACCAGCCGCCTCGCCCTCTCGAGGAAATCGATAATGAGCTCCACGAAGTCACTCGTGAAATTCTTACGCTCCTCGAGGAGGTAGCCGGATGAAAACGGTAGCTCTCAAGCACCTTAGCGCTGTACCTATTAGAAACGGTTTGGGACTTCCAGGAGATAATGTTAATCCTTCGGACCCCCGTTATATTCGCACAACTGATATTGCGAATCCCCGGAGCCTGAAGGAGGATACATTTGTATCGCAACCTACAGATATAGGCAACCTACAGATATAGCGATGCGTGCACCTGTCGAATATGGGGACTTATTGTTAGTCTCTGCAGGCTCAATCGGGAAAAGCTACTTGCACCTGAGTCACAGTCCCGCATGCTATGCAGGCTTTCTGGCCCGAGTACGGCCCAAGTCACTGCGTTCTGGTCTTTTCCTCTCATATTGGACGCAATCTTCACATTATATTGACCAGGTCCATTCATCGGCAGTTCAGTCGACGATTGAGAATTTCTCGTCCGCGAGGTACAAAGAACTTCGAGTTCCTGATTTGTCAGATGCACAGCAGGAACGAATTGTTAAATTTCTCGATACTGAGACGGCGAAGATTGACCACCTCATTGCCAAGCAGCGCGACCTAATTGACTTACTCCATCTTAGAAATGAGGCAAAATGGCACGCAGCTTTCACCGGGTTTACCTCTATGAAAACTCGTCCGTTAAAACGGCTGTTAGTAAAGCTCCGTAGGCCCGTCATTGAAGGTTCCGGTGTTGTGACTGCGTTCCGTGATGGTGAAGTGACGCTGCGTTCCAATCGACGTGAAGAAGGGTTCACCTTTTCGGAAACCGAGACCGGATATCAGGGAGTAGCCGTCGGTGACCTAGTTTTCCACGGTCTTGATGGTTTTGCCGGGGCTGTCGGAATCTCTGACAGCGATGGGCAGTCTACGCCTGTTTACCATGTGTGCCGTCTCCGTGACGATGAAGATAACCTTCGATTTATCGCATACTTACTCCGTTATCTGGGGCATAGCGGCTTTTTAGCAACTCAGGCACCTAGCGTCAGGCAACGTGCTGTTGACTTCCGAAACTGGCAGACCTTCGGCCAGATTCCACTTTCGCTCCCCGACCCGGAAGAACAACAAAGAATCGTTACTGAGCTTGACGAAGATGCTGTGGAGTTTTTAAACACCAAAACCACTATTGAAAAAGCCATTGAGCTTTTGCAGGAGCGACGTTCTGCTCTGATTACGGCCGCAGTAACCGGCCAGATTGAGGTATAGGAAACCACTTATGGGTGTTCAACACGAAAAGAGCTTTGAAACCGAGATTTGTGAATATCTCGGTTCCCACGGTTGGCTCTACGAAGAGAAGTTCACCGGCTACGACCAGGAGCGCGCCCTCATCCCGGAGGACGTCTTCGCCTGGTTGCAGGCAACGCAACCCGAACAATGGGCACGCGTTGTACCCGAGGACGCCTCGGAAACTAAGGTTGACCGAGCCAAGCGCACTTTGCTAGACCGTCTGGTCAACGCCTTGGAGCAGCCCCTCGAACACGGCGGCGGATCGCTGGCCGTACTCCGAGGCGGTTTTAAAGAGACCTCGGCAAAATTCTCTATGTGCGCTTTCAAGCCTGCTACTTCCATGAACCCGGTCGCTCAAGAAAACTACGAGCAGAACCGGCTTCGAGTGGTGCGCCAGGTACATCACTCGAAGAAGCACCCGAACGATTCTATCGACCTGGTTTTCTTCGTCAACGGCCTGCCGGTAGCGACGGCCGAGCTGAAGACCGATAACACTCAGTCGATTGATGACGCCGTATGGCAGTATCGCAAGGACCGCCTACCGCAGGGCGAGCCGCTCCTGAAGTTTGGTCGTGGAGCGCTCGTACACTTTGCTGTCTCCAATAACGAAATTCAGATGACGACGAAGCTCGCCGGCCCCAAAACGGTGTTCCTGCCCTTCAACCGAGGTAGGGACGGCGGTGCGGGTAACCCCGTCAACCCGAACGGTTCCGCAACCTCATACCTGTGGGAACGGGTTCTTCAGCGCGATAACTGGTTACAGATTCTTGAGCGTTTCGTAAACCAGCAGACAACCGAAAAGATTGACCCTGTCACGGGAACTCGCAAGCGTAGCGAACAGATTATTTTCCCCCGCTTCCACCAGTGGGAGGCCGTCACGTTTCTGCTCAACGATACCCGCACTGAGGGGCCGGGCCAGAAGTATCTGATTCAGCACTCAGCCGGTTCTGGAAAGACGAACTCAATCGCGTGGTTGGCTCACGGCCTAGCAAACCTGCACGATGATAACGACGCCAAGGTCTTTGATTCTGTCATCGTGGTAACCGACCGTACCGTACTTGATGAACAGCTTCAGAAAGCCATTAAGTCCATTGAGGGTACCAAGGGTGTGGTGGGTACCATCAACTCTGACGAGGTACGCAAGGCTTCCGCCGCCTCAAAATCAGAGCTGCTGGCCCATGAGCTCACAAGCGGCAAGCTCATCATTATCGTGACGCTTCAGACCTTCCCGTTTGTGCTGGACGCGCTCTCCGAACAGGGCGGACTCGCGAACAAGAAGTTTGCGGTTATCGCAGATGAGGCCCACTCCTCCCAGACCGGTACCAGCGCTCAGAAGCTACGCACGGTACTCTCTAAGGCAGAGGTCGAAGCTCTGGAAGATGGCGGCGAGGTCAGCGTCGAGGATATGCTCGCCGCTGAGATGACCGCGCGCTCCGTTTCCCCGAATATTTCCTTCTACGCGTTCACCGCAACCCCGAAGGGGAAGACCCTGGAAATGTTCGGTCGTCCCGGCCTGGACGGGAACCCTGCGCCCTTCCACGTGTACACCATGCAGCAGGCCATCGAGGAGGGTTTCATCCTCGATGTGCTCCGTAACTACACGACCTACCAGACAGCCTTCCGGCTGGCACAAAAGACCGGTGAACCTATCGAGGGCGACCTGGTGGATGAAAGCGCCGCTAAGAAGGGACTTATCCGTTGGGTCAGCCTACACCCGACTAACATTGCGCAGAAGGTACAGATTATCGTCGAGCACTTCCGCGAGAATGTTGCGCATCTTCTTGACGGTCATGCAAAGGCCATGGTGGTAACTTCTAGTCGCGCCGCGGCTCTGAAGTATAAGATGGCAATCGACGCCTACGTCCGTAAGCATGATTACCAGTTGGGTACCCTGGTAGCATTTTCTGGGAGCCTGACGTCGCGGCAAATTGATGGGGCCGTACCCGGTGTGCAAGAACCCTACACCGAGACAAATGTGAACCCTGACCTGCGCGGCCGAGGTATTCCGCAAGCATTCGCGGGCGATGAGTTCCAGCTACTCATCGTGGCGAATAAGTACCAGACCGGCTTCGACCAGCCGCTGCTGAGCGCGATGTACGTTGATAAGCGCCTCGATGGAATTGAAGCCGTGCAGACCTTGTCGCGATTGAACCGTACGCTTCCCGCTAAGGGTAAGGACACTACGTTCATCCTCGACTTTGTCAACGACACGAAAACCATCCTGGATGCCTTCCTTCCGTACTACCAGACTGCCGAAATTCTCGAGCCCACCGACCCGAATAAGGTGCACGACCTGGATCGCAAGCTCGAGTACGCAGGAATCTACACGCGGGATGATGTTGAAGAATTCGCCCAGGCCTATGTTCGCGACAAGAACCATGGAAAGCACACCGCGCCGTTGAAGCGTGCCGCCGACAGGTTCAACGACCGTTACATTCTGGCAGTGCAGGAGGACGATAAGGCCGAGATTGATAATCTTGACCTGTTTCGCAAGGACGTTAGCTCTTTCGTGCGCCTCTACGATTTCCTCTCGCAGATTGTGGATTACCAGGATACTGACTTGGAAAAGCTGGCGCTCTTCCTCCGTCTGCTCCGCCGTTGGCTTACCGGCCGCAAGACTCCGGATAAGTTGGACTTCAGCAACATCGAGCTGACCCACATTAAGCAGACCCGTAAGAGTGAAGGCGCAATTCGCCTCACTGGCGAGGGTAAAAAGCTTAAGCCCATGGGAGTCGGCGGTGGAAGCTCGCACGATCCCAACTTGGCCGCTTGGGCTGACATTCTCGACAAGATTAACGCCCTGTTCGAGGATGAAGACTTCGACCCCGAGTCAGTGCAAACATGGGTGCAGGGTGTGGTCACGATTCTTGTACAGAACGAAGACCTCAGGAACCAGGCCAGCGCAAATACCAAGGAACAGTTCCGAGAGTCTCAGACGTTGGAAGCAGCGGTCACTGATGCGGTACTCGACCATCAGGATACTCAGAGCATCATCTCGGAAAAGTTCTTCGAGGACCGTCACCGCCGCGACAAGATTCTCACCATGCTCTCCGACCTTGTGTACCTCGAGGTTCAAAGCCAATCCAAGCAGGCGCAGCAGGACGAAGCCGACGAAGAGTCCTAGTTTCTTTCTGTCGTACCCGAAACGGTTTGTCTGAGCTGAAGCGCATATGTTCTAGTCCGGTATCCGCTGGATAAAAACAGGGAAGCCCCAGGTTAGAGATATTTCTAACCTGGGGCTTTCTGCTACTTATTGAATCTGGAACATAAAAGCGGGGTTTTCCCTCTCAAAGGTGTCCAGGTTATTGGAATCCTAGTAGGCAAAAGAAGGAATGCCCCTGCCTCGCGTGCCCGATATACGCCTCTATACATATCTCAGATACATCCTTGTCTGCACCAGCATGATTGGAACATTACCAAAATGGACAAACAATACGCCGGGGTGTGTGCTCTGCAGATGTATGTTAGGGTAATGGCATCAACCGATAACATTCCGCTGAATTCCACACGTTGTTGCGTGGATAATTCTGCGGTTTACACAACCACACACCAGAAAAGAACCAACAATGATGTTTAACCGTAGTTCTATTGCCGCGCTTTCTGCGGCACTGATGCTCACCCTGTCTGCTTGTTCCGGTGGCGCGCAGGTCAGTGCAGAATCGAGCGCTTCCACTTCCGTAAGCACTGAATCGGCAAGCGCCGAGGCTTCCGCAACCCCTACTCCTTCGCCCACCCCGACAGGTTATGAGCCCGTGCTGATTCGTGCGAACGTTGATTTGGATAACCCGTCGAAGGAAGCAGCAGATGCGACCCTCAAGGCTGCATACGATGCGTTGGAACAGTACCGACTCATTTGGAATGCATGGATGCATGGGAATCTGGAGCACACGAGTGATGAAGAGCTGCTCCGATACGTGGATAAAAACTTCCTGGAAGATACAAAGGAAGAGGTGGAGAATATTCAAAAGTTCACAGAAGAAAACCACGGTCCTATCAAGGGCGAAATTACCTTCTCTAACATCGATCCAGTCACCTATGGAACCATGCACGACGATGGTTCTGTCTCATACAACACCGGCGCAACCATCACGTTCTGTGAAGACTGGAGCAACGTTCGCTCTGCTGAGGGTAAGAAATTTAAGGACCCTCAGCTAACGCGACGGGTCTTTGTTGTTCGCCGTTCTGAAGATAATGCGTTTGTTGTTGTCAAATCTGAGACCCTTCATAACGGTTGCGGAGGCGAAGCAGATGCTACGAACGAGGCAACCGCATCCGCTCAAAGCGAGTAGCTGATACTGCACGAGGCGCATACCGGGCACGCGGGGCGGGGGCTCCGTCCTCAAGGCGCTCAGCGCCGCAGAGGGGGCACTCCCCCGCCTGCGTTGTCCGGTGAAGCCTCAACTGTTGCCGCCAAACCCCGCCCGCGTTGTCCGGTGAAGCCTCGACTGTTACCACCAGCCCCTACCCACGGACTCCGGTGAAGCCTCGACTGTTGCCACCAGCCCCTACCCACGGGCTCCGGTGAAGCCTCAACTGTTGCTAACAAACCCTGCAAGCGCATCCGTACCAACCGAAGAAGCCTAGACACAGAAAACCCCCGCCGTCCTGTAGCGAACTACAGTACGGCGGGGGTTTCACGTACGCTCCCCTGCGGGTGCATCCTCAACAGCGGCAAACCAACCAGCCATAGGCTGACAGGCAACACCGTGGCGGGACGTCTTACGCGAGCAGGGTCGGCTTCACCTGACGGAGCTTATCCAGCAGACCGTTCACGAACTTCGGAGATTCATTCGTGGACAGCACACGCGCCAGACCGACAGCCTCAGAAATTGCGACAGCATCCGGAACTTCGTCATTGTACAGAAGCTCCCAAGTGCCGATACGCAGCACGGCACGGTCCACGGCGGGCATACGCTCGAAGGACCAGTCACGGGCGTAAGTCTCAACAAACTCGCGGATTTCTTCGTCGTGGTCGCGGACGCCACGAATGATTTCCTCAGAGTAAGCAGAGATCTGCGCTACCGTGTACAGTCGGCGGCGGCGGAGTACCTCAATATAATCTTCGTTGCGCTGATCCGCCTCGAAGAGCACTTCGAGGGCGCGCAATCGGGCTTTCGTACGCGAATTCATTAGTCGTTCACGCGACCGAGGTACTCACCGGTGCGGGTGTCAACCTTGACCTTGGTGCCGGTCTCCAGGAACAGGGGAACCTGGATCTCGTAGCCGGTCTCAACGGTTGCGGGCTTGGTGCCGCCGGTGGAGCGGTCACCCTGCAGGCCGGGCTCGGTGTAGGTGATTTCGAGGACCACGGATGCGGGCAGCTCGATGTACAGGGGGTTACCCTCGTGCATTGCGATGGTTGCGGTCTGGGACTCGAGCATGTAGTTTGCTGCGTCGCCGACAACGGTTGCGGGAACGTTGATCTGGTCGTAGGTCTTCATGTCCATGAAGACGTAGTCGTCGCCATCCTGGTACAGGTACTGGTAGTCGGAGCGGTCAACGGTTGCGGTTTCAATCTTAGCGCCAGCGTTGAAGGTGCGGTCGACGACCTTGCCGGAGGTAACGTTGCGCAGCTTGGTGCGGACGAATGCGCCGCCCTTACCGGGCTTAACGTGCTGGAACTCTACGACGGACCAGAGGTTGCCGTCAATCTTCAGGACGGCGCCGTTCTTAATATCGGTAGTGGATGCCATGGGGCTCTCCTTCGTGTCATCGACGCTCACGCCGTAGTGGTACCCGGCGCGGCGCTAAGTTTTCAATGAGCAAAAATATGTCCCGTACATTCTACAGGATGCGCACGAATTTGCCTAGCAGGGGCGCCACAGATTCTGCGGCACCCCGCTGGCTGGCGCGTACTGACTGTCATGTGCTGGCAGATACGTGCCGGGTGCGTCCGGTGAATGTACGGGATTCATCACCTACTCGGTAACTTCCTGGTAGGTCATGTACAGGATCGAGTCGTCCGGCACCTCGTAGACGCGCGGGCGAGCCAGACCGTCAAGAATGATGAAGCGCAGCAGGTTGCCGCGTGCTTTCTTGTCGCGGCGCATTGCTTCGAGCAGCTGGGGCCATGCGTCTGCCTTGTAGGAGGTGGGCAGGCCCAGGGATTCGAGGATGCGGCGGGTTCGTGCCACGAGCTCTTCGTCGGCGTGGCCGGTTGCCAGCGCCAGTTCGGCGGCGTAGACCATGCCGACGGACACTGCCGCGCCGTGACGCCACTGGTAGCGTTCGTTGCGTTCAATGGCGTGGGCGAGGGTGTGGCCGTAGTTCAGGATTTCGCGGCGGCCGGATTCGCGCAGGTCCTCGGAGACGACCTCCGCCTTCACGCGCACGCTGCGTTCAATGAGTTCACGCATCACAGCGGACTGCGAGTCGCGTACGGCGTTCGGGTTTGCCTCGATCAGGTCGAGAATTTCGGGGTCTGCGATGAAGCCGCACTTGACGACCTCACCCATGCCGGTCAGCAGCTCGTGCTCGGGCAAGGTGCGCAGTGTACCAATCTCGCAGAGCACCGCGGCGGGCGGCCAGAACGCGCCGACCAGGTTCTTACCCTCGGCGGTGTTGATGCCGGTCTTACCGCCCACGGCAGCGTCCACCATGCCCAGCAGGGTGGTCGGGATGTGGATGACGCGCACGCCGCGCAACCAGGTTGCCGCCACGAAGCCGGCGACGTCGGTAATAGCGCCGCCACCCACGGAGATGATCGCGTCGGTGCGGGTGAAGTCGTTCTGACCGAGCACCTGCCAGCAGAACGCCGCCACCTGGTAGTGCTTCGCCTCCTCAGCGTCCGGGATTTCGGCGCTGAACGATTCGTAGCCCATGGCACGCAGGTCTTCCATGACCAGCTCGCCCGTGGAACGCAGGGCACGCGGGTGAATCACGAGCACCTTCTTGGTGCGGTTGCCCAGAATTTCGGGGATTTTACCGAGCAGGTTGTGGCCGATGAGAACCTCATAGTTCTCACGCGGGGAGCTGCCGGTCACCGGGATGCGGGTAATATCTTCCGCGCCGGAGGCACCGAAAGTGGGGGTGGGCTGAGTGCTCATCGTGTGTCCTTTCACAGGTGAGGGGTTATGCTTGGGGGCGCTGCGCGCGGGAGGCACGGGTTGCGGTCACGTACGCCTGGATTTCGGCGGTCATCTCGGTGATGGGGCGGCCGCCTCGTGCATCCAGGGTGAAGTGCGCCAGCTCTTCGTATCGGCTGCGGCGACGCTCAAAAATTTCGGTCCACCGCTCGACCGGGTTCGGCTGCAGCAGCGGGCGGGTCTTGTTGCCGGTAATGCGCGGGGTGACGGT
>ERZ773013.1514-NODE-1514-length-13690-cov-7.210341_pt1 | contig 13690 bp, 13 predicted proteins | sample MGYA00511670_ERZ773013 | MGnify/ENA primary metagenome ERZ773013 (study PRJEB29015, sample SAMEA2738120) | human oral metagenome | biome: human oral; feature: human-associated habitat; material: saliva | place: China | collected 2257 ...
TTTCTTGGGGTCTCTTCCCTATTTATTTTAAACTACTGAAAAGTATTGATGCATATGAAGTACTTTCACTACGTGTTTTGTGTTCATTTATTTTTATGGTTCTAGTTGTATTAGTTGCCACAAATAAGAAATTTATTTTTAACGAAATTAAAGAAGTTTGGAAGGATAAAAAAAGTTTTATTCTACTTATAGCAGCTTCTCTATTAATAACTGCTAACTGGTTAACATATATTATTGCAGTAAATAGTAACCACGTTCTTGAAGCAAGTTTTGGTTACTACTTAAATCCTATTGTTACAATAATTTTAGCGGTTGTATTCCTGAAAGAAAAGTTAACTAGAGTACAAACAATCGCATGTTTATGTGTAGGAGCATCTCTATTGTACTTATTTATCTCTTTAGGATCATTACCATGGATTTCTATATTACTAGCTTTAACTTTTGGATTATATAGTTTATGTAAAAAGAAAATTGTTCTTAGCCCTAAAGCTAGTTTACTAGTGGAAACTGCCATAGTATCTCCTATAGCTCTTATTTATATGTGGTACTTAGGAACAAACAGCAATATTACATTCCATACATATGGGACATCTACTTTAATATATGCATTATTATCAGGTGTAGTAACTGCAGTACCTCTTATGCTTTTTGCAAAAGGTGCTATTGATATTCCACTTTACCTACTTGGAATACTTCAATATCTACCACCTACAATGCAATTTTTTATAGGTATTTTTGTCTACGGAGAACAACTTAGTATTCAAAAACTTATTTCATTTGCGATAATTTGGATTGCAGTTATTGTATTTTGCTATTCAGCAATTACCTCAATGAAAAAACAAAGTATAATAAATAAAAGTCATCAAAAATAATTTGATGACTTTTATTATTTGAACATAAAAAAAAACGGAATTTAGAATTCCGTTTTTTTCTTTTAATTATTATGCTTCTTTTCTAGTACCTTGTCTAATCATTGAGATACCTGTTATAATAACAACCCCGATGATTACCCAAGTAAGAACTTCTAGTGGCATGCTCTTAACTAATGTGTAAGCTACAGTAACCCCTATAACTCCCCCAATAGTAATAGCTATAGAACCAATTCTAGTATAGTTTCCAGCTCTAATGAACTCTGGAGAACCGATAGCCATTAATCCAGCACAAGATCCCATCATGATTGGGAATGCTACTAATGGGCTTAGTCCTAACATATAAACCATAGCCATACATGGTGCGTATAGTCCAACACCAGCCATCATAAGAGCTCCAAGGATGAAGTTACCTACAATACCAATAATAAGTTTGATACCTGTTAGACCAACTGCTTCGTTACCAGAACCTAGAGCTTTTAACCAACCTAATTGACCAGAAGCCATTAAGAATGCTGTTACGATTAAACATACACCCATAACAAGTTGGATTTTTTTCTCAGGAAGTTTGTTTACTATTCTTGCTCCAATTAATGCCCCTACGATTGCAGCTGCGATCATTGAGAATAAAGTAACACCTTCAACTTTAACCCCTGTTAAGAATAAGAAAGCTTCCATTAATACCGGCACTGTGTGCGCAACGTTTAATGTACCAGGGATTTTTTTATCTGTATCTAAAAATTTAAATACTTTGAATAATAATGTTGTTGGCGCAAAACTTCCGATACCTAATGTATCGAAGAAGTCAGTTACTAATCCGATGAAGAATCCAAGAACTGGGTTTTCTTTTCCTAAATCATCTTTATGCTTAATTACGTCCATTACAAATGAAACTAAGAAGAATACTCCTCCAGCTCCTAATATTACTAATAATACCGTTAATAAATTCATATTGTCTACACTCCTATCCTAATAAGAATCCGTAAGTTAATGAATCATCTGGATCATATACATAGTTACTGAATCCTAAGATGTATCCAGAACCAGTGATTTCTGGGATGATTGCATCAAAGTCGGCTAATTTTCTTTCTTCTACTATTCTACCTTTGAATAAAGTACCTAAGATACTTTCATATACGAATGGTTCACCTGGTTTAAGTTCACCTTTAGCGTATAATGTAGCTAATTTAGCTGAAGTACCAGTTCCACATGGTGAACGGTCAATGTTACCATCTCCGAATACTACAACATTTTTGTAAGTAGCTTCTGGGTGAGAAGGTTTGTCATAAATTTCAACTAAGTCTACAGATTTAATGTGTGATAATGTTGGGTGTTGAATTTCAATATTTGCATTAACTGCATCACGGATTTTAAGACCAGCTTCTTTTAATTTAGAAGCATTTTCAGGTTTAACTTCTAATCCTAATTGGTCAGCAGAAAGAATACAGAAGAAACTTCCTCCGAATGAAATATCAAATTTTATGTGTCCAACTCCTTCAACATCTAATTCCAAATCGCGTTTGTATAAGAATGATTCAACATTTTTGAATGAAACTTCTTTTACTTTTGCTCCGTTATCTTTTAATTTAGCTGTTGCATAGATAAGTCCAGCTGGTGTTTCAACTACTACTTCTTTTTCAGTAGCACCTTCTTCAACATCAACCATACCAGTTTCTACAGCTGCTGTTACCGCTGCGATTGTGTTGTGTCCGCACATGTTTAAGTAACCACCAGTATCCATGAAGATTAAAGCGAAGTCTGCTTCTTCTTTTGTTGGAGGTAATAAGAATGCTCCAAACATATCTTGGTGTCCACGTGGCTCAAACATTACAGATTTACGTAGATCATCTAAATTGTCAATAAGATATTGTTTTTTCTCAACTATATCTTTACCAGGAATTTTTGGAACTCCCGCTGTTACTAGACGTGCAGCTTCCCCAGCTGTATGCGTATCTATAACTGAAATCATTTTATTTAGTTTCATAATAATTCACTCCTTAATTTATTTGTTATTTATTACTTGCGTCTTGACGCATTTTTAATTTTAATAGTGCTAAAGCTTTTCTTGCATCAGAATAATCAATATTATTTTGACAAACTACCTCAGTTTCATTACCTTCTTCAGACTTATTAAAGTCTAATACGTATTTTGTATATTGATTTTCCACAACAAATTTATGTTTACCCATAAATTTTAATCCCACTATGGAAATATCACGTTCCCCAATTTCAAACATAGTGTTGGCATAATCGACATCACTATTACCCCAACCATCAGCTGAAATAATAGCCCCCTCTGTACGCATAGCCTCTAACCAAACAGCTGTACGCCAACCTACAAGGTGTTTTAATCTATTATCTTGTGGTGTTCCTACAACAACAACTCCTTGGAAATCGATATCTGGATCATCTGCCAGTGTATCTAATAATGGATCTCTAAAGTGATGCAAACTTGTTTCTTTTGTAGATGGTCCTATCCCCATAATAACACCCCTTTCTATACCATTGCTCTTATAGCACCGTCACGATATTCGTTAGGTGTTAATAGAACTGGCATATTATTCATATCTATAATTGAAATACCTTTATCAATTCCACTTGGTTCTATAGGAAATAACTGATTATCATACATCATACCTTGACCAGCTACTTCTTTAACCAAAGCAACCTTTGGTTTACCTGGATTTTGTTTATTATAAAATTCGTGAACCTCATCAGCATCACGACCACTAAGAACTTTCATAACTTCTCTTATATTTTGTAAATATACATCAGAAAGTTCAAAGATTGAGAATGCTAAATGACGATTAAAATCAATCTCAGGTTTAATAATAACATCTATATGTATTAAATAGTCACTATCCGTTGGAGAACCAGCCTTATTTAATACCAACTGTTCTTGCAAAATACCTTCTGATGAACCAAATTCATGCATTTGTTCCCCTTTAGTATTCGCTCCAGTCAACAACATATATACTCCTGTTAATGTATGTGTTATTCCTTCCCCAAGACGACCTATAACTTTTGTTGATATTGGTACTATGTCCATTATAGTGTTGACATAAAAATTATGTTCACCAGGTTTTATTATTTTAACCTCTACTTTTTCAAAGACATTTTTATCATATTCTATTTCTGTAGGAATAGTTAATTGATTATTATCAATTTTCACTTTCTTACCTAATGCAACATCTTTCATATGAAATGCCTTTATTTGTAATCTCTCTTTTGGCATAATCATCATCCCTTACTGTATATTTTCTGTAATGAAACAGTAAACTAACTGTTTTATAGTACAGTTTATGCAAAAAATGAAGAGGGGCGAAAGCCCCTCTTTGGAATTCTCCTACACGTGAGCGATATACTCAAATGGTAGAGGAACTATTTTACCTGCACTTGGTATTTTAACTAGTTGCTCTAATGTTGCTTCTAGAATTTGTGTTTGTTGCTCAACGTTTCCTGGTTCCCCAGCGTTTGCTCCCATTGGTACAAGTGGAGCAACGGCTCTTGGAGTACCGTTTTGACGCACTACAGGAGGTAGTGCTGCTATTAAGATTGTTGGAATACCTGCTTCCTCAATTGCTCTCTGCACGATCACGGCAGTTCTGTGGCAAGTACCTCAACCAGCAGTTAAGATAACTGCATCAACATTTTCTTCTTTTAATTTTTTAGCAATTTCTGGACCTGTTTTGTGAGTGAAAGCCTCTTGGTCTCCACCACCACCCATGAATCCGTAGTGGAATTCTGCTACGCTTTTAATGAAACCTTTTTTAGCAAGTTCGTGTAATCTATCGATTGGGAACATACAGTTGATGTCTTTGTTAGCGTCAGCGTTGTCATATCCACCGTGAGATACCATAAGATCTGAACTGTGAGCAGTATCTGGGATTTCACGGAATGTAGTATCCCCTGCTAAGTTAAATCTTTTATCTGTTTTTAAGTGAACTCCTGCTGCTGTAGCTAATGCTACTTTCATGTCTTTTAATTCTTTAGTTACTGGAGCCCAAACTGGTTTAGGTGTAATAGGTACATAAATCTCTGATTGTAGACCTTCAAATATCGTTAATGACATTCTAATTTCTCCTTCCTACTATTTCTCTTCATTGTGATTTCTATTTTGTACTTCTTTTTCTAACTTTTTAGTATTAAGTATTGCATTTACATAATGTTCGTCAGGTTCTTCATTTAATACTTCTGGATAACTTAGTAAAAATGCAACTTCTTGTCCAATTTTTACTGGATAATCCGAGATTAGCATTCTCATAGGAATTTTAAATTGCCCTAGGCGTCCTTTGATATCTATCGTAACGCTGGCGTCGTTATGATCGACTATAACCCCTTCGAACACTCTTTCTGTAGATGCATATTTTAATTTTTCAATCATAACTTACTTCCTATTCTTTTAAATTTTAGTCTTCTTTTTCGTAAATTTCTTGACGTTTTTTAGATTTTGGTAATACTTGTTCGTTATCAACTAATTCTACTTTTTCACCAGTAGTTTTTTCGATAACTTCAACGTTGTTTAATTTAACGTTTGGATTCCATTTTCTTTCAGCTTTTTTGATTGTTCCGCCACCCATTTGTGTTTTAAGCATAGCTAAAGCACGGATAGCATCTTCTTTACATAGTGTGTTGTTTGAAAGAATTTCGTTTTCAATACCTTGTTTAGATTTGTTGTTATCAACCATAGCTGACATGTATTCATTACCTACAACAAGAGCACCTTGTACTGCAGAGTAAGTCATACCAACTACTGATACTCCACGTTTACCGATTTCTTCGATGTGTGAAGCAAAGTCGATGTGGTTGTTACCGAATCCTTCAGTTGTAACGATAGCACCATCGATATCCATAGCTTCGATAGTCATACCAACACGTTTAGATACATAGAATTTTTCTGAGTTAGCTTGAGGTGATCCAACTAGTAATACCCCTACTAAGTCGATTTCTTCGTCAGCCATAGCTTCAAGTACTAATGGTTCACGGTAGTAGTGACGAGAAGTTTCTTTAGAAGCTGGTCCAATACATGTTAATGCGTGGATACCACCGTCTAATACTTCTGTTGGAGCAAGCATTACTGGTAAGTTACCAAGGTCAACGTTTGGTTTAGCACCAAGTGTACCAACTGGTTCTACTGGTAAGATTAAGTTATCGTGCATTGCACCTTGTCCCATGATTTCTTTAACGATTAATACTTTTTTGTTTCCTGGGTGACGGTATTGTTCGATATTGATGTCACCTACTACTAGGCTTTCATCTTCTACTTCTTTAAGAGCTTTACGAATTTCTTCAGTAATGTGGTCGAAAGCTTTGTGAGCAGCTAATGGTCCTGGACGTTCCATGTTAGCTCCTGCTTTGATTGTTACTTGACCTTTAATGAAGATTTCTCCTTTATCTGGAGCACCAGGACGTCCCCACATAATGTTACGTTCTAATTCACCTTCAGAAGATCCGAATTCCCCGATTTGAACTCCGTTAGCATCAGTTCCTGTAAGAACCATTACTACACCTTTAAGTTCACGAGTAACTCCGTGTCCGATTTCTCCTTCTTCTTTAACAGCGATTGGTTGAACGTCCATGATTGTTTCACTGTAAGTGTCATATTTATCAGGAGTGATGATTTCTAATTTAACATCTTCTACTAATCCTTCTGACGCAGCAGCTTCTTTACATAAATCTTCTGGTGTTCTTAATACTAAAGTAGTTCCTTGAATTTCAGTTTTTTCTCCAAATACTACTTTGTCAATTTTATAGTGTTTAGTTTTTAATGAACGGATGAATTTAGATTCACCTTCATGTTTTTCTTCAGCTTTAGCTTCTACAGCTACTGGAGCAGCTTCTACTACTGCTGATTTCCCTTCAACTACTGCTGCAGCTGGTGCTGGTTGAGCAGCTTGTTGTGCGAATGCTGATAATGGAATTTCAAGGTTAATGTTTTCACCTTTTCCAATTTGTAATTTGAATACTCCAGCTGGTGCTGATGCTTGAGCAACTGGCGCTGCAACTGGTGCAACTGGTGCTGCTTCAGCAACTTCTGCAGCTGGCGCTACTTCTGCTACTTCTTCTTGTTTTTCTTCTGCTTTTTCTTCTCCGCCTTGAACAGCATCAATGATAGCTGGCGTAATAGGTACTAGAGCGTCTGTTGTTTTAGTTAATTTAGCTCCTAATACTTGTCCGATTGTTAATGCATCATCTGGGAATGATAGTAAACCTGAATCTACTAAATCATCGAATAACCCTGGATCTTCTAAGTTTTCTGGGCTAATTACGATACCTTCCTCAGCTCTGCAACAAAATACCGCTTTGTCATTTAAATGTTCTTTTGCAGTTTCTACTGTAATTGACATTACTTCTAACCTCCAACTAAATTATTTGTTATTATGTAATTCTAAGCTTTTATAGCTTCTGTATAAATGATGGTCAGTGGCACGAAGGACGTGGTCGGTACTGTGATAAACTTTTACTCCTAACCTAGGAGCTACACCTGTAACGGTGTTAGTTCAGTCTTGACAAGTACCAGCTATTACAGCTTTCGCACCATCTTTTTTCATTGTTAATACTTTTTCCGCTTGTCCTGGACAGATACCAGGAAGCTCACAACGTAATCTACCATTTTTGTCTGGTTTCATACGTTTACACATTTGAACAGAAACAACTTCTGCTCCCATTCCGTCAGCTATTTGACGAAGACGTTCTTCTTGGGCTCCACATTCACAAATAAGTATCCCTACTTTTTCGCGTTCTTGTGGATATGGCATTGCCACTAATAGACCCCCAGTTGTTTTATTAATTGGTTCGTCTTCTTTAGCTGGACGCCCTGTGAATGGTCCACCACGTACGATTTCACCATGCGGATTAATGTATCCTCCTGCTTTTTCAATAAATACACTAATTGGTAATCCAATCGGTACATTCATGAAAATATCTGGATTATGAACACGTCCACCGACAGTAATATCTTTATCGATTAATGGTTTATCTAACTCAATAGCCTCTACTATACGTTTAATAGTTTCTACGTTTGAGATAATAGCATTTGCTTCTAATGGTAATTGACCAGGTTTTAAAATTACACCTAATGTTTCCCTAACGATAACACGTTCGTCCCCTGCAGGATACATATTTGGTAAAATTTTAATACTGATATTTGGTTCGTTTTTACATGCTTTCCCTAGAGCTAATAAAGCTTTACGATATTTAGTTTTAATCGCAATATAACCTTCTTTTGCTCCTGTTAATTTAAGAATGTATTTTAATCCACGTACCAATTCTTCTGGATGTTCTTCCATGTAACGAACATTGTGTCCTAATACCGGTTCACATTCAGCAGCGTTAGCTATTACGTATCCACCAGGTATTTGTGCAGATAATTTGATTCCAGTTGGGAATCCAGCTCCACCTACACCAACGATACCAGCGTCTTTAATACGTTGTAGATGATCGTCTGTTGGTTCTAATTTTACATAGTCATCTGATTGTTCTTTATCTAATTTTACAACGATATTCATTTCATCAACAGATTCAACAACACCAGATAAACTTGTGTGAATATTAGCACCTAATCCATTAGGAGTTGCAACAAGTTGTCCACGTTTTACATGGTCCCCAACATTAACGATAGGTTGACATGGGCCACCAACATGTTGTTTTAGCGGAATAGTAATTTTATCAACATTAAACTCTAACATACCTTTTCCTCCTTTCCCCAAATTTCTTTACAAGCAGTAGCACAAAACTCCTACTGCATTTATTGTATAACAGTTTCAGAAAATTTGCAAAGCTTTTTTTAATTTATTTTTTGAGAAATAAAAAAATTATCCTCTATATTTTACACATAAACTTTATAGTTATCGTTATATGTGCATTTTTTTAAGAAAATGTCATCATAATATTTTTTTATTGTAATTGAAAGAGATTATCACTTAAAAGAAAAACCTTTACACACTTGTATATTCATACTTTCTGGTGATAATATAAGATAAAATATTTTATGTAAACCTTACTCAGAAATTAAAGTTTTTACTCATATCTACAATTTTTAAATTGTGTAATATAATCATAGTGTACAAATGAAAGGAGGAAAGTGGTAGGTTACCACATACAATTTAATATGATTAACTTTAATAAAGTAGGGATTATTTTCTTAGCTTCTAGTTTTATTCTTAGCAGCTGTACTACAAAAGATAACAGTAACAGTAGTACACCTGTTGAGGAAAAGGAGATAAAGGCTATTTCACTAGAATATTTCACTAAGAATTTAAGTAACAGCGAGTATCAGTTTATTGATACACGTGATGATGAGGCTTATAACGGGTTTAAAGTTGATAACGTAAAAAACGGAGGACACCTTAAAAACTTAATTCAATATAGTGCTTCATTCATAGGTAAAGTTAACAAAAACAAGGAGGCTAAATTTATAAGCGATAAAGGTCTTGATAAAAACAAAAAAATCGTTATTTACGATACTAACAAAGATAATATCGAGAAAGTATCAGATAAATTTGCTTCACTAGGATACGAGGTTTATAAATTTGAGGATTATAAAACATTCGCTGATAACGATGCAAATAAAGCAAATATAATAGCTTATCCAGAATATGACATAGCTCGTGCAAAAGAAATGTCTGAAAAAGCCGAAAAAGAAGGAATTAAGCTAGTTAGTATTCGTTCTTGGGATGAATACACAGGTAAAACAAGTGGATATGATTATATCGATAAAAAAGGTGAGCCTAAAGGAGCAGTCTACGGATTCTCTGGAACTGATGCTGCTAATATGGATGACTATTACGATCCAGATGGTACACTACGTAATCCACAAGAAATTTATAACTTATGGAAAGGCCAAGGTATTTCTGAAACAGATAAGATTGCAGTTTACTGTGGAACTGGGTGGAGAAACTCTATCCCTTGGTTTATGACTCAGCTAACTGGTCGTGCAAATACATACTTCTACGATGGAGGATGGAATGACTGGCAATTAGAAGGTTCTCTACCTGTAGATGAGAATAAAGATAAAGGTGCTAAACCTGACGCTAAAAATGATTTTAAATAAAACAAAAAAAGAACTTATCCATATATTTTGATGGATAAGTTCTTTTATAATATTTTCCAATTCTTAAATATTGCTTTCTCTAAAATAGTTTTATCATTACTAAGCTCCTGTACTATTTTCAAAATAAGAGGAGATACGTTACTTATATCTAATTCTTCCAAATCAATCCAATAAATTCCACTAGAATCGTTTAACTCATCATCAAGTATTTCTAAAACTTCATCTTGTTGTTCAAAATTAACGTCTACATCATAAAACACCATAATATGATGTACCGTACGATTTGTTTCTTCTACAAATATATCATAAACCCTACAATTTCTGTAGTTTTCTATTTGATAACCTGTTTCTTCTTTAAATTCTCGAACTAACGTTTCAGTTAATCCTTCATTTTCTTTTTGACTACCTCCAGGTAAATCGAATCTATTTCTGTATGGGCCTTTTTCTTTTTTTATACATAATAGTCTATTATCTTTAATACAAATTCCATAAATTCCAATGTGATTAACAATCATAGTTATACCTCTATAGTTTAAAAAAAGCGATGTAATATTACATCGCTTTAGTATTATTCTAATTCGCTTAATTTGTCTTTTAAGAATGGAACTAGTTCATCCTTAAGATCGCTTTTCAGAGCGAAGTCAATTGTAGTTTTAACAAAACCAATAGTTTCCCCTACATCATAACGCGCTCCATCAAAATCATAAGCGTAAACTTTTTCTTCTTCATTTAGCATTTGGATAGCATCTGTTAACTGTACTTCTCCACCAACACCAACGTGTTTTTTCTCTAAATGTTTGAAGATTCCTGGATTTAGAACATAACGTCCCATAATAGCTAAGTTAGATGGTGCAGTCCCCTGAGCAGGTTTTTCTACGAAAGTTTCAACTTCGTATAATTTCCCTTCGTGACCTTTTGGAGCTATTACACCATATCTGTGTGTTTGATTTTCAGGAACAGTTTGTACTCCAATAACTGAGCATCCTGTTTTTTCTGATTCGTCCATAAGTTGTTTTATTGCAGGGCGTTCTTCATTAATTACAACATCATCCCCTAATAATACTGCAAATGGCTCATCTCCGATAAAACTACGAGCTGTAAGGATTGCATCCCCTAGACCTGCCATTTCTCTTTGACGAACGTAATGAATTTTGGCTAAAGTAGTTGGGTATTTAACTTTTTCTAAAAGCTCTAATTTCCCTTTATTTTCTAATTCTACTTCAAGTTCAACATTTCTATCGAAATGATCTTCTATCGCTCTTTTTTGTTTTCCTGTTACTATTATTATATCTTCTATTCCAGCTTTTACTGCTTCTTCTACTATATATTGAATAGTAGGAGTGTCAATGATTGGCAACATTTCCTTCGGTAACGCTTTAGTAGCTGGAAGGAATCTTGTTCCATATCCTGCTGCCGGAATAATTGCTTTTCTTACTTTTTTCATATATTCACCTATGTTTCTCTAAATTTCAACAGAACTATGATAACATGTTTTGGCTTTTTTAGCAAATAATATTTACTATTTTTTACAATAAATCAAACATTTTTATTAAATCTTTTTAATATTAATAAATCTATAAATTCTGTTTTTATAATGTTTCCTACCTTCATCATTTCTAAAAATAAACATTTTACGAACAATAAAGATATTAAAAATCCATTACGAGAATACATCTCCCTCATAATTTTCTATATATTATGTATTACTTACTGCCTGCACAACTATTTCTGTTGTTTTTTCTTTACCTCCACGATAGTAAGTTACTTTAACGGTATCACCTATCTTAGCTTTCTCAAATAAGAATTTTCTAACTGCCGCTACATCTTTAACTTCTGTATCATTTAGTTTAGTTATTACGTCATATTTTTCTAATCCTGCTTTAGCCGCTGGAGTACCACTTTCAACCAAACGAACGACTACTCCTTGCTTACCTTCATATTTTAATTCCGATTTTACAGTATCATTAGCTATTGTATTTACCGAAACTAATTGAACACCCATAGCAGGACGAACTACTTTACCTGACTTCTCAAGCTGTTCGGTAATTAATTTAACCTCATTAGAAGGAATACCAAATCCGATACCTTCTGCACTTACGTTAGATGTTGCTTTGGCTATTTTAGACTCATTAATTCCTATCAGTTTACCTTCATTATTAATTAGCGCACCACCACTATTACCTGGGTTAATCGCTGCATCTGTTTGAATAACTGTTTGGTTCCAGTCTACAGTTCCATCTCCATCAACATCCATAGGAATTTGACGATTTACTGCTGAAACAATACCTTTTGTTACAGTGTTTGAAAAACTAAGATCTAACGGAGAACCAATCGCAAAGGCAGTTTCACCTACCGCTATATCATCACTATTCGCAAAGTCCATAGTTGTTGTTACATTATCACCATTTATTTTCAATACAGCTAAGTCAGTCCAAACATCTGTTCCAACTACTTCTGCATTTACATTAGTACCATCACTAAGTATAACAGCTAACTTCTTAGCTCCTTTAACTACGTGATTATTAGTAACTATATATGCAGTGTTACCAGTTTTTTTATAAATAACTCCACTACCTGTAGAAGCTGTTTTTAAATCACCTGAATCAGATGAATTAGAGTTATTTTTAGATTTATTTTTTGAATTTCCACCTAAAATTGAATCTAAGTTATTGCTGTTAGTTTGATAGTTAACTACTGATACTACCGCATCTTTAGCTTTTGATATTGCATTAACAGTTAGTTGTTGGTTATCCTTATCTTCTTTTGTCGCAGTAACTGAAGACTTCAAGGCGCTACCTGTACCTGTAACAGCTTGTGCACCGAAAACGCTAGTAGCTCCTAGCGCAAATGCTGCAAATACAGTTAAAAATAATTTGCCATAATTTTTATTTTGTTTTGGCTCTTGAATACCTTGTTCTTCTTCAAAATCTTGATTTTCCTCAAAGTATTTCTCATTATCAAAATCTTCGAATTCCTCATTGTTCTGATCATAATTTTGTTGTTGAACATTATTTTGATAGTTAACTTGTTGGTTATTTTCTAGATTTTGATTATTAAATTGTTGATTATTATTTTCTAAGTTTTGATTATCTTGATTATTTCTATTGTCCATAAAACTCCTCCTTATACCAATATCTATATTATAGTATATTCTAATTATACATCTTATAGCACTATTAGTACAATTAATTTTCACGATATTTTTCGGTACAACTACATATTATCAGTAGGAGTTAAAACAAAGTTTAAAGAAATTATAAAGTTTCCTACTCAAAATTTTTATAAAAAAATAAAGTACCGTAGTACCTTATTTTATTTTTAAAGTAAAAAATTGTAAAAATCTAAGTAAATTAAATAAACTAAAAAAGATTATCCAGTAATAATAAATAAATACACTATCCGCATTACAAACTAAAATAGTATATGCCCCTATACCAACCAGTACTAGATTCACTAAGAAAGTCTCAACATGTTTTTTAGATTTTATTACTAAAAACAACTGTATTAAAATCATAATCGCAAACGCTAGAACTATTAATTTTATATTTGTATCTGTGAAGTAGTTAGGGAACTTATAAACATTTTTAGCCATTATATGTCTGATCATCCCCATCTTTCTTTCAGAATAATAATACCATCCAGAAATCATAACTACTAAAATTACTTCTAATAAAGTTATTAGCCCATGTATTCTTTTATATTTTATATTTTTCACCATTTAACTCTCCTTGTTTTAAATCACTTAAAATGATATAATTACTTAATATTA
>ERZ773013.1516-NODE-1516-length-13677-cov-6.351857_pt1 | contig 13677 bp, 10 predicted proteins | sample MGYA00511670_ERZ773013 | MGnify/ENA primary metagenome ERZ773013 (study PRJEB29015, sample SAMEA2738120) | human oral metagenome | biome: human oral; feature: human-associated habitat; material: saliva | place: China | collected 2257 ...
TGGGTGTTCCCGCAAGGGCAGAGCCTGCCATCTTCTTGGCTATGAGCGCCTTCAGCCTCTCTAAGAGCTCGCGCTTCTCGGCGATCCCCATCTTTTCGATCTGCTGCAGTATCATTGGATCCATCCGGGTCCTTTGATCCTCGATGTTTTTGTTTGACGACATGCATTGTAGGCAAAGGCCTGGACACTTTTGGGCCCTTCTTAGGTCAATTATGGTCTAACAGCGAGAAATATATTGATATCCGTCACTCCTTAAGTTAGTTCCATAACGAATGAAAGGTGAAGTGAATGCACCTTAGATATACAGCCACTCCTCCGATCGACGCACCTTACTTCAGCCATCTTCTAAACTCGTTCAGGTCAAAGCCTGGCCGCACATACCATGTTTTGCGTTTATAGTCCCACCTGGCGCCTAACTTCTTAGCTTCGTCTTTTTCCTCATAGGGGACATTCAGATCCACCCGCCTCTTGATTATCTGCGGCGTCGGATGTGAGTTTCGCTGCGACTGCTGATATTGAGGTCGCTGCTGTCGATTCTGTGCCAGATATGCATTCTGCCGCGACTGTCCCCGATGGTTTCCCCAGTAACTCTGCGCAGGGCGTGTATTCTGTTGCGGCTGCCGTTGATAATTCCGTACAGGTCGCAAATCCTGCTGCGGTTGACGCTGTTGGTTCTGTGTAACAGGGAGCACATTCCTTTGTTGTTGCCGCTGTTCTTGTGGTTTATTCGGTGTCCCAGCCTCAGTGTTCTGCGGTGCATTCGGTAATGCAGACGAGAATTCCTTCTCCAGAGCATCAAGCAAAGCCTTTCCATCGACGACGCCCGGCTCCCCTTCTTCGTACTGCGCTGTGAAGTCTTCTTTCTGATCCGCATTGGTATTGGATTTCTGTATCCGTTGATTGAATTGATCGATCGCTTCAAGTGTCTTCTTAATAACGTCACTGCCTAAGCCACGGTAAAGCTTCAGGTCGCCAATCACATAGAACTGCTTTTTGGCACGGGTTGCCGCAACGTTCATGATGTTCGGATTGCTCGAACCCATGGCCCAATTAGCGGCGCTCTTGCTTTTTTCATCAGCGCCAAGCACCAAGAAGACAATCGACGCTTCCTTCCCCTGGAACGTATGGACTGTGCCAATGTTGGTCACTTTGCCATGATCTCTTCGCGTGAACTTCAGGTCAGGACTGTTGAGTTCCTTCTTCAGCCGATCTGCGACATTCTTGAAGGGTGAGATAACGTATGTGACATCCTTCTTGTTCGGGTCGAGAATATCGTGATTCTTCTGGGCCATCTTCTTGATCAGATAGTGCAGAAGCTGCCCTTGCTCTGACACATATTTATTGTTGGCAGAGCCTCCGATATCGAACCACTTTGCTGCGCCATCCCCCTTGTTACCCTGAACCATGTTGCCATTGTAGGAAACGTCGTTGGAGATATCGAACATAGGGTACTGGCACCGCCTGTGTACCCAAAGCGGGATGCCGATCCAGTCTGTCTTTTCCTTATCCTTATAGAACCCGTATTTTCCAATTGCATCAATCAAGGTCTGCGTTGAGGAATTTTCCGAGATATAGGTCTCTGCAAGATCATCCGGATTTCTCAGGCCTTCAAAGTAGTGCCGTCCAAGCAATCCCAACACCTTTGAATCAAGCGTCAGGACCGGTTTAATCTGTGCCGGGTCACCGACCACCATTACGTTACGACTCCGCATGATCGCACCGACACTCGCCTGAGGCAGTGCCTGCCCTGCCTCATCGACAAAGAGCCTCCCGATCGTCTCCGGCGGCAGATTCTTGAACATCCTGCTGGAACTAGCAAAGGTGGTGCTGATGACCGGGATCGCCAGGTTGATCCAATGCCATGCTTTCACGATAAGGTCAGGATTTTCATTCATGAATTTCTGTTGATCACCCCAGATCCAGGTGGCTTTGGACAAACTCTTTCTGTTGTCATACAGGAACTGCTTTCGGACTCGAAGGGCCAAGATGAAGAGCTTTGACTGCTGTATCCGGTACTCCTCATCAAACCAAGGATTTGAGATCTCAAGCTTGTCGTAGTTCTCATTGAGATTGAGGCGCGGATAGGAGAATTCGGCGTTCTCCTGCTTCCGCTGGGCAAGCTGCTGTTCCTCTTGCTGCATGTTGTAGAGCTGCTCGTATTTCCAAGCCTCAAAGTCAGCCTGTTCCTGTTTCAGCTGAGTTTGTGCCTGTTGTCCGGCTGCCTGCTTCTGCGCAATGAGCCGATCTTGCTTTACCTCAGCTTCTTTGAGTTCCTGCTTTTTCCCGATCACGTCTTGCAGCGCAGTTGAATAGCCAGCCATTTTTTGGTCATACTCCCGTTTCTTAGAGAGCTGGAGCACTCCCGGTTTTTGCAGCTTTAGGGCATCAATCTGTTGGTTGAGTGTTGCTTCCCGATCGGCATTCTCCACCCGGGACTGATGGATCTGTTGCTTCTGTGCCTGGAGTAGACCGATCCTGCTCTGAATCTGCCGAATGGTCCTCTCAACCTGTGCCGGCAGCTGTTTAAGATTAGCTTCCCGCTCCTGGTACTCACGGGTAAAGTCTGTCTTGTGGCTGTTTAGTTGGGATTCCAGAACGGACACCTGGTTCAGGGTATCGACCGCGCTCTGGCGTTTGTCCCGTTCTTGTTCCTGCTTCTTATACGCATCTAAGAACTCGGCATACACTCCGTCATTCGGCACGTGCTCGTCAAAGTACTTGACGATCCGGTCGATATCGGTCGTAATCTTTTCGACGTTGGCTTTTCTGCCGCCTTCAAGTGAGAATAAGCCCCAGAATTTATTCGGGTCCTCGCTGTCAGCGGGCTTCACAACGAAGCTCTTATGCTTTTTGCCGTCCTCGCTTTGTACCCACTCCTCTTTGGCATCGGAGTTGGCAATCTCGGTAAAGTAATCGGCTTTGATTAGGGCCTCTTGAAAAGAATGATCAACCTCCTTGGTGAGCGGTAATTCATTGACGATATTCTGTACCGCGCCATTGTTGGAGCTAGCTACCACAATGCCCTTGTCCGCAATGGAATCAGGAAGCTCGCCAATGCCGTCAGGGCCATTACTCCCCGGAACATCGAAATTCTTACCCTGCAGTAATGCCATCTCATAGGACTGCTGCACGATCAGCTCAGCGAATATATCCTTCAGCAACGTTGTCTTACCGGTTCCCGGAGGTCCATTGACACTGCGGATCTGCTCGTCACCGCAATGCGTCGAAAGGTTTACCGCAACCTGCTGCATCAGGGAGAGCGCATACTCTGGATGGCTCGGGAAGCGTCCCAACTGATAGTATTTCGGCTGGAGGATATCGTAAAACGGTAAGGGGTTGAAATTCGGAGACTTTTGGTTTGCATCGAGGTCCACACGGTCACTGTGTACCTGTTGGTAGAGGTACGCATCGAGGTTCTTGGTGCTGGTCTCTTTGGCCCTCTGAAGGTCGTCCACGAAGAATGAATGCAGATTCGTGACATCCGAATCAAGGTTCTTCACGGCCCGGTAATAGCATTGGCCGTCCTGCAGGTTATAGTGTGTGATGAAGCATAGCCCTGTTGAAGAATTTCCGTGGGATTGCTTTCGGAGTATGGGTGTCCCTGTGTTCATCCTCTTCTTCAGCATAGAACAGCTTTTCAATCGTTTCTTTTTGCTCTTCCTCGTATTGCTGGAACTTATCCTCATCCAGAATGCTATTGACCTCCAGGAAATAGGCACTCTCGGTCAGGAAGGTATTGTCAGGCAGCAGATTCAATTCTCGATCAAAGCTCAGTGACAGCGAGAACTTAGTCCCGTACGAGATATCCTCGTCGGTATCCTCAAGCTGGAACTTTTCATGCAGCATTCTGATGACGCGCTCAAAGGGAAAGGTGTTGAGGAATAAAACGATACCGCCTTTCTTGCCTGATCCCTTCTTCCTCATTGCCTCACCGAAAAGGCCATAGAAGTCCTGAGCGCTGAGCGTCAGTTTGTGGTTTGCGGTATCCCTCGGATTAAAATCTCCTTCGGACAGATGCTCAACCATCGTCCAGGCATCTAATACACGGTTCTTTAAGTCAGACCCTGCCATGTGTGTTCCCTTCTGTGACCGACCATAGTTTGTTGCACTCAAAGCCCCGATATTGGATATCGTTCAACGAAGCACGCGCGACGTTTCATGCTCATACCCCTCAAGAGGCTTCGAGCTTAACAATCAGTACTATCGTTTTACGGTAGTAAAGCTTACGGTATCTCACAGCATTCCGCACTGACTTTTCCGGGACAGGCCCCCTCGGTGAGTCCAAACTTCCATAGTGGAATACCAACACTCCCCTCAGCATGCTCCCATACAAACCCTGTGGTGCAGCCTATCGGCAAAGAAAAAGCCACCGCTCTTGTTACCGCACGATGGCCCTCCTGTATGTATGAGAGGCAGGACGCTCAGCTCTGTGCGACCGGCGTCATGTACAGCTGCAGCGGCGCCGTTGCCCCCCTTTGTGTCGTTATCTTATACGACACATCGATCGTCTCCCCCGGATCGATCTCCAGGGAACCCGTGACGACGTTGTTGCCGTAGAGGCTTACATTGCTCTGATCCTTATCCGTCGTCAGGCGGGCATCCACATCGCTGATGGATCCGCCAGTCGGAGCCATGATCAGGCAACTGAGCACGATCCCATAGTTACGGCCCTCCGGATTGTCGCCCACTAACTCTTCCGGCGCATTGTTCTGCATCGCGGTGGCCGTAGCGGTATTCTCCAGCGTCGCATCGACCGTATAAGTCACGCTGCTGTCGTCGTTGTACTGCACGCCGGTGATCCGCTGCTGTGCCTTCAGGTACCAATCGAGCTTGGAGTCGCAGGCATCGTTCAAGTACAGCGCTGCCACCGGCTGGGTACCGTCCTGATTGACTTCGCCCGCCGCATTGATCCTCTCGATTGCGGCTTCCTCATCTTCCTTATCCATATAGATGGTGAAGTGATCTGTCTGCGTCGCATCCCAGACGCAGCGCACGAAGTCCGTGATACTGACGCGCCCCATGTTATTCACGACAGAGCTCAAGGACAGCCCTGCGAGCTGTGCGAAGTCGCTGTTGCCATGCTTACTTTCGCTACTTTGGTTGAGGTATACGCCGTTCATCATGAGCTGCGCCGCATTCTCACCGTCGATCTGCGTGCCATTTGAGGCCCTGACACCGCCGATCAGATCGAGTAGGTCCTGCAGGAAGATCGGGTCGATCGCGATCACACCATCGACACTCTCTCCGGTGTTCTTCTCTGAGCACCACTCGAGGAGCTGGGCTGCTCTCGGAAAGCTCGGTACGACATTGACATCCTGTTGCTCGGTATCCGCATCGGTACCCATCAGATCGACGACAATCTGCCGCTCCTCATCGGTCAGTGGGATCTGGCCTTCCTGATAGTCCTCATCCGCAATCTTGAAGGTGCTCAGGGTAAACTTTCCCTGGTTGATGCTTATCAACATCTGCGCCGCGGGAGATCCGCCCGTTGAGCGCAGCTGTGCGTTGTTTTGGGCGACGACCAGGTAGGTCCTTGTCCCCTCGCTTCCAAGCATCGCCGGCAGCTGCGGAGCAATGTTGCTCAGATTCACTGCGGCGGTATTGAGCTCATTGAGGCGCGCCTTCGAGGCCTGCAGAGGATCGTTGAGATATTCGAACTGCGCACCGCCTAAGGCGTTGATCTGTTGATCTGCATCGGCGATCGCAGGCTGCACATCACTGAAGACCTTGCACAGCTGATTGAGGGAGTCCAGGTCAATCTTCTGGTTGGATAGGATCGACTGCACGGACACGCCGTCCATATCCTGCGCCACCGGCGTCACCACATTGACCGAGACCTGCTGCCCGATATCGACCAGATCGATCGCCTTCTGCACATCCCCTGAGATAAAGGGCACGTGCTGAGCAATTTTCCAGATCGGTTTGTCCGTCTCATCCTTCATGGATTGTAGGCACTGGGAGAAGGACTGCGCATCTGAGACGATGTTCTTGGTGTTGCCTTCCCCGAAGCTCGTTGCAATGTCTTTTGAAAGCGACACTGCGTTCAGGCTCGAGTTATAGACATTGCGCGCACTGACATAAAACACGGCTGTAAAACCGCCGAGTACGACAACGAAGACAATAAGGATAACCAGGAAGGTATTACGGACGCGATGGTGCGGATGGTTCTGCCGCTCATGTTCCCAAACCCGCTCTTCGTCCTTTTCGGTCTGCTCGTAGGCATCCATCGAAAGATCCGGCATCAGATCGTAGGGGTCATCCCCTTCATGCGTGGATTCGGAATCCACATAGGAGGCCATCACATCGAGGCCATCTAAATTCTCATCCTTGGTTTTGCCACTGTCGTCGAAGTCTTCCCTATCGTCTGCATACTGCTGTTGCTGTCTTCTACTATTCCGTTTCTGTCTCTGCTCTTGCCTTGAGGAGTGCCTCGCTTGTTTGTGCGCTTTGGCATCCCTGAAATGTTTACCGCTGTCTTTACGACTAGGCATATGTTTTCGCTCCATATATAAACAAAACACATGGTGTGCCATGTAGTTGAAATATTGATCAGGCACGGCCCGCTTTGAAACAACGCTTTTTCTGGACGCATGCTGATTTTATATTAGGCTACTTCGTGGAAAAAAGTTCTTTAATTTGACATAAACTCGACAGCTAACACAATTCATAAATCTACAGGTATCCTGCGTATTTATGCACTTTTTTACCGCTTTGATGCACAGGTACCTCCACAGTAACTCGACACCCCGCGCAAACTCAACATCAGGTCAAGATATGTTGTCTTTTGTGTAGCATAAGACCTCCCGACACATATGAGACAGCGTGTCAGGAGGTCTGCAGATATTAGAGCTGAATCTTACTCGCTATAGGTATAGAAGCCCCTACCAGCGCTCACGCCGGTTTCTCCCGCATCGATCTTCGCTTTGAGCTTCTTCACAATCAGTGCCTCAAGTGAAGCAGGATCCTTAGCTTTGGGGTTCATCACCATAATATTATAGGCGGTGGTGAGACCGATGATATCGAGCATACGGAAGGGACCTACCGGTGCTCCGGTCGACATGGTCCAGGCGGCATCAATATCCTCGACGCTTCCCACACCGCCGGCCCACAGGCTCAGCGCCGCATTGAGGAGCGGGACGAGCATAGAGTTCAGTAGATATCCCGGCTGCTCCTTCATGACTTTCAGCGGCACCATGCGGATCGACTTTGCAAAGGCAACCGTAGCCTCAAAGGCCTTATCGGAGGTCTTCGCCTGACGCATCACCTCGGCGGTCGGATTTTTCCAGATCTCGTTGGCAAAGTGGAGGGCCAGATACTGCTTTGGCTGCGGCAGCAGGTCCGCGAACTGACCCGGCAACAGCGTGCTCGAGTTTGTTACAACGATCACTTTCTGGGACAGGTACGGTACCACCGTTGTATAGAAAGCAGTTTTCTGCTCCGCATTCTCTGCGATGGCCTCAATCACAAAGTCGGCATCCCCAAAGGCTTCCTCATAGGAGGTCGTAAGGTTGATTGAAGAATAAGCGTGGCGGGCCTGCTGCTTGAGTTCGTCCAGGTGGCCAGCCTCTACCTCGTCCTTTGCGCACAGGCCGTAGGCATAGGCTTTCGGATCCTTCTTCATCGCTTCCAGCGTCTGCAGATAGATTTCACAGAGTCGGTCCAGCTTCGGCTGGCACCGCCCGATGGAAGCTTCGGAACGTAACCAGATCGTGACATCGTAGCCGCAGTAGGCGCTCTGAAACGCAATCTGGCTCCCCAACACACCGCCGCCGGCGACCGTGACCTTCTTGATATCCATATAAAAACCCTCTCCTCGGTATCTGCGTAACTTCAACGATACACTACGATGGCATCACCTCAAAGCAGGATCTTAAATCAGGCAATTGTACTAGGGGCCCGACAGCTAAGCAAAAAGCACCTTAAGGAGCACCTCTCCCTAAGACGCTTTGATACCTATACGGTATTGAGCTTACTTCTCAGCGCCAGTCGCCATCCGGATGAAGCGCTTCATACTGAAACCGCCCACGATGAGGATCGCAGCGATGAGCCCGGTCAGGCTCCAGCCCAGAGCCATATGGGGATTCAGGAGAACATGATCGCACGCAGGGTCCCATTGGCATAGACCAGCGGGTTGACCGAAACGATCACCTGCAGCACAGGGATCGCGGAAAGGCTCTCCCAAGTGAAGAAGATGGCGCCCAGGAAGCCCGGGAACATTGCGCGATCTGGGAGTACTCGACGATGGTACCGACCAGAAAGCCAAGCGAAGCCGAGACAAGCGAGATGAGGATCAGGATGTCCCGCAGGGTGATCGACGCGTTCAGTTTGCCACCCATGAAGATGAGCGAGATCAACAGAACGATCAAACTGCCGACAAAGGACTCGATGATGCCGACAAACATCTTGGAGAAGGCCACCATGCGGGTCGAAATCAGGGCGAGCAGCCTACCCTCAACCTCATGCAGATTGTAGAAATCCATCATCATCGGCACTGCCGTCCCGTGGATGCCCGTGATCACCATAGACATACCAACCATGCCTGCAAACATCTGAGATGGGAAAGACTCCGGTACCATGTTCAGTGTCGGCAGAATATAGCCATAGGTCAGAATCAATACAGACGGAAGCATCGCGACACGGAAGACGAACTCCCAGATGTTGCCCCCCCTGGATCAACAGATCACGCTGTACCATAGCCCAGAGCGCGGAGCGGATAATCTGACTCTCCTGCTTCTTGTAGTCCTGCTGTTCCACTACCTCAGTTGTCATTGTTATTCATTCCCTCCCCGGTCAAGCACACGAATACATCGTCGAGTGTGTGGTCTGTTCGAGGCTGATATCGAAGATCGTCTCGTGAAGCCGCTCAGCCCAACGGAAGATCTCATCGAAGTTCGGCTGGTGCTGGTTGATGTAATTGATGTAAAGCGAGAGTGCCCCTGCCTGCAGCTTCGCTTGTGAGACGCCCGAGAGCTTCTCCGCGGAGAATACCACAGCCTTGTCTATCCGGACATCCGGATATTCACGACCGTGTCTGTCGGCACCAGGGGCCTTCAGCGCAGGTACAGTCCCCTGCGCCACGATCTGACCGTGGTTGACGATCGTGATGTGCTTGCAAAACCGCTCCGGCTCGTCTATGTAGTGCGTCGTGAGGAAGATCGTGGTCCCGGCCTCGTGGTTGAGCATCTCCTTCCAAAGGATCTCACAGTAGGCCGGATCAAAGCCGGTGGTCGGCTCATTCAAAACAGGATCTTCGGTGTGTGCATCATTGCGCGCGATCTTCAGGCACTGAGCCATACCGCCGGAATAGGTAGAGACATAGTCATTCTGACGGTCTACGAGACCGAAGCTCTCCAGGTACTGGTCTGCCTTCTCACTGGTTTCCTTCATGTCCATCCCGAAGTAACGAGCGTGAGACGAAAGGTTCTCATGGGCAGCCAACCTACATTGTGCTGTGCAACCACACCGATCTCTGCATATGCCCTGACCGAATCGCCAATCACTGAGTGGCCATCCGGGTAGATCTCACCACCGGTTGCTTCCAGCTGTGTGGTCAGCATTGAAATGGCCATCGATTTGTCTGCACCGTTGGGGCCAAAAACCATACACCTCACCACGGGGAGCATCGAAGCTGATTCCTTCGACCACTTCGAAACCACCGAACCTCGTGCGGTAGGTCTTCTTCAGGTTGCGCACCTCCAAGATATTGTCAGCTGTGCTTATCCTCCCTTAGCATAGGATTATTTGTATTTGATACCCAGATGGGGTATCCCTTTACCGGCATCAATATACCCCTCATAGGTATATGTGCTTGAAGATAATCCGATCAGCGCAGTTCCTCCACACATGCGGGAATATGACCAGAATCAGGGGTCTCCCAACCCACAGCGCAGGATTCCCACTGCAACAAACTCACACTCAGTGCGCAGTAAGACTAGGAGAAAATACCCGATTGTATTGTTACCTGGCATTATTCCTGGCATACGGAGGGGATCGGCTATATCACCCTCTCAGGAGTAGTTCTGTGCCCCATTCCGCTCTCTCATATGAATGTGTGGTATATAGAGGCTAAACAGTGGGAGTCAGGAATGGATATGGATGACGGTGAATTGCGGCATACATGTCGCGGATTTCAAAACAGCGACCAACACGATTTCAGCAAGTCCCGATTTCAGATGCTTCTGAAGGCGGGTACAGAGCTCAGCTTTCTGCTCGATCATGGTTATCCTCGTGACTCTTCTATCACCTTCGTGTCGAACCACTACCAGTTCACCGAACGGCAGCGGTTGCTCCTGGCCCGAGGGATCTCGGGGCATAGTAAGGCTGCCGCACGGCGTTTCAAAAAGATTGAGTTCTCAAAGCTCGCCGGACAAACGCTCTTAATTGACGGATTCAACGAGATTATCCCACTAGAGGTAGCCCTGAACCGTGCCCTTATCATCTTCGCGCAAGACGGAACCATCCGGGATCTCGCGGGCCTTTCAGGCACCTACCATCCGATCGAGGAGACGCCACGCGCGATCGAGCTGTTGCTCAGAATCGGAAACCAAGGACATGTGAAGGGTATGCACTTCTATCTCGATGCACCAGTGTCGAATTCGGGACGACTCGCCCATCTGATCACCGAGATAGGTGATCGATATTCTTTTACGGTCAAAGCTGAATTGGTGCCGAGTGCCGATAGGGCTCTGAAGGGGCTATCCTATGTCGCCTCCAACGACAGCGCCGTGATCGACCATGCCGTCAGTTGGATTTCGCTCGACGCGTATGCAGTTCAGTATGCCAAACCGCTGTGGTCCCTCGATGTGCGCAACTGTTGAGACCCTCACGCTTATTGTTAAAGCAGACAAACGTCGGGTATAGACTTAACTGTTTATCATAACTCAACGATAAAGGATGCGAGCACTGATGCCACTTAAGGAAATCTCAATCAAAGACGCCACAATGAACCCTTTCACCACAGTCTACAGTGATTGGCTCATTGTCTCTGCTGGCACCCCAAAGAAAGTCAATATGATGGTCGCCGCCTGGGGAGCTTTTGGCAATATCTGGGCAAAGCCTTCCGTTACGATTTATGTGCGTGAGTCCCGCTACACCAAAGAGTTCCTGGACAACAATGACACCTTCGGTATCAGTGTACTCCCGGCTTCCTACCGCAAAGAGATGAATCTGATCGGCACCAAGTCAGGCCGTAATATCGACAAGTTCAAGGCAACCGGCCTCACCCCGCTCTTCGTGGACGGAACTCCAGTGCTCAAGGAAGCCAAGCTTGCCTTCACCGCCGACAAAGCCTTGGTCCAGTTCCTATCCCCACAATCTTTCACTGATCCTGAGGCAAAAAAGAAATGGTACAGCAAGGGTGAGCTTGACATGAATTACCACACCATGTATATCGGTGAAATCACCCACACCCTCAAGGATCCGGATGCCCAGTGAGTTGTTCATACCCAGTGCAATGCCCAAGGTTCTAGCCGATAGATAGTCGAAGCGGCGCCCTCGATCTTATTCGGGAGCACCGCTCATACTATCGATCAATGTCTATGGGTTATCGATTATCCTCGCCAAATGGGATCAGGTCCTGTACCACATCCGCTGCAACAATGCGCTTGTTATCGTGGTCCAGATCGATCAGCTTATACAGGTCATTGCCCATGTGCATCTCTTTCATGTAGGAGAGCTGACGCAGACCGTGACGGGACGTCATACGCTCAACCAGATCGTGATGCTCCTCCGGCTTCATAGCGTAAACCAGATCGACGCAGGCCTGGTCGATTGCCAGGATATCCGTGGAGGCCAGGATACCTACGTTCGGAGTTACGACCGGCTGTGCAGCAACACCCTCGCAGTCGCAGGACACGGACATGTTGCGCATCACATTGATATAGACGATTCTGTCACCGAAGTAATCGATGGTCGCCTTGGAGGACTCGACTATGCGCTCCATGAACTCCTCTTTGGCGATATCCCATTGACCCGGATGCCGACCCTGGTGGATCATCTTTTTGCCGATACGGCCATCTGCGCAGCCGATACCGATATTCTTGTTGGAACCGCCAAAGCCGCCCTGGACGTGGCCCTTGAAGTGTGTCAGTACCAGCATGGAATCGTAGTCGAGCATGTGAGAACCCACAGTCATGTGGTCAAACCACTTACCGCCGCGAACCGGGAGGTCCGTGATGCCGTCTTCGTCCATAATGTCAACGGGACAGAACGTCCAACCGTTAATCTGAAGGGTCTTACGGTGCTGAGCGGTGGTATGCCGACCGCCCACATAGAAGGTGTTCGTCTCGACGATATTGGCGTCAGGCAGCTTCTCGCTGATCAACTGCTTGACCCATGGACGCGGGATAATGTTGGGTCCGTGCGGCTCACCGGTGTGAAGCTTGACACCAGTCTTTCCTGTAAGATGGCCACCGACTGTATTGAAGGCTTTGATCAATCCCTCTGCAGAAAGGTCACGGGTAAAGTAAACTGCTGACTCCTGACTGGAACGTTGATCATATGGTACGTAGTTGTCACCATCTGTACCAGGTATAGGCTTGCTTGCCATACATATCCCTCTCTTTCTTGCTAATGGGAAATTGATATTCCCGTAAACTACAGTTTACGGGATTTCGGTGTGACCCATGTCTTAATCGACGTGAATTTGCTGAGGTGTTGCCACAACACACAGTTGCCGCTCTGCTGGCTTTTGCTTGTGTGTAATGTTTACGGCAGCGTTGATGTCTGTGCTCACCAAGATGCTATCTTTGGGTTCGCTATAGGCCGCCTCAGATGTGCTTGCCTAAGAAAAGGTGTGCTTACTTGTCAGTGGGCTTGTATTCGATCCCCACCCATATAGGATGCTTTGGACGTGTAGGTCTCTTTCTGCTGCATGTATCGGTATGTAAGCTAGCGTTTGGACAGCCTACAGGGAATCTGTATGAACGCTTGATCATTCTTTCTGCCGTGGCTGCTCCCTGCTTGCATCCCATGGTGGATCCAACAATCAGGGTGTCTGTGTTCTTCTCTATGCACAGGTTGGCGATGGTGCGTGGCGCTTTGAGCATGCAGTCTTGCACACGCCGACTCCCTTTGTCGGCTACCTGTCAGAACTTGCCTGTGTCTAGTCGGCTTTTCAGATATGCCAGGTGCCTGTTGCAATAGTGGTTAGCTGACTTGAGTTGTCGCCTGCCAACCAAGTGCCCATGCTCTGAGGTGAGCCGTACGGCGAGATTGTCAGCTTCTATATCCACTCCCATAACACAGCACTCATTCAAGCTAAGGGGCTGTTGGGCTTTAAGCACATATTGGATTTTGAAAGCAGCTGTTGGCTGTTTAGAGAGGATACCCTTGATATAGTGCCCATCCAAACGTTCGACATGGCCCGGATAGGTCTGTGTGAGCCGCCTGTGAGCGGGCAGTCTCTACAACCCGTTCGTGGGAAGTATCAGCAAGAACACACTACCTTTTGTCCTGTAGTGTGAGATCAACACTTGAGAGTAGCTGTAGTCGCCACTCTTGTATCTTCTCAATACTGTAGGGGAGGCTTTCAAGCTATAGGCGACACCCTTTATCGTGTGTTGGGCCCCTTAGGCTTGCAACATCTTGTAGGTATCGTTGGTTTTGCACAGATGATAGTTGGTCTTTCAGCTGAAAAGCCCGCCTGCAATGAAGAGATGCTGCCTTGTTTGATACAAA
>ERZ773013.1520-NODE-1520-length-13655-cov-3.467426_pt1 | contig 13655 bp, 13 predicted proteins | sample MGYA00511670_ERZ773013 | MGnify/ENA primary metagenome ERZ773013 (study PRJEB29015, sample SAMEA2738120) | human oral metagenome | biome: human oral; feature: human-associated habitat; material: saliva | place: China | collected 2257 ...
ATATTATCTTCTTCTGGGTAGCACGTATGATTATGGCAGGCTATGAGTATCGTGGAAAGTTCCCATTCAAGCATGTTTACTTCACGGGTATCGTACGTGATAAGCTCGGTCGAAAGATGAGTAAGAGTCTTGGTAACTCACCAGATCCAATCATGTTGATTGAGAAGTACGGTGCTGACGGTGTGCGTATGGGTATGATGCTCTCAGCACCTGCAGGCAACGACATTCTTTTCGACGAATCATTGTGCGAACAAGGTCGCAACTTCTGCAACAAGATTTGGAATGCCTTCCGTTTGGTGCAAGGTTGGGAAGTAGACGCTACACTAACGCAACCAGAAACCTCTAAACAAGCCACCGAATGGTTCGCTGCTCAATTGCGCAAGAGTGCTGCTGAGATTGCAGACCTGTTCTCTAAGTATCGCATCTCTGAAGCTCTGATGGAGGTATATCGTCTCTTCTGGGATGAATTCTCTTCTTGGTATCTTGAAATGATCAAGCCTGGCTACCAACAGCCCATTGACGCCGTCACTTATGAAGCTACTCTGAAGAACTTCGACGATCTGTTGCATTTGTTGCATCCATTTATGCCATTCATCACTGAAGAGCTTTGGCAACATCTCACAGAGCGCAAGGATGGCGAAAGCATTATGGTGTCTCCTCAATCTATCAGTGCACCTGTTTCAACAGATGAAGCATTAATCCTTGCCATCGAGCGTGTAAAGGGCATCATTGCTGGCGTTCGTGCAGCTCGTGCTCAAAAGAACGTTTCACCTCGTGAGCTGCTTTCACTCACCATTGTGGCAAATACCAACGAACTCTCGGCTTTCGATGGACTTATCATGAAACTTGCGGGGCTCGATAAGATTGAAACAGCAGAGCAAATTGAAGGAGCGGGTTACAGCACCTTCCTTGTGGGCACCACTGAATACGCTCTTTATATGGGCGATGTGGTAGACCTTGAAGCTGAAAAGGAAGCTGCACGTGCAGAACTTGAACATTTGCGCAAGTTCCTCAAGAGCATTCAAGGCAAGCTCTCCAACGAACGCTTTGTAAACAACGCTCCCGAAGCTGTTGTTGCCCTTGAACGCAAGAAAGAAGCTGATACGCTCACTAAAATTGCAGCGTTGGAGGCTAAACTCTAAGCATTGTTGCTTAAGTGTATTCAGTATCTCTAAGTTAGTAATGTAAACGTCAAGGTGCGTGTCCAGATTTCTCACCTGGATACGCACCTTTTTTATCTCTTTTCTGTAGCTCGATACTGTAAGCAAATAAAACTTTGACATAGAATTTGGAAGCTCTCCACAAACACTCGTAGAATTGCTCAAAAACTCTGACGTGTTCAAATTTTCCTCGGAGATTTTTCTGAAAAACTCGGAGATTTTCCAAAGAATATCGGAGATTTTCAGAAGAATGTCGTTCAAACTTCCAATCAAACTTATCTTCCTCCTCTGACTACTATTATCTACCTTGCCATGCTCTCTATTCTTATTCCCACCTTCAACACAGATTGTCTGTGTCTTGTCACTGATTTACAAAAGCAGTGCGAAGAATTACAGGCGCAATATGAAAACACATTCGATTATGAAATCATTGTTGGAGATGATGCTAGCACAGATGAAGCGACAGTGACAAGAAATGAAGTGATTGAGTTTTTGCCTAATTGCGAATTCGTCAGAATGGAAACCAACGTAGGGCGAGCTCGTCTGAGAAATTGGCTAATAGACTATTCACGTTTTGACTACGTCTTGCTGTTGGATGCCGATGCCGAGGTCATAAGTGATAATTTCTTATGGAAATACTGGACTGCACGACAAGAGAATGCTGTCATTGTAGGTGGTCTTTCTACCCCTCTGTCAGTCACCAAAGGTTGTGAACTACGCCTTAAATATGAACATGCAGCAGAGAAACTGCGTACTCTCCCCTTTCGCCAAAAACGTCCTTACGAGTTTTTCAGTACTTTTTGTGTGATGTTTCATCGTCCTGTCTTCAACCAAGTGCAATTCGATGAGCGCATCACAGAATATGGATACGAAGATGCTTTAATGGGCGTACGATTGTCAGAACTTAATATCCCAGTGATTCACATAGACAATCCGCTTCTACACACCGGCATCAATGATAATAAGTCTTTCCTATGCAATAGTGAGACTGCATTGCACACTCTTAGTATGCTGGGAGAACCGATGACTAACAAGGCACGCGTTTCACAGAGTTATAACAAACTAGTGAAATGGAAACTCAAACCGTTATTCTTATTCTTCTATCGTATAGGCAAAGGAGCAATGCGAAAGAATCTTCTTTCACATCACCCCTCGCTATTCATTTTCAACCTTTACAAACTCGGATACTACGCTAGCATCCGTGAGCGCGCCACACGCTTAGCTCACTAAAGGCAATTCAATACGAAAAGTTGTGCCTTTCCCAACAATTGATTGGAAAACATAGATTCGACCGTGGTGATATTTTTCAATAATCCGTTTAGAGAGTGACAATCCTAAACCCCAGCCACGTTGTTTTGTCGTATAGCCTGCTTTAAACACTGAAGAGAAATTCTTGCGCGCAATACCTTTTCCGGTGTCTGTGACGTCAATGACATACCTATCTTCCTTTATTTGACCTGAAATCTCAATACTGCCAGCGCCCGACATAGCATCTGCAGAGTTTTTGCACAACACTTCTAGCACCCATTCAAAGAGAGGAGCCGAAAGCGGGAGTTCAACCTCTTGATCGATGTGCGAGGTAATAGTAATTCTGCTCGAGATTCTTCTTTGCAGATAACTCACTGTTTGCGCAATAATCGGACAGATGGACGTGTTTACAAGCGCAGGCTGACTACCAATTTTGGAAAATCTTTCTGTGATGCGCTCTAAACGCTGCACATCCGTCTGCATATCTTCTAGTAAATCATCATTCGGATAGGTTTCTTTCAACACTTCAATCCAAGCCATTAAGGAAGAAATTGGAGTTCCAAGCTGATGTGCTGTTTCTTTTGTCAAGCCCACCCACACACGATTCTGTTCAGCTTTCTTCGTGGACAACAGCGCAACAAGTGCAACCAGCAGAAACAAACTGACCACCGCCAACTGGACATAAGGGAACAAGGCTAGTCGGTGAAGAATCAACGACTCCTCATAATAGATGTTGATGTGGTGCAACTGCTCTGGCGAACTTTGTGTCGTTGTATTGTCATCTTGTGAAGTTATCTCCAAAGGCATTTTCATATGTTTCCCCGTTTGTCGCATTTCTGTCAAACGACCTTGCAATTGTTTCAAAGAATCCTGACTACTTCTTGATTGGATGCCTAAGTTGCGATGAGACAGTATCTTGTTTTCCTCATCAGTAACAATCACAGGAATAGAATTATTGCCATTGATAACCGTAAGCACAAGATTCAAATCCGTGTTTTCTTCCGCTTCAGTCAACGAGCGCATAGCGGCAGCCCAAACCTCCATACGCGTGCGTTCTTCATTCTTCAAATCTTCGACTAAACGATGGGAGACAAACAGAGAAGTTGCGACAATAATTATCGCAACTCCAATAAATATGAACTTCAGATTTCGAACTTTATCAGTCCAAACCATTGTTTATCTCATCTATATAGTCCAACAACTCGGTACGTCCCGTTCCTTTCTCACTGCTGGTCACAAAGTGCATAGGCAGTTCTTCCCATTCTTCTTGAAGTTTCTTGAGAAAACCTTGCACGTTCTTCTTCAACTCTCCTGCTTTGTTCTTGTCAGCTTTCGTGAACACGATGCAAAAAGGAATACCTTCTTCGCCTAACCACTGAATAAATTCCAAATCAATCTTTTGCGGTGGTAGACGAGAATCGATAAGCACAAACAAGCAAGTGAGTTGTTTACGCTCTAGTATGTAGTACTCAATGAGGTTACGGAATTTCTCCATCTCCTTTTTCCCACGTCTGGCAAAGCCGTAGCCTGGCAAGTCGACAAGAAACCATTCATTGTTAATGATAAAGTGGTTGACCAACATCGTTTTACCTGGAGTAGAAGATGTTTTTGCCAAAGCCTTTCGCCCAGTTAGCATATTGATGAGCGAACTCTTACCAACATTACTACGTCCAATAAAGGCGTATTCGGGTAAAGTGCTGTCCTGAGGACATTGATCAGCACGAGCGGAGGAAATAAAAAAGTCAGCTGTTTTTATAATCATAGATAGAATTAGTCTTGAAGTGAGGATGATTTAGGTAATACTAGAATTCCATGCAATAATGCTACTAGGACACCATATTTCGTATTTTGCGCAGAACTTGCTAAAACATAGCATAAAGTGCAGAGCCACAGAGAACAAACAAAAAATGCTATTTTGATTAGCACATGACGTTTGCGGAGTCTATCTCTCGCATCTGCTTTGAGCTGTGCTAGACGTTTCTTATTGACAGCCAGATTATCCCAACTGTATGAGAAAAACAAGCTAACAGCAGGTACAACAACAGAGAAAAGGTTTACAGCATAAAGGATATTCATATTGTTACCCACAATATCGTTTGTACCATCAAGCGTAAAATAAATTAGCGCAGCTACTACAAGTGCAACTATATATAGGAAATAAACTTGGGTTTTGAACTTCATAAAGCGTACTTTTTCATTATTGCTTGAGCGATACTCTATCAATGATGGATCGACCTAGTGTAACTTCGTCTGCATATTCCAAATCATCTCCCACACCAATGCCACGCGCTAACACACTCATTTGAACTGGATGCTCGTCTGAAGGAAGATGTTGCAATTTTCTTGAGATATAAAAGTTCGTTGTATCCCCTTCCATGGTGGGGTTCAGCGCAAATATCACTTCTTTTACCTCCCCCGTAGCCACACGTTCTAACAGTGATTGAATATGTAAATCACCTGGTCCAACTCCATCCATCGGACTTATGACTCCACCTAAAACGTGATATACACCGCGATATTGTCCCGTGGCTTCTATTGCCATAACATTCTGCACATTTTCAACAACACAGATTGTACTTTTATCGCGGTGGGGATGTGTACAAATCTCACACTCTTCGGTGTCGCTGATATTGTGACAATGACGACAATACTTCACTTCATCGCGCAAATCCAATAACGCTTGTGCCAAACTATGCGTTTGCGAAGCATCTTTGCGCAGAAGGTGCAAGACAAGTCGTAGCGCAGTCTTTCTTCCCACTGCTGGGAGCTTAGACATTTCGCCTACGGCCTTTTCTAATAACAGCGAGGGAAATTGCTCAATTCTCATTTACAAAGGTATAATTTCTAATTGAATTAGTAGGTTGTTCAAACAACAATTCTACATTGTCTGATTCTTTATCCCAAATCGGTCATTAGACCGTTATAGTGCAATTCGTTATAGAGAGGAAAACTTCCTGCCATCTTTCATTTTCTTGTTGGCATCTTGTTGCTCGTTCGTTCTCGACGTAGCCCGCTACGCCATCGAACAAACGAAAAACAAACTGCTCAACAATCAAACAAAATCTGTTCAGGATCTAATGACAGGTTTGGGATTAACACTAAGCAAGAAGGCTATAGCAGCATAAGACTTTAGAAATAGAACGCGATATTCCACATCGAGATGTCGCGTTTTTGCTTTATATAGGTGTATAAGACGACAAGCACAAAATGGTTTGGGTGCGTATCTTCGAGATGCGCACCTATTTATTTCCGCTATAATAGGTGCATCGCTATAGCCCTATGCACCTAAAGCGAAAATAAAGGAACGAAAGACGAAGGAAAATGAAGAGCCTATGAAAAAAGCCCCCTATTTTTGCATTGTCATTACGACACGGACATGGGAATAACCCACTGACTATGTGGACTTGATAATAATAAAAAGGTGCTGCATTTGATAAAATTGCAGCCCACAACGAAAGCTAACAACAACTTTCAAACGCCCCTTCAGGAGGAGGCAAAAAATGCCGTCTGAAAAGCCGGCAAAACCTGATAGGTGACAAATCCTTATTTAAGAACCCAATAAAAACGAAGAATTATGCGCAACAATGCTCCAGAAAATGTCATCATCTCAATGCTACATCCCAGAGAACATGACGAACAACTTTGGCAAACGCTACAAGAACTTTCAAACGAACCGTCTGACAACTGGATGGAATGGTAAAAAGAACAAGAACACAAATCAAATCAAACAACTCACAACATGAAAGAACAACAAACCGCCAACACAGGTGTGCAAGCCTGGGACAAAGTGCTCAGCCTTGCCTTGGAACTTCCCTTCGTTAAAGTGAATCGCGAGAGCTTCCTCCGCTCAGAACTCCGAGAATATTGCACTCCAGAGGAAGTGGACGCTGCAATAGCCTGCCCTCCTGCAGTGCTTCTCCCTGAAACTCTCGAGCGCATCGCAAAAAGCTGCATCAGCTATCACACCAAATGCGTCACCGGACTCTCCATTGCTGCTGGTATTCCCGGTGGACTTACCCTATTCGCCACAATCCCTGCTGATTTAGCGCAGTTCTATGGACAATTAATGTGCTTGGTGCAGAAGTTGAGCTACCTCTACGGCCACGAGGATTTCACCGAAAACGGAAAAATCTCGGACTACACGCGCAATCAGCTCACCGTGATGCTGGGTGTTGCCTTCGGTGTCAACGCTGCTCAGAAGGCATTGAAGCAACTGGTGCAACAACTCTCCATCGAAACGGCAAAACGTCTGCCACGCATGGCACTGACCAAGACGTTCTACTACCCCATCATCAAACAGGTGGCAAAATGGTTGGGCACTAACCTTACCAAAAACACCTTTAGCCGCGGTGCAGCAAAGGCTATTCCCTTGTTTGGTGGCGTAATCAATGGTGGTATCGCCTACTACAGTTTTAAGAAAGTGGCTAAACGCTTCCACAAAGCTATGATGGAGCATCCGGTGATGCAGGCGAGTGACGCGCATGCCCACGACAGCCACGCGCACCACGAGGATCACAGCGATGAATATGTGGAAGTGGTGGAAGAAGTGTAACCACGCGAAAATCTGTATTTTTCTCAAAAACTATTGAATTCTCCCTTTTTTATAACCCAATAAATTTCTATCCAAATGGACAGCAATAAAAAACTCCTGGAAGCCGCAACGAAGGTGTACGGCGCAATACAAGGAATGGACAAGTTTGTCGATGCAAATTTCCCACAAGAAATTGTGGGCATCGTGAAGCGTCACAGCAAAATCGCAGTGGCTTCTGCCTGGATTCCCATTCCTGGGGCTGACGTGGCCGCTGGTGCTGCCAACATCTGGACGATGTATGTGCTCATCAACAAGAAAGTGGGCATTTCAGTGGGCGACAACATCTTGAAAACCATTGGTGCTGGTGTGGCTACGAACTTGGCTTCGGCTGCTGCGGTGAGCACCGTGGCGAGTGCACTGAAATTCATTCCTGGCATTGGCAGTTTGGCGGGTGCGGCTTTGATGAGTGGTACGCTCTATGCCGTGACGCTGGCTTCTGGTTGGGTCTATCTGATGGCACTTTCCTACATGTTGCAAAACAAGGGCAGGAACTTCAGTGCTAATGATTTGCAGCAGGCGGTGAACAAGGTGTTGAAGGAGTCTACTTTCTTGAAAGACTTCATCAGTTCTGCGAAGAAAGGCTACAAGTCGTAAAGTAGACTAAGCCTATTCCTAAACAAAAATATTACATACTCCCTTCCATAGGGCATAAAAACAAATGATATGAATAATCTCGACACAATTACGAGCATTCTCAAAGAACTTAGCTCAAAAGTATCAGGAAAGCAAACCATTTCTTTGGCAGGAATTCTGGGCATTCTTTACATAGTAATCATTTCCAACCAAAGTAACGAGAAAGAAAGTGCATTCTAAGAATCACTTCTGGGAGATTTTGAAACTCTCCAGAACTCTTTGCAACAAAAATCAACGCGACATTCCACATCGGGATGTCGCGTTGTTTTTATGAGTAAAATGAAAGGGGAGACAAAGAAGGGGACACTTTCTCTCTTTCAGCATTTACGTATTGCTTTCGCTTAGTCTTGCTCTTCCTTCTCTTTGCGCTTGTCGTCGAAATGGAAGTAAACAACCCCCACGATGGCGATGAAATCCACCATCAAGACCATAATAATTGCTCCAACCATAATGCTATTTTTTATGTTTCGACTGATGTTTGTTGCGATTTTTCTCTTTGGGAGGTTCCATTAAAACGAGTCCACCATAGAGAACCGATATTATAGAACAAACCATTAAGAGATAAAAATACCAAGGCCAATTCTTGATATCACTAAATAGCGATGACAAAAGTATAGCTGTGGTCAAATACTTCGCGATGTCCATGAGCCATTTTCCAATTTCCTTTTTCATAGGCACAAGCTTTTGGTTCTGCAAATATAGTACTTTCCCTTTTATCCTCAAAACCTTAAGCCCGATATTTGTCTTAGCAAACAAACTGCGCCTTTCTTGCACTTCTATCTTGAAAGTACACTTCGATTTGAGAGTAAGTTTCACAAACAATGACGCGCAAAAGGCGACAAAAGAAAAAAGCGCGACACCCTGCACTAGGATGTCGCGCTCATAGTTAGTGTTAAAGCTTATGCTTCAGCAGTTTCAGCCTCAGGGAGACTCCAGTCTTGTTGCGTCATGCGCACGTAGCTTTGGTAGCGACGACGAGCATTTTCTTCACAAGCCTGGAAGAGTTCTTTAGCTTGTTCGGGGAATTGCTTCTTGAGCGCTTGGAAACGCACCTCACCGGTGAGGAAGTCTTGGAAGTCTGCCCAGTTGGGAGCCTTAGAGTCGAGTGAGAATGGGTTCTTACCTTGGTCTTCGAGCGCAGGATTGTAGCGCCAGAGCTGCCAGTAACCACACTTCACAGCGAGTTCTTCTTCGTGTTGGCTCTTACCCATACCAGCCTTCAAACCGTGTGCAATACAGGGTGAGTAAGCGATGATGAGAGATGGACCAGGATAAGCCTCAGCTTCGCGGATGGCCTTGAGTGTTTGGTTGTGGTCGGCACCCATTGCCACTTGTGCCACGTAAACGTAGCCATAAGTGGTGGCAATCAAACCGAGGTCTTTCTTGCGAATGCGCTTACCAGAAGCAGCAAACTTAGCCACAGCACCAGTTGGGGTAGACTTAGAAGACTGACCACCGGTGTTAGAGTAAACTTCTGTGTCGAGCACCAAAACGTTTACGTCTTCACCAGATGCAATGACGTGGTCGAGACCGCCATAACCGATGTCGTAAGCAGCACCGTCACCACCGATGATCCATTGTGAACGCTTGGTGAGATAGTGAGCGAGTTCGTCGAGTTGTTTGCAAACAGGGCAACCAGCAGCCTTACCAGCGGCAATCATAGGTTTGAGTTTTGCAGCAGCAGCCTTAGAACCAGCGGCATCGTCTTTCACTTCGAGCCATTCAGCAGCGGCAGCCTTGAACTCTTCGCTCACGTGCTCACCATTGGCGATGGCATCTTTGAAGATGAGTTCGATGCGAGCGCGCATCTTCTTGTTGGCAAGGGTCATACCGAGACCAAATTCGCAGAAGTCTTCGAAGAGTGAGTTAGCCCAAGCAGGACCGTGACCTTCATCGTTAGTTGTGTATGGTGTTGAAGGGATAGATGCAGAATAGATGGATGAGCAACCCGTAGCGTTCGCCACCATTTCGCGGTCACCGAAGAGCTGAGAAACGAGTTTCACGTAAGGAGTTTCACCGCAACCTGCGCAAGCTCCAGAGAATTCGAAGAGAGGTTGTACGAACTGTGTGTTCTTGGGGTTAGAAGCTGCGTCAATGAGGTGCGCCTTGTTGGTGACTTTTTCAGTGAGGTACTTCCAGTTGTCAGCTTCGCCAAGTTGGTCTTGGAGAGGAGACATAGAGAGTGCCTTACCAGTCTTAGGACGACCAGGACAAACGTCTACGCAGTTTGAGCAACCTGTGCAGTCGAGCACAGAAATCTGGATGCGGAAGTTCATACCCTTCATTTGGGCAGGAGCTTTCATTTCGATAGCGCTCAAGTTGGGAGATGCAGCCTTCTCAGCTTCGTCCATCACGAAAGGACGGATACAAGCGTGAGGACAAACATAAGCACACTTGTTACATTGGATACAGTTTTCCAAATCCCAAGCAGGAACATAGGCAGCGACACCGCGCTTTTCGTAAGCGGCAGTACCTTGGTGCCAAGTACCATCTTCCAAGCCCTTGAAGGCACTCACGGGAAGGTCGTTACCCATTTGTGCGTTGATGACGCGAGCAATGTCAGTGATGAATGCAGGAGCGCCATCGTCCACCTTAGCGTCGTCAGCGAGAGAAGCCCAAGCGGGATCTACGGGAAATTCTTGATATTCGCCACCGCGGTCTACTGCAGCGTAGTTCTTGTCTACGATGTCTTGACCCTTCTTGCCGTAAGTCTTTTCGATGAAGTATTTCATCTCCTTGACAGCCTTGTCCACAGGAATCACATTAGTGATGCGGAAGAAGGCACTTTGAAGGATGGTGTTGGTGCGATTGCCAAGACCAATTTCGCGCGCAATCTTTGTTGCGTTGATGGTGTAGACCGTGATGTTGCGTTGAGCAAGGATGCGCTTAATCTTGTTGGGCATATTGCGCACGAGGTCTTCACCTTCCCAAAGGGTGTTGAGGAGGAATGTGCCGTTGGGCTGAATACCGCGCAACACGTCATACATGTGCATGTAGCTCTGCACGTGGCAAGCCACAAAGTTGGGGGTGTTCACCAAATAGGTAGAACGGATGGGGTGATCACCGAAGCGGAGGTGAGAGCAAGTGAAACCACCAGACTTCTTAGAGTCGTAAGAGAAGTAGGCTTGACAGTACTTATCGGTTGTTTCACCGATGATTTTCACAGAGTTCTTGTTAGCACCAACAGTACCGTCAGCACCGAGACCATAGAACTTAGCTTGGAACATGCCATCACCGCCAAGGCTGATTTCTTCTTTGGGAGGAAGTGACGTGAAGGTCACGTCGTCCACGATGCCCACGGTGAAGTGGTTCTTAGGTTCGGGCAATTGGAGGTTTTCATACACCGCCATGATTTGTGCAGGCGTGGTGTCGTTTGAACCCAAACCGTAGCGACCGCCCACGATGAGAGGAGCATTTTCTTGATCGTAGAAGGCTTCCTTCACGTCGAGGTAGAGAGGTTCGCCGTTAGCGCCAGGTTCTTTCGTGCGGTCAAGCACAGCGATGCGGTTTGCCGTCTTGGGCACAGCAGCAAGGAGGTGCTTCACAGAGAATGGACGATAGAGGTGTACGCTCACGAGACCCACCTTTTCACCCTTCTCTTCACGGAGATAGTCGATGGCTTCGCGTGCAGCTTCAGTGGCAGAACCCATGAGGATAATCACGCGATCGGCTTCGGGGTCACCATAATAGTTGAAGAGACCATACTTGCGACCTGTGATGCGAGAGATTTCGTTCATGTATTCTTCTACAACTTCAGGCACAGCCTCGTAGAAGGGGTTGCAACTTTCGCGGTGAGCAAAGAAAGTTTCGGGGTTTTCAGCCATACCGCGAGCCACAGGACGCTCGGGCGTGAGGGCGCGGTTGCGGAAATCAGAGAGCGCTTGTTGGTCAACGAGGGGCTTCAAATCCTCAGTTTCGAGCATTTCAATCTTCTGGATTTCATGCGAAGTGCGGAAACCATCGAAGAAGTTCATGAAAGGCACGCGAGTTTTGATAGAAGCCAAGTGAGCCACACCAGCCAAGTCCATCACTTCTTGCACAGAACCTTCTGCCAACATGGCGAAACCTGTTTGACGAGCAGACATCACGTCTTGGTGGTCACCGAAGATGGAAAGAGCGTGAGAAGCAATGGTACGTGCAGACACGTGGAACACACAGGGAAGGAATTCACCCGCAATTTTATACATATTGGGGATCATCAACAGCAAACCCTGCGATGCGGTGAAAGTAGAAGTCAATGCACCGGCTTGCAAAGATCCGTGCACGGCACCAGCGGCACCGCCTTCACTCTGCATTTCTTGCACGAGCACAGTTTCACCAAACATGTTTTTGCGACCTTGAGCCGACCAATCGTCGACATACTCAGCCATTGTAGACGAGGGGGTGATGGGATAGATAGCCGCCACTTCGCTAAACATATAAGCGATGTGTGCAGCCGCTTGGTTACCATCACAAGTAATGAATTTCTTTGCCATAGAGCCTATGGTTTTATATTGTTATGTTGTTGTTTATGTCCTTGGGAGATGGGTAAAAGGCTGGTATATGGCTAGGAAAATGGCTCGACTTTCCACAGAACAGAAAAATATTCATAGGTGGAAAGTCTCCATTTTCGGAGAAATATATCGTTAGTCTATGCCACATCTAGGCTGGCTAGTCAAGCCAGAATGCTCGTTTTTCAACAAGCAGGGCTGTAATGATTACAAATTGTATGCTGCAAAGGTAATGATTTCCTTGTGATTAGCGAAATATCGAATGAGATTTTTCTTTTTTTCATTCCTTTTCCATGCTCATTGCTCTCATCTTCTTTCTGCTTTCCCTACATTATCTCACAAATTCTCGCCCTTTCTACACACGAATTTGTAACTTTGCGCACAAATACAATATGGTGACAGGGCATAATACTTTAACCATTACAACAAAACTTTACCGACACATCATGAAACGACCCACTTGGTTAGATAAAGAAAGACTATATCACATCATATTTTTGGCTGACACTCCAGCTGGAAAAACTTATGATGTCTTGCTCATCATTGGCATCTTGGCAAGCATCATCACGGCTTTTGTGGAGAGTATGCCCTCACTCGCCCATCCCTTTCAAGTGGCACTCGAAGTGTTGGAATACTTCTTTGCCGTAATCTTCACCTTCGACTACGTGGCAAGACTCTATTGCTCGCCATCGCGGAGAGAATATGCCCTCAGCTTCTTCGGCATCATCGATCTCATCTCTACCGCTCCACCTTATTTGGCGTTCATCTTCCCTGGAGCGCGCTATATGCTTTTGCTTCGCTCCATCCGGTTCATTCGCGTGTTTCGCGTGTTCCGCTTGTTCAGTTTTCTCAATGAAGGTTATCTCCTTTTGGAATCGCTGCGCAGGAGTTTCAACAAGATTCTGGTCTATTTCCTCTTTGTCCTCATCTTGGTCACCTGCATCGGCACACTGATGTACATCGTGGAGGGAAATGCACCGCACACACAGTTCACGGATTTGGGCACTTCGGTTTATTATGCCATCGTAACGATGACCACTGTGGGCTTTGGCGACGTGACGCCTGTTACCCCTACGGGGAAATTCCTCTCGTCGATGGTGATGCTGTTGGGTTATACGATCATCGCCATCCCCACCGGTATTGTTACTGCCACCTTTGTGAATGAAACTTCCAAGCCAGTGCAACACGGATGTTGCCCTCGCTGCGGACAAAAAGTGCGAAAGAACGACCGCTTCTGTTCACAATGCGGAGAGAAATTGGTATAACGACAATAGACGCAACTACTATTGACATAACTATTATTGGCGTAACCACTCTGCAAAATCTCTTTTGCTGGTGATTACGCCAATGCAACATGGAATATAAGCCCAATCGGTCATTAGACCGTAAAAGTGCTACTGGTAACGAAAAAGATTACTTCCTGTCATCTTTCATTCTCTTGTTGGCATTTTATTTCTCGTTCGTTCTCGACGTAGCCCGCTACGCCTTCGAACTCACAACCAACCATCTGCTCAACAATCCAATGAAATCTGT
>ERZ773013.1527-NODE-1527-length-13615-cov-3.100221_pt1 | contig 13615 bp, 9 predicted proteins | sample MGYA00511670_ERZ773013 | MGnify/ENA primary metagenome ERZ773013 (study PRJEB29015, sample SAMEA2738120) | human oral metagenome | biome: human oral; feature: human-associated habitat; material: saliva | place: China | collected 2257 ...
GATCCTAAGTCTGGCGCGTCTACCAATTTCGCCACAGGCGCGTTTTTGTTGGTGCAAATTTACGGCAGAATCTGCAAAAGACAAAGAAAATCGACCACTTTTTTTGTTCTTCGGCTGCAAATTGGTATTTTTGCATGAACAAGCCAGTTCAAATGACGCAAAATCTCTTTGCTTCCTCTCTCCGTGACACCCTGCGTTGGGGTCTTGTTTTGGTCTGCCTCCTCATGGTAGGCATCCATGTGCATGCACAAACCTCAACAACACCCTCTGTCACCCCTCAAATGACCTACACCACCGCAAACGGACAGGAGGTGCAAGAGACCAGCTACGATGGCGGAGCTCCACTGCATGTGCGCTTTGAAGCAACCACCAAAGATTTGGGCAACTACACCCCACTCTACGAATGGCAGTTTACACGCGAAAATAGCACTACCCCATTTCTCATCCGCTACGAACAAGCCACCACTTATGATTTCCTTGAGAGTGGCAACTTCCGCGTGCGTCTGCTCGTCTCCTTTGTTTTGAACAACGACACCGTCAGCTATGCACAAGAGGACGCTTTTGTGCTGAACATCGCAGAGAGCAAACTTGAATTTCCCAATGCTTTCACCCCCAATGGCGATGGCATCAACGACATTTTCAAAGCAAAAGAGGGGTATCAAAGTATTGTCACCTTCCGCGCCGATGTGGTGAATCGTTGGGGAAAACGCGTGGCTCACTGGAGCCATCCTGCCGAAGGTTGGGATGGAAAATCTGGTGGTGCGGATGCCCCCGAAGGTGCCTACTATCTCACCGTCACCGCTCGCGGAGCCGATGGCAGAAAATACGACATCAAAAAGACCATCAACCTCCTGCGCCGCTACGATGCGGTCGCCAAATAGCTTTTAGCACTAGCCTTTGCACTCTCACCAGCGTTCGGCTAGACGCCATATCCTCTACAAACGACTCAGCACACAGACTTTAGCATGAATCCTACGCAGTCCTCTTCCTCCCACAATCCCTCTTTCACTTCTGCCGTTCCCACACTTGAGGACGGCAATATTGAGATTTGGGGAGCCCGTGTGCACAATCTTAAAAACATCGACGTCACTCTTCCTCGCAATGCGCTCACTGTCATCACGGGATTAAGCGGAAGCGGGAAGTCTTCCTTGGCTTTCGACACGCTCTATGCCGAAGGACAACGCCGATATATTGAAACCTTCTCTGCCTATGCGCGCAACTTCCTCGACAACCTTGAGCGACCTGACGTAGACAAAATCACAGGATTATCTCCGGTCATCAGCATCGAGCAGAAGACCACCAACAAGAATCCGCGATCTACGGTGGGCACTGTCACGGAAATCTACGACTTCCTCCGCCTGCTCTTTGCTCGAGCTGGCGATGCTTATTCTTATTTGAGTGGAGAAAAGATGGTGAAATACACCGAAGAACAGATTCTCGAACTCATCCTCCAGCAGTATGAGGGACGAAAAATCTATCTTCTGGCTCCTCTCGTCAAGCAGCGCAAAGGACACTACAAAGAGTTGTTTGAGTCCGTTCGCAAAAAGGGCTTTCTTAATGTACGTGTCGATGGCGAACTGCGCACCGTTGAATCGGGTATGCGCGTGGATCGCTACAAAAACCACGACATCGAGGTGGTGATAGACCGCTTGAAGGTGCAAGCTAAAGATGAGGAGCGACTGCAACAAAGTGTGCGTCAATCTTTGCAACAAGGCGAAGGACTGATGCTCATCCTCGATGCAGAGGACAACAGCATCCGCTATTTTTCTAAGCGACTCATGTGTCCTACCACTGGTTTAGCCTATCGCGAACCTGCTCCGCACAACTTCTCTTTCAACTCTGCACAAGGGGCTTGTCCCAAGTGCAAGGGTTTAGGGCAAGTGAACGTCATCGACTGGGAAAAAGTCTGTCCCGACCCCTCACTCAGCATCAAACAAGGCGCACTTGTCCCCCTCGGAAAAGCCAAGAACGCAATGATTTTCTGGGCAATAGCTGCCCTTCTCGAACAGCATGATGCCACCCTCAACACTCCCGTTAAAGAGCTCTCGGAAGAAGTGTTGGATGAAATTTTGAATGGCACCACCGAACGCTTGCGCATCCCCAAAAGTATCGCAGGAACAGGCGACGACATCTACACCGAATTTGGTGGGTTGGTAAAATACATCCAGCAGATGGCAGATGCAGAAATGTCTGCCGAATCGCAACGCTGGGCAGAACAATTCTCGCGCACCGCAGAATGCCCCGAATGTCATGGCGCACGTCTCAACCGCGAAGCCTTATCTTACAAATTTGGCGACAAGAATATTGCCGAACTCTCCGCAATGGATGTAGCGCAACTCAAAGAATGGGCTGACGCCGTGTCCTTAAATCTGAGCGGAAAACAGCTCGCGATAGCCACGGAAATCCTCAAAGAAATCCGCACGCGACTATCTTTCCTCCTCGATGTAGGTTTGGACTATCTGTCCCTCTCACGCGCTTCTATGACACTCTCCGGTGGTGAAAGTCAGCGCATTCGCCTTGCCACACAGATTGGTTCGCAGTTGGTCAATGTGCTCTACATCCTCGACGAACCCTCCATCGGACTTCACCAACGCGACAACGTGCGCCTCATTCATTCGCTCCGACAACTCCGCGACACGGGCAACACAGTAGTGGTGGTGGAGCACGACAAAGACATGATGCTTGCCGCAGACTATGTGGTGGACATCGGTCCGAGAGCCGGTCGTAAAGGCGGAGAAGTGGTGTTTCAAGGCACACCAGCCGAGATGCTTCAAAGCAATACCCTCACCGCTGGCTATCTCAATGGCGATAACTTCATTGCGATCCCCCAACGTCGCAAAGGCAACGGCAAACAACTCCGACTCATCGGAGCAAAAGGCAACAACTTGCGCAATGTCACTGCCACCTTCCCCCTCGGCACACTGATTTGCGTATCGGGAGTGTCTGGATCGGGAAAATCCACGCTCATCAACGACACCCTCCACCCTCTGCTCTCGCAACACATCTATCATTCTCTGCGCGAACCCCTCGCTTATGACAAGATAGAAGGATTGGAACACATCGACAAGGTGGTGGCAGTGGACCAAAGTCCGCTCGGTCGCACACCGCGCTCCAATCCTGCTACCTACACTGGCGTGTTCAACGACATCCGCGCCCTCTTTGTCAATCTTCCTGAAGCCAAGATACGTGCCTACAAGCCTGGTCGTTTCTCCTTCAACGTCAAAGGTGGTCGCTGCGAAACCTGTCGCGGCAATGGCTACAAAACCATCGAGATGAATTTCCTTCCCGATGTGTATGTGCCTTGCGAAACCTGCCACGGCAAACGCTACAACCGCGAAACGCTCGAAGTGCGCTTCAAAGGCAAAAGCATCGCCGATGTGCTCGACATGACCATCAATCAAGCAGTGGAATTCTTTGAAAACGTGCCCAATATCCTGCACAAAATCAAAGTGTTGCAAGAAGTCGGTCTCGGCTATCTGAAACTCGGTCAATCCTGCACCACCCTCTCGGGAGGAGAAAGCCAGCGCGTGAAACTAGCAACCGAACTCTCTAAGCGCGACACAGGAAACACGATTTATATTCTCGACGAACCCACCACAGGTCTGCATTTTGAAGACATCCGTGTGCTCATCGACGTACTCAACAAGTTGGTTGACAAAGGCAACACGGTGATTGTCATCGAGCACAACCTCGACGTGGTCAAAGTGGCAGACTACATCATCGATATGGGTCCCGAAGGCGGCCGCGGTGGTGGCTACATCGTCGCAGAAGGCACTCCCGAAGCTGTGGTGAAACAAGGTCAAGGACCTACTGCTCCCTTCCTCCAAGCGGAATTGGCAGCTGCGCAAAAGCAGACAAAATAAGGAAAGTCATGCAAAAGCCTGACGAACATCTGGCACACAAATTTCCTGCTACTCCCACAAAAAATCTATCCAATCATTTAATAATCCCCTAACTCCCTTACCATGTTTGAAGGACAACCCAAAGGGCTCTTCGCCCTTGCCCTCGCCAACACTGGCGAACGCTTCGGCTACTACACCATGCTAGCCGTTTTCGTGCTGTTCCTCCAAGAAAACTTTGGGTGGAGTGCTGGTCTTGCCGGTACTTACTACTCTACTTTCTTGATGTTCGTGTACTTCCTGCCATTCGTTGGCGGTATTCTCGCTGATAAGTTTGGCTACGGCAAAATGGTGAAAATCGGTATCAGCATCATGTTCCTTGGCTACGTGCTCTTGGCTGTACCCCTCGGTAATGGTGGGGCAGCAGTTAGTGCCATCATTGGTGCACTTGCACTCATCAGCATCGGCACTGGTCTTTTCAAGGGAAACCTACAAGTGATGGTCGGTGAGCTCTATGCCTCTCCCGAAATGGCAGGAAAGCGCGACTCGGCTTTCTCTCTCTTCTACATGGCGATCAACATCGGTGCCCTCTTTGCTCCCACAGCGGCTGTAGAAATCATGAAGTACGCTCAAAGCATCGGCTTTAACAAGGCAGATAGCTATCACTTTGCCTTTGGAGTCGCTTGCATCTCACTCATCATCTCTATCTTGATCTACTTTGCCACTCGCAGCACCTTCCGTCATGTTGAAGGCGGACACGCTCCAGTTCCTGCACAGGACAACAACGCCGCAGTCGCTGCAGAACCCGAATTGAGCAAGGAAGATACCAAAGCACGCATTGTGGCGCTCTGCCTCGTCTTCGCTGTGGTGATTTTCTTCTGGATGGCTTTCCACCAAAATGGTTTGACACTCACCTACTTTGCTGCTGAGTTCACACAACAGTCTGCAACGGGCATTTCATCAATGCTTTTTGACGTCAAAAACCTCGTGATGGTTATCATAGCCATCTATGCTTCTTTTGCTGTGGTACAAAGCAAAACTTCAAAGGGGCGCATCATCGCCACCGCTGTCACCCTTCTCTGCGCTGTGGGCATCATCTATAATGGCATCACCACTAGCAACCACACTGTCGACGTAAGTGCCCCCATCTTCCAACAATTCAACCCCTGCTTCGTTGTTGGTCTCACCCCCGTAAGCGTGGCTCTCTTTGGATGGTTAGCATCTCGCAAAAAGGAGCCTACCGCTCCTCGCAAAATCGCCTATGGTATGATTGTGGCAGCCATTGGTTTCGGCATTATGATTTTCGGTTCTACGGGCATCACTCCCTTAGAAAATCAAGTGACTGAAAAGTTCAACATCGACGAACAACTGAAGGTGCAGAAGGAAGCAAATGATAAAGAGTTCAAAGCCTTCACTGCCAAAGTAGAAGAAAATTTCAAACAGCAGAAAGAGAAGATTGAAGCTGAAGTTCAAAACGTTCAGAAGCAAGAAGAGCAAAGTAAAGTTACAGCTTTGAGCACAGCTAGAGAGCTAGGACAGAAAGCTGAAATCAAACTCAATGCCAGTCTTAGCAAAATCAAACTAGAAGCACTCAAGACTCAGGAAATTCAAAAACTACGCAACCAAGCTGATGCTCAAATCAAAGCCTACGAAGCAACTACGCAAGAAAAGAATCTTGCGGCTGACACAGAGGCTAAGGTGCAAAAAGCCAATGTAGAAGCCAAGATTGAAGCATCTGGTATGCGTGTTTCTCCCAACTGGCTCATCCTCACGTATCTCATCCTCACTTTTGCTGAGCTTCTCCTTTCGCCTATGGGTATTTCCTTCGTATCGAAGGTGGCTCCTCCCAAGTACAAGGGTATGATGATGGGTGGTTGGTTCGTAGCTACTGCCATTGGTAACTTCCTCACGGTAATTCCTGCCCTCTTGTGGTGCAAAGTTCCCCTCGTGGTTGTTTGGGGTGTACTTGCCGCCCTCTGCCTCCTCTCTTTCGTCTTCATCTTCTCTCAAATGAAGAAGCTCGAAAAGGTGGCTTAATCGCCCTACACGCTCATTTTGTGCATCACGCTCCTTTGTGTATCACGCATAAACTTTCATTCTGTCGCATCGAAATTCCCCCAATTTCGGTGCGACTTTTTTGTGGACAGCTTCTCCGCCAACACAGCCCCTTAATAGATATGGGGCGAATTGAGGGCAAAGTGATAAAAATCGCCAGAAAACTGCACTTTTTTCTTTAGGCAATATCATTTTTGACATCCTCACATTACAGAATAAAACATCAACAATCCGTAAAGCTCCTCACAAAAGCGACAAACAGCAGATTCCGTCCAACCTCACGCAAGGCGTCACAAACGGTGTTGGTTTTCTCACGCGCGCGTGACGCACGCGCCTTCCCTGCAAATTCCACTTTTTTGCTTTCACAACCTTCACAGAAGCTACTGCAAAGAGGCTGTTTTTCGCTTGGAAAATCGAGGTAAAAACGATGGATGCTCGACACAGGTTCACTAATGATGTTAAAAGTTGTCCGAAAGAGTCGCGTTATAAACTGACACACTGCGACTTGCAGCGTTTTCTGTGAAGGTTGTGAAAGAGAAAAGACGAAAATCCCTGTTACGCGCGCGCGAGGAAGGATCAAAACGAGAGGATTTTAGCTTTTTATACACTTCACCCAGCGCATTGCCATCAACTCTGTTTTGTCACCTCACCAAGCGTCCAAAAAGAAGTTGCCCACAACGAGAAAATTACGTTGGAGATTTCTCTAAAAACGTTGGACTTTTTTCCAAAAAACTCCCACGTTTCTTTGTTTTTCTCCTACGTTTTTCCAACTCTCTCGGAGAAAAAAATGATGCTCCACGTTTCCTAATGGCAAAAAGCAAGGATGACAATCGTACCCCTAAAATTACAGCTCAGAATATACAATCCGCGAGAATATATACTTTTTTTCGGGATTATCTCAAGTTCTATTTGTGCATGCCAATAAAAATCTATAACTTTGCGAAATAGCATCGAAATGCACTGCACGCACTCTCCCCTCACAATGTGGAGTAGTGTGCAGTCTTCCGTATTTGGGCTTTCCCAGGACTCTGATTTCTTTGCACTATACTACGGTAACAACGGATTTCGCCATAAAAAGGTTCGAAAACCAGCAGTAAGCGTATTAGAAACAAGCCCTTATAGCTTAACAAACCCATAATACGTAGGAATTTTATATAGAAAAGACTCTATTCTACATTTGCCACTTACACCACATTACGTAATGCTGTGGTGAAATATTATTTGTATGACAACGAATCACACTTCCCTTAACCATCATGTCAATGGTGCCTTACACCGTTGCTTACAGTGTTCTTTCAGCCATCTACACGTGTGGCTATTCGCAGTGTGCGCCTTGATGGTCACCAGCTGCAACACCATTAAGGACATCGCCTACCTACAAGACATCCCCACCGATAGCCCTATTACTTTGCAGGTGCCACAAGACATTCGTCTGGAACCAGGAGACCAGTTGAGCATTAGCATCCACGGTCGTGACCCGAAGGTGGTGGAAATCTATAATATGCCGACTGTGGCGACCAGCACTGGCGGTTCTACCAAAGCCAACTACACGGTGAATGCGAATGGTCAGATTGATATGATTCAATTCGGTTTGATTCATGTAGCAGGACTTACTCGTTCAGAACTGGCTAATCAGATTAAATACAAACTTGTGTCGAGTGGCGTGGTGCGCGACCCAGTGGTGGTGGTAGACTTTGCCACTATGTCTTATTCTGTTTTGGGAGAAGTGGTTTCCCCTGGTCGTAAACCCATCGACCGCGACCATATCACCATCATGGATGCTTTGGCACAAGCTGGTGACTTGACCATTCAAGGCAAACGCAAAAACGTGCTTGTGTTGAGAAACGAACACGGCAAACAAACAGCTTACCGCATTGATTTGACCAATTCTGAAAGCGTTTACTCGTCTCCAGTCTACAATTTGAAGCAAAATGACATCATTTATGTAGAACCCACGGCGAAAAAAGCCAATGAGTCTGACAACAACGCCAACACATTCCGCACTCCAGCCTTCTGGATGTCACTGGTCACATTTACGATAACCTTGCTTGCTCTGTTCAAAAAATAAACATTCCTCACTATGCAACGCTCTGCAGAAAATTTTTCACAGAATACTTCTTTATTAGCGCAACATTCTGGTACGAACACCCTCGATATGTTTCGCAATGCATGGTTTTTATGCTTAGCCTATTGGAAATGGTTCATACTATGCGTTATCGTTTGTCTGAGTGGTGCCTATTATTATTTGCTCCGCACCCCTAAAACCTACGTTGCTTCTGCGTCAATTCTTATCAAACCCGACAACAACCGCGGAAACTCTCCGGACCAACTCCTTGCACGACAACGCATGATTGTTGAGGGAGCTTCTGACGCGCAGATGACGAATGAGATACTCGCTTTGAGCAGTGCCACCATCACTCGTTCTGTGGCAGAGCGACTGAATCTCGATGTGGAATATGCACGCAAAGGCATGTTTCACGACAAAGTGATTTATGGTAGTGAACTCCCTGTGAAAGTTGAATTTCTCAACATAGGTGAGGAACAAAGGGCGGATTTCCACCTCTCACTGCAAGCTAACGGAAGAGTTGTTCTAGACGATTTCTCTAAAGATGGTGCTAACCTCTCTGGAACGGTGTTGGGTAAAGTAGGTGAACGCTGTGTAACCCCTGTAGGCTTGGTGAAATTAGTAGCCAACACAGGCTATCGCCCAGGAACAACTGACGAATACAAGGTAACGCGCTCTCCCATTTCCGCAGTAGCCGCTAGTGTGCGCGGAAGATTCCACATTGCACTGAGCGACAAAGCCTCAACCATTATCGACATTCAATATAGTGACGTCAATACAGCTCGTGCTAAAGATGCCATCGATATGCTCATCTCCGTCTACAACGAAAACTGGGTGCGCGACCGCAACCAGATTTCAGTGAGCACGAATGAGTTTATTAAAGAGCGTTTGGCTGTGATCCAACGCGAACTAGGTAGTGTAGACCAAAACATTGCTGGATATAAATCCGCTAACCTACTTCCCGACGTGGAACAATCGGGAACTATGGCAGTGACTCAAGCTAATGAAGCAGAGGCAAAAGCTCGCGAACTCTCTACGCAAGTCTACATGACACGTCACGTGCGCGAATATCTCACCGATGGTCGCCACGAAAACCAAGTGCTTCCCTCTAACTCTGGTATCAACAATGCCTCAATTCAAGCACAAATCAACGACTACAACACTCGTTTGTTGGAGCGCAATCGTCTCCTAGCCACCTCTTCTGCGCAAAACCCTGCAGTCATGGATTTGGAGACACAGTTGGGATCGATTCGTCGAGGCATCATCCAATCACTTGACAATGAGCTCGACATGCTCAAAACGCAACAACGCGTCACAGAATCTAGCCACAGCGAAGCCACCAGTAAGATTTCTGCCAACCCTCGTCAAGCCTCCTATTTGCTTTCTGTAGAACGCCAACAAAAGGTCAAGGAGTCGCTATACCTCTTCTTGTTGCAAAAGCGTGAAGAAAACGAACTCTCTCAAGCCTTCACTGCCTACAACACACAAATCATCGAAACCCCACATATCACAGGCATACCTCCTCAACCTGTTTCGCGCAACATACTTCTCACAGCATTCCTCATTGGTCTCGCCATTCCCGCTGTCTTCGTCTTCGGACGCGAAGCACTCAACACCACCGTGCGTGGTCGCAAAGATTTGGAAGATTATAGTATGCCTCTCGTGGGTGAACTTCCCCTCAAAGGCAAAAAACGTCCCGTTTGGAAACGCTGGCGCAAAGAGAAAATCATTGCGCAACCCAATATGGTCGTTGCAGACCAGAAGCGCGACATTCTCAACGAAGCCTTCCGCACCGTTCGTACCAAATTGGAATTTACACTCGGTTTCGATGGTCGCAACAAGGTCGTTATGCTCACTTCCCTGAATCCCGGATCGGGTAAGACATTCATCACGGCTAACCTCAGTGCAGCCTTCTCTCTCAAAGGGAAGCGCGTGTTGGTGATGGACTTAGACCTTCGTAAAGCATCACTCTCCGACTATGTGGGACAGCCCAAAGTCGGCATTTCCAACTATCTCTCCGGACAAATCGATGATTGGCACGAGATCATCACGCCTCTCGACCGCGTGGACGTTCTCCCTTGTGGGGTCATCCCTCCCAATCCAGCCGAACTTCTCTCCACTGAGCGATTTGCAGAAATGATAGCAGCTATTCGCAAAGAATACGACATCATCTTCCTCGACTGTCCTCCGGTGGAAATCGTAGCCGATGCCGAAATCATCAATCCACATGCCGATCTCACCCTCTTCATCGTTCGTGCATCGTTGATGGAACGTAGCTATCTCAAAGACATCGAGCGCTGGTATGCAGAGAAGAAATACAACAACTTGACCCTTCTCCTTAATGGCACCACAGACGCTCTTGGTCGCTATGGCTACCACAAATATGGCTACGGATATGGTGGCTATGGGTATGGCTATGGCTATGGTTCAAGAAAATAATATCGAGCATAGTATATGCGATTTTGAGTAATTCCCCCTGACACAAGATGAATAATCCTCTCATTTCTATTCTGGTTCCCTGCTACAATGTGTCCCCTTGGTTGCATCGTTGTTTAGACAGTATTCGCGCTCAAACTTACACCCATTGGGAAGCAATACTGGTCAATGATGGTAGCAAGGACAACACAGCAGAGATATTAGAAGAATACGCCAAACTCGATAGCCGTTTTAAAGTCTTCCACCAAGAAAATCGTGGACATTCTGGTGCGAGAAACACAGGGTTAAAGCATTTCTCTGGGGAATGGTTAACGTTTATTGATGCAGATGACGAAGTCACACCTGACTACTTAGCGGACTATGTGAAAAGCGCAATGACGCAGCATACGGATGCTATACCATGTGATTTAGTTATAGCCAAAAACCTCTGCGTATTTGAATCAGGAGAACAAAACGTAATAGGAAAACTCGATGATGCTGTTTACGATGTCAAAGACTATGTTCCACAAGTTCTTCCGAAAGCTATTTATGGAGGAGCCATGATACTTCTTCAAGCTCAACTTATCAAAGAGAACAACTTACAATTTGACGAGTCCGTAGTCTATGCAGAAGACTATCTATTTCTTCAAGAAGCTATTCTGCGTGCCCGACGCATTCACACCATCGCAAAAACTGGATATATATATTACATCAGAAGTTCAAATAGTTCGGCACACAATGCAAGGGGAACAATAGCACAAGAAACTGCACTGTTTCGACACAGGATTTCTCTCAACAGAGAAATGCAAGAAAAGTATCCTCATGAAGCAAAACTATTGGCTTCTGAACTAACCAATACCCTCAACAGAGTGTTCAATGCCCTTTATTACACTCCGGGTATCGGGTGTAAACAGTGGAAAGAAACCCTCGAGGCTCTAAACATAACCCCCAAAGATATCCATTCATCAAAATTACTGAAGCGCATACAACATAAAATGCTCTTTCACAAGCACTATCGTCTTTTGCAACTCTTTTATCAGCTAGAGCAAATCAAAATGCAAATAAAACTGCGACTAGCCCAATGGCTAAAACGCTGATAAGACACAATAATAAAGAGCATTTCCTCTACAAAACATCTATCAATTCACCAAAGACCAGAAAGATGAAGTCACCCAATCCTAGCATCAGCATCGTTGTTCCGATATACAACCGAGAAAAATGGCTGCGAAACTGTCTAGATTCCATTTCATCTCAAACCTTCAAAGACTGGGAGTGTATTTTGGTCAATGATGGAAGCACAGACAACAGTCTAAAAATAGCGCAAGAATACGCGGAAAACGACGAACGTTTCATTGTATTTTCACAAGAAAATCAAGGTGTTTCTGCAGCGCGCAATTTAGGACTCGACCACACACAGGGCAAATGGCTCGCCTTTGTAGACAGCGATGACGAAATATCCCCAGACTATCTAGAAATACTGCACAAGCTAGGAGAAGACTACAATGTAGATTTAGTGAATGCAAGCAGTATCTACCCCTATAATGGCAACAAGAAACGGTCAATAATCCTAAATGATACGTTCTATACCTTTCAAGAAGAAGATTTTGGTAACCATTTCTACAGTAGAATGCCAGGCATCATAAAGCTATATCGTCTTAATCTTATCAAAGAACATCATCTTCGTTTTGAGACGAAATTCCATTTTGCAGAAGACCTAATATTCTGCATTGAGTTTTATCTGCGCGCACAACGCTTTGCAACGAGTTCAAAAGCTATCTATAAGTATTATATAAGAAACGAAGATAAGAACCAACTTCATAAACAATTTGATGATTTCCATACAGAAATAGAACTCTACAATAGGATCGTATCGTACTATAAGCAAATAACAGCACGATACCCTAACGGCAACAAACAATTGATTTTCAGAGGTCTCACTCTTGACAGTATCATAGAAAGGCTTTTAGGTGGTATAGAGTGTCAAACAAAGACACTTATACAACGCTACAAAATGTATCGTTCCATCAAACTTCCCGTTAGAAGACCAATAGAGGGTTCTCTGCTTCAAAGATTGAGGCTCTACCTCCTCTACAAACGACAGTATTTCCTTTTTACCCTCAGTAGAATTTGGGTAAATCGGCACTAAATTATTATCTAAAACCACACCTATGACAATAAGTATCATTATATGTGCCTACAACGAAGAAGAAAATATTTCTAGATGCATTGACAGTGTAAGAACTCAAACTCATAGGAATTGGGAATTGTGGGTTATCGATGATGGCAGCACAGACGGCACTGCAGAAATCGTCAAGAAATATGAAGCCACGGACGAGCGCATACATCTCTATTCTCAAGAAAACCAAGGTCTCTCTTCAGCTAGAAAATCGGGGATAAGATGCGCAACTGGAGAATATCTCACCTTCATCGATGCCGATGACTATGTAGGAGAACTATATTTAGATCACTTATTAGAAGGCATTCATCATTTTCCGGAAGTAGAATGTGTACATGGAGGATATCTTTTCTATAAAGACGGAAAGTTACAAAATCTTTCATTTCTAAAAAGACTTTCAGCTTCAAAAATAACTCAACTCCCTCCAATAGAGGCGGTAGAAACGCATTTTTTTCGAAGCCCACTTTGTGCAAAGCTATGGAAGACAACTTTTCTTAAACAACACATAGAATATATTCCAGATCATGTAAATTATGCAGAAGACGAGATTACCAACTTAGTCTTATATCCTTTCCTTAAACATATATGCTTTGTGCCACATGCGGATTATCATTACTCCATTCATCCCAAAAGTATACCGTATGCTCGATATTCAGCAGAAGCATACGTCCAAACAACACGAATGATTATCAATGCGATCAACCAAGCTTACTGGAAAGAATCTAATTTTGCTTATAATAGTCAGTTCTTCTTTTTGCTTATAACTCTTCAAGCTGTGGTAGATTCCTCTCTATCCACACATCAAAGCATTTGTTTGTTGCAACAACTTCCCACTCCCCTACTTTCGAAACGTTTTTTCCGTCGTTCATTGGGATACGGCAAATTCATCTTCACATGGTTGTTGAAACATAAACACTATAGGACATTACTCACCTTAACAAAACTCCGTTTTAAAATACTCTCCCCCCTAAAACAATCATTATTATCAGCCATAAAAGTATTAAACCCCAATCGGTCATTAGACCGTTATAGTACAATTCGTAATTGAATAGATAACTTCCTGAC
>ERZ773013.1528-NODE-1528-length-13614-cov-12.372815_pt1 | contig 13614 bp, 9 predicted proteins | sample MGYA00511670_ERZ773013 | MGnify/ENA primary metagenome ERZ773013 (study PRJEB29015, sample SAMEA2738120) | human oral metagenome | biome: human oral; feature: human-associated habitat; material: saliva | place: China | collected 2257 ...
CTTGCTTCCGACGAGGCCCTGGCCGCGCTGCGTGAGAAGCTGACGAACAACTGAACCAGTCTTTGTGACTGACCGTTAACTCGTCAGTTCACGCCAGTGAACGCATGAGTGGTGGTCCCCAGGTTTTCCTGGGGGCCACCACTTTTTTTTCTGGATGCTGCGCCGCCAGATTTCCGGCCGCCGCGAGGCCTGCCCGCCCGCGAGACTTAGCAACCGAGCTTCGCTCGGTGCTTCGTCTCGAAGCCCGGCCAGGCCCCGCAGTCCTCGCGGCGGCCTCCAATCGGGCGTCCTGTTGAGCGCAGCCAGGCCCCGCAGTCCTTGCGGCGGCCTCCAATCGGGCGGCGCTAGGCATGCTCCGGCCAGGCCCCGCCGCCGCCCACGTGCACCGCAGCCAGGCCCCTAGGTCTTGTGATGATGGGTTACTCAACAATGTCGCACGTAATTCCCTTGCGTGTCTTTCACACGTTGAAGTTGCATCGTTGGAATTGCGACGTTTTGAGAGGGGCTCGAATACTGACCGTTGGAAATTATGTGCGACTTTTGTTCGGGCTGACGTCGTGGACTCGTCGCACAGACAACGTGACCCCGCTCAACAATGATGCTGTGCGGGGTCTGACGCTGACAGTGATCAGGTCGCCGAGCGTTTCATCACTGCCAGGTCGACGCACGCGCCGATCATCGCCGCGATGACGGTGGGCGCGATCCAGCCGAGCTGATTTGCTTGGAGCGGGCTCAACATGAGCACGGAGTTGAAAGCGTCCGTCGCTACACCGACATGTGCCAGCGTCGTTGCCGCAGACCATGCCGCTGCCATCCATGCGCTCAGACGGAACGTCCACAGCGCCGGCGTTGCGAGTCGAAGCGGATGGGTGATGATCGTGATGAAGACGACCGTGATCGCGACAGGGTAGAGGAAGGTGATGATCGGGACCGCGATCGCGAGTACAGAGCTGAGGCCTGCAGAGGACAGTGCGAAGGAAATAATCGTAAAGACGATCATCCACGCACGATAGGAAATCTGTGGGACAAGGCGGTGGAAGAACTCCGATGTCGCGGCGATCAAGCCGACGGCCGTCGTCATGCAGGCCGTCAGAACGATCAGGCCGAAGACAATCTGGCCGGGCCAGCCCATCGTCATCTGGGCAGCATCGGCGAGCAGGGTTGCACCGTCGCTGTAGCTTTGAGCATTCGGGATCACGTGGCCGATGAGGCCTAACCCCACGTAGACGACGCCGAGAAGCGAACCTGCGATAATCGCCGCCGTCGATGTGCGACGAACGACCTTGGCGCCGATGCCGCCCCCCGTATGCCCCAGCGACGTGACGACGATGATGCCAAAGGCCAGAGCGGCGATCGAGTCCATCGTCATGTAGCCTTCCAGGAGGCCCGCGGCAAGGGGAGACGCCGTGTACTCCCCGGTCGGCGCATCGTGCGAGGCTGGCAGGGATGCCAGGCAGAGGAACACCAGGAGTACAAGGAGACCGAGCAGGATCGGTGTGAGTACTTTGCCGAGCGCATCGATGATGTGGCCGGGATTCCAGCACAAATAGAAGGCGATGGCGAAGAAAATAAAACTGAAGATGATAGACGCGGTGAGAGACTTCGTCCCAATAATGGGCGCGACAGCCGTTGAGAAAGACACGGCACCCGTACGGGGCAGCGCGTAAAAAGCGCCGATCGATAGATACACCATGACGGAGAAGACGAGTCCGAAGGTCTTTCCCGCACGACTGACAAGATCGCGGATATCCGTGCCGGACAGGGCAATCGTAATGATCGAGATGACGGGCAGAGCGACTCCGCCGATGAGGAAGCCGATCATCGCGGGGGTTAAGTTGGTGCCGGCCGACGCGCCCATGATCGGCGGGAAGATCAGGTTTCCTGCACCGAAGAACATGGAGAAGAGTGTCAGGGAGGTTGCGATGAGGACCGCGATGCCTGAACGCTCAGTGGAATCGTCGTTGACTGTCTGCGTCACTGCTACTCACTTGATGATGTGGGTTCTCTAACAGCTCCAATTCTTGCATGAGGGCATATATGCGCAACCGCAGGAGCGATAGGCTGGGTGAGTGAACACGACTCTTCGCTCCGGGTCTTGTACGGCCGCGCTCATCCGTCCGCCCGCCGCGCCTCGCAGTCAAGGACCACGCCGCATCATCGCGGTCAGTGGTGGCATCGGCTCTGGCAAGTCAACGGTGACGCGCGTCTTCGCGTCCAAGGGAGCTATCATCGCCGATGCCGATGCCATTGCGCGACAGATACTCGAGCCGGGAGAACCAGCGCTTGCCGAGGTCGCGCGGGAGTTCGGAAACGACCTCATCCGGCAGGACGGCAGTCTGGATCGCGCGCTCCTCGCATCGCGTGTGTTCGGTGGCGTGGGGTCTCACGAGCGAGTCGCGCGTCTCAACGCCATCACTCACCCTGAGATCGAGGCGCGCGCCTGGTCGATATTACGCGGCACCCCGACGGGCGGCTTTGCGGTCTACGATATCCCGCTCCTCATCGAAGGAGACCAGGTGGATCGCTTCGACGCGGTTGTCATTGTGGATGCGCCCATCGATGCACGCATCAAGCGTCTGGAGGGCAGGGGAGTGGCCCCCGAGGACGCGCGTGCACGCATCCGCGCCCAGGCCTCGTCGCAGGAGCGCCGTGCCATCGCGTCCATCTGGATCGACAACGAGGGCAGCGCCGACGACCTCGAGAAGGTCGCAGGCCTCGTCTACGAGCGCTGGCTGACCCCGGACGTTCCCGTCACTGATTGACGAGGCTGGGGCCCTCCACGCTCGTCGCGAACCCGTGCGCTTTGTGCGGGCACCTCGCGCACCTGGGCGGTAGCGTAGGAGCGTGAGCGAAACCCCCGTCATCCGCCAAGACAAGCCTTTCGAGGTCATCTCCCCCTACATGCCGTCAGGTGACCAACCCAAGGCGATCCGTGAGCTGGCTGCGCGCATTCGCGACGGCGAGCAGGACGTGGTCCTCATGGGTGCGACGGGTACGGGCAAGAGCGCGACTACCGCGTGGCTTATCGAGGAGCTGCAGCGCCCGGCGCTGGTGCTCGAGCCGAATAAGACGCTCGCCGCCCAGCTCGCGGCAGAATTCCGCGAACTGCTGCCGGGCAACGCTGTCGAATACTTCGTGTCGTACTACGACTACTACCAACCCGAGGCCTACGTTCCCCAGACGGACACCTTCATCGAGAAGGACTCGTCGATCAACGATGAGGTTGAGCGGTTGCGCCACAGCGCCACAAACTCGCTGCTCACGCGGCGTGATACCGTCGTCGTCTCCTCAGTGTCCTGCATCTACGGCCTCGGTACCCCCGAGGAGTACGTGGCGCGCATGATCGAGCTCGAGCGCGGCATGATCATCGACCGTGACGCGCTGCTGCGTCGCTTCGTCGCCATGCAGTACGTGCGTAACGACATGGCGTTCACGCGCGGCACCTTCCGCGTGCGCGGCGACACGATCGAAATCATCCCGGTGTATGAGGAGCTCGCGATTCGCATCGAGATGTTCGGCGACGAGATCGATTCTCTCGCGGTGCTGCACCCGCTGACCGGCGACGTGATCGACCAGGTCGACCACACCTACCTGTTCCCCGCCTCGCACTATGTGGCGGGTGAGGAGCGCATGAAGAAGGCGATCGCCTCGATCGAGGACGAGCTTGACGACCGTCTCGCGTGGTTCCGGGCGCAGAACAAGCTCCTCGAGGAGCAACGCCTGCGCATGCGCACAACCTTCGACCTGGAGATGCTCAAGGAAATCGGCTCCTGCTCGGGCGTCGAAAACTACTCGCGCCACATCGACGGGCGAGGCCCGGGCACACCCCCGCACACGCTGCTGGATTACTTTCCCGACGACTTCCTGCTCATCATCGATGAGTCGCACGTGACCGTCCCACAGATCGGCGCGATGTTCGAGGGCGACATGTCGCGTAAGCGAACCCTTGTCGACTACGGATTCCGCCTGCCCTCGGCGATGGACAACCGCCCGCTCAAATGGGATGAGTTCACGCAGCGCATCGGCCAGACCGTCTACCTCTCCGCGACCCCCGGCCCCTATGAGCTTGAGCGCTCGGACGGCGTGGTCGAGCAGATCATTCGTCCGACGGGCCTCGTCGATCCGCTCGTTGTCGTCAAACCCACCGAGGGACAGATCGATGATCTCCTCGAACAGGTGCGGCTACGCGTTGAACGCGACGAGCGCGTCCTCGTCACCACCCTCACCAAGAAGATGGCCGAGGAGCTCACGACCTACCTGGCCGAACGCGGCGTCAAGGTCGAGTACCTGCACTCCGATGTCGACACGCTGCGCCGCGTCGAGCTGCTGCGCGAGCTGCGCCTGGGCACCTTCGACGTGCTCGTCGGCATCAACCTGCTGCGCGAGGGCCTGGACCTGCCCGAGGTCTCCCTCGTCTCCATCCTCGACGCCGACAAGGAAGGCTTCCTGCGTTCCACCCGTTCCCTCATTCAGACGATCGGCCGCGCCGCCCGAAACGTGTCCGGCGAGGTCCACATGTACGCCGACAACATGACGGATTCGATGAACGAGGCCATCTCCGAGACGATGCGTCGTCGCGAGATCCAGATCGCCTACAACAAGGAACACGGCATCGATCCGCAGCCACTGCGCAAGAAGATCTCCGACGTCACCGACATGCTGGCACGCGAGCAGGTCGACACGCAGACGTTGCTCGAGGGCGGATACCGCAAGGAGAAGAGTAAGCGGGAGCGCACCGACGCGACCGGTGGGGGTCGCGCCGTGACGTCGGGCCAGCGCGCCGAAGCTGAGCTCGCCGAACTCATCGAGGAGCTATCCGCTCAGATGATGACCGCCGCCCAGCACCTCCAATTCGAGGTCGCTGCTCGCCTGCGCGACGAAATCGAAGACCTCAAGAAGGAACTGCGTGCCATGAAGCGAGCACACTGAGCGTGTTTTCTGCCCGGCATGGTGAGACGTCGAAGGTAGCCCCGACCTCGTCTTGTGGGAGCAGCGCGCATCGTCAAGGCGACGGACGCCACTTGTCGTGAATCACCGGACAGTGGCTGTGTCCGACTAGGATAGAGCTGTAAGCGGAGGGGAGTACTCCCACCAACAGTGGCGTCGTCATCACGACGGCCCGCCCACGCGGCGCGGCCTCCGGTGTCACTGGCCAGGTATTTCTGGCGGGAAGAGACCTCCGGTACCCGACTCGTACCGGAGGCACCCGTATGCACGTGCACGCGCTCGCCTGGATCGTCCTGGCGGCCATCATCCTCACCATGATCGTTGTCGACATCGTCGGCCACGTCCGTACCCCCCACGAACCCACTCTGAAGGAAGCGGCCTGGTGGTCGCTCGCCTACATCGCCATTGCCCTGATCTTTGGTGGCATTGTCTGGGCCTTGTGGGGGTCGGAATACGGCCAGGAATACCTCGGCGGCTACATCACCGAGAAAGCGCTCAGTATTGACAACCTCTTCGTGTTTGTCATCATCCTGTCCTCTTTCCGCGTGCCGCGTAAGAACCAGCAGGAGGTCCTGCTGGCGGGCATCGTCATCGCCCTCGTGTTGCGGCTTCTTTTCATCCTGGCGGGCGCCGCGCTCATCGAAAACTTCTCGTGGGTCTTCTACCTTTTCGGCGCGTGGCTGCTGTGGACTGCGATCAGCCAGGTCCGTGAAGGATCTGGCGACGATGATGATGAGGAGTATCGTCTGCCGTCGATCGTGCGCTGGGTGTCGAAGATTGTTCCGGTCACCGATGGGTTCATCGGTTCGCGTATGCTCTACCGTCACGGGGGTCGCACCTACATCACACCGATGCTCCTGTGCGTGATCGCGATCGGCACCGCCGACGTCATGTTTGCCGTCGACTCGATCCCCGCGATCTACTCGCTGACCTCCGAGGCCTACCTTGTCTTTGCCGCTAACGCGTTCTCACTGCTCGGCCTGCGTCAGCTGTACTTCCTCATCGACGGCCTGCTGGATCGTATCGTCTTCCTCCACTATGGCCTCGCCGCTATTCTCGGCTTCATCGGTTTCAAGCTCATCAACCACGCGCTGCACACAAACGAGCTGCCCTTCATTAACGGCGGTCACGAGGTTTCTGCCATTCCCGAGCCATCGATCGCGTTCTCGCTCTGCTTTATCGTGGTGACAATTCTCGTCACGGTCATGGCCTCTCTCGCGGTTTCTCGCAAACGGCGTGCGCGAGAAGAGCTTGGCTCGGCAGAGCGCTAAAATTTCCTCGTTAGATAGTTAAGAGGTACTCATGGTTGTTCATCCGTGGGCGTGGGGCATTCTCGCCCTCGTTGCCATCGGTTTGGTCGTGCTCGATTTCCTCGGGCATGCGCGTAATCCACACCCGCCCACGGCTGGCGAGGCCGCTCGCTGGACCCTGTTCTACGTTGGTTTGGCCGGCATTTTTGGTGTTGGCATCTGGCTGACCAACGGGTGGCTCTACGCCCAGGAGTTCTACGCGGGTTGGGCGATGGAATGGTCGCTGTCAGTCGATAACTTGTTTGTGTTTATCCTGATTCTGAAGGCCTTCCGGGTTCCGCGCGAGAATCAGCAAAAGGCGCTGCTGTTCGGCATTGTGATTGCGCTGCTGCTGCGCCTCGTGTTTATCCTGCTGGGCGCAGCCCTCGTTGCGCGCTTCTCGTGGGTCTTCTTCCTCTTCGGACTGTGGCTCCTGTGGACGGCGTTTTCCCAGATCAAGGAGACCATTACCGGTGGGGAAGACGATGAGGAGTACGAGGAGAATGCGTTCATTCGTATCGTGCGTCGCGTCCTGCCGATCACGGATGGTTTCATCGGCAACCGCATGCTGTATCGCCACGGTGGACACACTTATCTGACGCCGCTGTTCGTGGTTGTCTTGGCGCTCGGTTCTGCGGATCTGATGTTCGCCTTCGACTCTATTCCCGCGATTTTTGGCATCACCTCGCAGGCTTTCCTCGTGTTCGCGTGCAACGTGTTCGCGCTGATGGGCCTGCGCCAGCTCTTCTTCCTCGTGGATGCGCTGCTGGGCAAGCTCGTGTATCTGGGCTACGGCCTCGGTGTGATCCTGAGCTTCATCGGCATCAAGCTGATTCTCGAGGCTTTGCACACCAACACGATCCCGTTTATCAACGGTGGCCGGGGATTCGAGTGGGCGCCCGAGATTTCCGTGTCGGTGTCGCTGGGCGTCATCGTTGTCACCTTGGCGATCACAGTTGTCGCCTCGCTGGTGCGTACTGCCATGGATGAGGGGAGCGGCGGTGACCGTTGAGAACGTGAACATCGATGAGCGCGGCCTGAGTGCCGCTGAGGTGGCCGAACGTGTTGCGCGCGGCGCTGTCAACTGCGTGAAGGACCGCACCTCTCGGTCGGTGGCATCGATTATCCGTGAGAATGTGCTGACGTTGTTCAACGCGATCATCGTCGCGGCGTCGGTCATCGTTCTGCTCTTCGGAGACCTGCGCGACGGCATTTTCGGCGGCGTCATGATCATCAACGCCGTGATCGGTATCGTCTCTGAGCTGCGTGCGAAGCGCACCCTCGATTCCCTCGCGATCGTCGATGCCCCGCAGGCGACGGTTCTGCGCGACGGCACGCTGCACGTTGTCCCGGCGCGAGACGTTGTTCTCGACGACGTCATCGATCTGACGCTTGGTGACCAGGTGAGCGTGGATGGTACGGTGCTCTCCTCGGCAGGCCTTGAGATCGACGAGTCGCTGCTGACTGGCGAATCGCGCCCCGTCAAGAAGAAGCAGGGCGATCAGCTGCTGGCGGGCACGAGCGTCGTCGCGGGTTCGGGACGTATGGTTGCCACGGCGGTCGGCGAGCGGGTCTATGCTCAGGGTTTGTCTGAGCAGGCGCGCGCCTTTACGCGTACGGTCTCCGAGATCCAGACCTCGATCAACCGGGTGCTGCAGGTTGTCTCGGTGATGCTGCTCCCGATTGTCGTCCTCACGTTCTACTCGCAGAATCGCATTGCTGGCGGTCACGGGGGAGACTGGCGCGAGGCGCTCGTGCTGTCGGTTGCCTCGGTGATCGGCATGATTCCGCAGGGGCTCGTGCTGCTGACGTCCATGAACTTCGCGATCGGCTCGGCGACGCTGGCCCGCCGTGGCGTGCTCGTCCAGGAGCTGCCCGCCGTCGAGGTCCTCGCCCGCGTGGACTGCCTGTGCCTCGACAAGACGGGCACGCTCACCACCGGCGGCATCCGGGTGCGTGGCGTCGAGATCATCTCGGGCGACGAGGCCGTGGTCCTTCGCGCGCTGGCGAGCGCCGCGAGCGACCGCACGAATGCGACCGCCGAAGCGATCTGGCAGCACCTGGGAGAAGCCGAGCAGGCCGGCGCCACCGAGCGCATCGAGTGGGCCGTCCCCTTCTCGTCGGCCCGTAAGTGGAGCGCGTGGGGGAGCGAGGACGCATCCTGGATCCTCGGTGCTCCCGAGTTCGTTATTGACGAGGCCTCGGATGACAACGCGCAGCTCCTGGCCACGGTGCGTGGCATCGCGCAGGAGGGCTCCCGCGTCGTCGCGCTGGTTCGCGCTGATGCGGCCGTCGTCAATGATGAGCTACCCGCCAACCGTGCGGTGGCTGCCCTCGTGGTGCTCGAGGAGGACCTGCGCCCCGACGCGGCTGAAACACTGGAGTATTTCCGTTCGCAGGACGTGCACGTGCGCGTCATCTCGGGTGACAATCCGACGACGGTCGGGGCGCTGGCCGCGCAGGCGGGCCTGACCGCCCCCGACGGGTCGCCCGCTCGCCTCATGGATGCACGCGATCTGCCCGAGGACCTCACCTCCGAGGCGTTCATCGACGCGATCGAAAACCACGATGTGTTCGGGCGCGTGACGCCCGAACAGAAGCGTGCGATGGTCGGTGCCCTGCAGGCTCGTGATCACTGCGTCGCGATGACGGGCGATGGCGTCAACGACGCCCTTGCGCTCAAGGACGCCGACCTCGGTATCGCAATGGGCAATGGTACGCAAGCCACGAAGGCGGTCGCGCAGATCGTCCTCGTCGACTCGAAGTTTTCCGTCCTGCCGGGTGTCCTGTCCGAGGGACGCCGCATCATCGCGAACATGGAGCGCGTGTCGTCGCTGTTCCTGGCGAAGACCACGTACGCGGCCGTGCTGGTCATCGTGACGGCTCTGGTCGGCTGGCGCTACCCGTTCCTGCCGCGTCAGTTCAGCTACATCGATTCGCTGACGATTGGAATCCCCGCGTTCTTCCTGGCCCTGTGGCCGAATCCGCGTCGCTACGTGCCCGGCTTCCTGAAGCGTACGCTGTCGCTCGCGATGCCCACGGGCGTGATTCTTGCGGCGGCCGCCCTCACTGCCTTCGGCATCGTTGACGGCCCGCCGCAGTCGCGCGAGTCGACGGCCGCGATCCTCTCGCTCATGCTGGGTGCGATCTGGCTCCTCGTCATTACCTCACGACCGCTGTCGACCTGGAAGTGGGTCCTGCTGGCGTGCGTCATCTCGGCCACGGTCGGTGGCGTTTTCATTCCACAGGTTCGTGGTTTCTTCTCGATGGTTGCACCCACCGGCCACGAGTGGCTCGTCATCGTGTGCGTCGGTGCCTGCGCCGCCCTCCTCATCGAGGTTGCTCAGCGCATTTTCTACGCGCACCAATTCAAGCGTTCCCTGGAGGGCTAAGCCAGAGTCGATACGAGTCGAGGCCGGTCTCGGGTGATAGACCCGGCCCCGGCCTCGTTCGTCTGTATCAGTCAGAACGCCCGGATCACGGGGTTCCACTCGCGGATGAGGCGCGCCTGGATGACCTCGGCGACGTAGAAGGGATCCTCGTTGAGGATGCGCTCAACGTCGGCCTCGCTCTCGGCGTTGATAAGGAGCAGTGCGCCGGGGATTTCGCCGACGAGGGGACCGGACGCGATGTTGATCCCCTGCTCGAGCAGGCCGGACAGGAACGCGCGGTGCGTCGGACGAACCTCGTCCATGGTCTCGGTCATCGACGGGTTGTAGACGTATTCAACTGCATAGTAAGCCATACGCATAACACTAGCCCTGATCCCGGCATTTGCCTAGATGGCGGATAGTATCGAATGGTGCATGACAAGCTAATTATCCAGGGTGCTCGCGAACACAACCTCAAGGACGTCAGCCTTGAGCTGCCCCGCGACTCCATGATCGTCTTCACCGGCCTGTCCGGCTCGGGTAAATCATCCCTCGCCTTCGATACGATTTTCGCCGAGGGACAGCGCCGCTACGTGGAATCCCTGTCCTCCTACGCGCGCCAATTCCTCGGGCAGATGGACAAACCCGACGTCGACTTCATCGAAGGCCTGTCACCCGCCGTCTCCATCGACCAGAAGTCGACGTCGCGCAACCCGCGCTCGACCGTCGGCACGATCACGGAGATTCACGACTACCTGCGTCTGCTCTACGCCCGCGCGGGCGTGGCGCACTGCCCCGAGTGTGGCGCCCGCATTCAGGCCCAGACTCCCCAGCAGATCGTCGACCGAGTTCGCACAATGGACGAGGGCACGCGCTTCCAGGTGCTCTCCCCGGTCGTGCGCGGCCGTAAGGGCGAGTACCAGGACCTCATCGACGAGCTGCGCTCCGAGGGCTACACGCGAGCGATCATCGACGACGAGATGGTGCGCCTCGAGAACGCACCCAAGCTGGAGAAGAAGCTCAAGCACACGATTGAGGTCGTCGTCGACCGCCTCGTCGTGCGCGAGGGCATGCGCCAGCGCCTCACCGACTCCGTCGAAACCGCCCTGCGCCTGTCGGACGGCCTCGTCGTCATCGACTGCGTCGACCTGGATGCCGACGACCCCGAGCGCCGCCGCCGCTTCTCCGAGAAGCGCGCGTGCCCCAACGACCACCCGCTGATGCTCGACGAGATCGAGCCGCGTACCTTCTCCTTCAACGCTCCCTACGGCGCGTGCCCCGACTGCGCGGGCCTCGGCTTCCGCCTCGAGGTCGACCCCGAGCTGGTCGTGCCCGACGAAGAGCTCTCCCTGGCCGACGGAGCCGTCATTCCATGGAACTCCAACTTCAAGTACCACAAGAAGCTCCTCGAATCCCTCTCCAAGGAACTGGGATTCGCGATGGGCACCCCGTGGAAGTCCCTGCCCAAGAAGGTCAAGGACGCCATCCTGTACGGCAAGGACTACGAGGTCACCGTCAAGTTCCGCAACCGCTGGGGACGCGAGCGCTCTTACTCGACGGGCTTCGAGGGTGCCGTCAACTACATCGAGCGTAAGCGCGAGGAGACCGAGTCGGCGGCCGTCTCGGAGAAGCTCGACTCCTACATGCGTGAGATCCCGTGCCCGACGTGCCACGGCGCGCGCCTCAAGCCCGAGGTCCTCGCTGTGCGCATCGGCGACAAGTCGATCGCCGAGCTGTCTGATATGTCGATCGCGGACGCTCGCGCGTTCCTCGCGGACGTCGAGCTCGAGCAGCGCGCCCGCTCGATTGCCGCGCCCATCCTCACGGAGATTGAGGCTCGCCTGGCCTTCCTCGTGGACGTCGGCCTCACCTACCTGACTCTCTCGCGCGGCGCCGGAACCCTCTCGGGTGGCGAGGCACAGCGTATCCGTCTGGCCACGCAGATCGGCTCGGGCCTCGTCGGCGTCCTGTACGTCCTCGACGAGCCCTCGATCGGCCTGCACCAGCGCGACAACCGCAAGCTCATCGCCACCCTGGAGCGCCTGCGGGACCTGGGCAACACGCTCATCGTCGTCGAGCACGACGAGGAGACGATGGAGGCGGCCGACTGGATCGTCGATATCGGCCCCGGTGCTGGCGAAACCGGCGGGTGGGTCGTCCACTCGGGCCCTCTGGCCGAGCTGCTGACGAACCGCAAGTCGCTGACCGGACAGTACCTGTCGGGCAAGCGCCGCATCATCGTGCCGCCGACGCGTCGCCCGATCGACAAGAAGCGCGTCGTGACCGTCAAGGGTGCGCGGGAAAACAACCTGAAGAACATCGACGTGTCCTTCCCGCTCGGTGTTTTTACGGCCGTCACAGGTGTGTCCGGCTCCGGTAAGTCGACGCTCGTCAACGCCATCCTGTACCGCACCCTGGCCTCGCGCCTCAACGGCGCGCGCATGGTTCCCGGCCGCCACCGCACGATCACGGGCATCGACCAGCTCGACAAGGTCGTGCACGTGGATCAGAGCCCGATCGGTCGCACGCCCCGCTCCAACCCGGCGACCTACACGGGCGTGTGGGACCAGATCCGCAAGCTTTTCGCCGAGACGCAGGAGGCGAAGGTGCGCGGCTACGGCCCGGGACGCTTCTCCTTCAACGTCAAGGGCGGACGCTGCGAGTCCTGCAAGGGTGACGGCACCCTGAAGATCGAAATGAACTTCCTGCCCGACGTGTACGTGCCCTGCGAGGTCTGCCATGGCGCGCGCTACAACCGCGAGACCCTCGAGGTTGAGTACAAGGGCAAGACGGTCGCGGACGTGCTCGACATGCCCATTTCGGAGGCTGCGGAGTTCTTCGCCCCGATCTCGCGCATCGCCCGCCACCTCAACACGCTCGTGGAGGTGGGCCTGGGCTACGTGCGCCTCGGTCAGAGCGCCACGACCCTCTCGGGCGGCGAGGCGCAGCGCGTGAAGCTGGCCTCCGAGCTGCAGCGACGCTCGACCGGCCGAACCGTGTACGTGCTCGACGAGCCCACGACCGGCCTGCACTCCGAGGACATCCGCAAGCTGTTGCTGGTCCTGCAGTCCCTGGCGGACAAGGGCAATACGGTCATCGTCATCGAGCACAACCTGGACGTCATCAAGAGCGCCGACTGGATCATCGACATGGGTCCCGAGGGCGGCGCCGGCGGCGGCACTCTCGTCGCGCAGGGGACGCCCGAGGAGGTCGCGACGGTGAAGGAATCATTCACCGGCCAGTACCTGGCCGATGTCCTCGCGAAGGAGGCCGCGCGCGACGCCGCGAGCTCGCGCAAGTAATGGTTAGTATGGACCTCATGAATCCCGCATACGGTCTCTACGGCTTCTCGTACTTTTGGCCCGCATGGGTGCACCTGATCGTGGTGGCGCTCATGGTGGTGTCCGGCGGCCTCGCCCTCAAGGCTCTCATGGCCCACGCCGCTGGGCGCAGCCGCGTCTATGGGCTGGGCTGCGGCTTCGTCGCCGGGCTGGGCAACCTGTGCCTGAGCGTGACGGCTCATGCGGAGGCTCGCCACGTGTGGCAGCTGGGGACGGCCATTGCGATCTACGCGGTTGTGCTCGTGTTCCTCATCATGACGCTCGTGTCCCTGTGGAGTTCGGAATCCGGTGGCTTCGTGTGGGCGCGCGCCTTCCACATGTTCCTCACTGTCGGAGTGGTCGCCTCGGCCGCCCTCGAGATCGCGCGCCGAATGCTCTTCTGGATCCCGATGCCGGTCATCGGCGTTGCCTTCCTCCTCGCGCTCTTCGCCGCTTTCGTCGTGGGACGCAACACCGCCGACTAGGGGAGCCCTCGCGCACGACTCGGCCCCGACCTCGTTCATGGTGACGAGGCCGGGGCCACTTCATTGCTTCGGATTCCCCGGTCGGGTTGCCGGGCTACTCCTGTTTCTTCGCGGCCTCGCCCGACGCGTACAGGGCGTCGACCTCACCGGCGTAGTCGGCCAGGACGCGGCGGCGCTTGAGCTTGAGGGAGGGCGTCATGTA
>ERZ773013.1529-NODE-1529-length-13611-cov-5.224107_pt1 | contig 13611 bp, 15 predicted proteins | sample MGYA00511670_ERZ773013 | MGnify/ENA primary metagenome ERZ773013 (study PRJEB29015, sample SAMEA2738120) | human oral metagenome | biome: human oral; feature: human-associated habitat; material: saliva | place: China | collected 2257 ...
TAAAAAATTAATTTATCTAGGATATTATTTAAATATAGTATTAATCTAGTATATAATATAGATGAGAGATAATGGAAAGGAACAATTATTATGACAAAAATAGCTATTTCTTTTTCTAATTCATATATGGGGAAAGTGCTTAATGGAATAGATAGATTACAGGTAAAAAGAACGGAATATTTGGGGAAAATAGGGATTGTTCATACTATAGTGAGCACTCTAAAGAAAAACATAGGTAAGGATAATCATATATTGAACTATCTGTTTTCAAGCTATTATAATATAACGAATAAAGATAATAAGGAGCTGTATATAAGTAATACGGAAAATGAGATAAAAATCAATTTAAATAATGAAGAGTATATTTTTAATGGAGTAGAGTTTTCGTCATACTATAGTTTAATAACACATTTATTAAAGGTATTTATTCCAAATGATGCATTGTGTTTTTTTGATTGGTTTGGAGAACCTATAAATTATTTGTTTGAAGGAGTTAAACATGCTCGCACGATAGGTGTAATTCATTCAAATCATATTTGTAGTTATGTGCCATCGGTAACTAACAATCATCAACTTTGGCATAGAGAGTTTGATTACTACATAACTACTAATGATATTCAAACGGAAAATCTCAAGAAGAGGTTTCCTAAAAAAGCTAACAGAATCTTAACAATAGTTCCGTATGATACTTTTTATTTAGGAGAACCAGTTTTACTTGAAGATAAAGTATCGCACAATACTAATACGTTACAACTAGTTACAGCTAGCTATCTAGAGGATAACAAGTGTATCGACTATCTGATTCAAATAATGCGTTTAGTTGTAAATAAAAACCCTAATGTTTATTTAAATATTTATGGACAAGGGACGCAACTAGAGTATTTACGGAATTTAGCTAGTAGTCTAGGTGTTAGTAATAATATTTATTTTTATGGACATTATGAAGATGCGACTATCTTAAAAAAATATGACGTCTATGTTAGTACTTCTCCAAATGAAGCGTTTGCGACAGTTTTGTTAGAAGCGATGTCGCTTGGGTTACCGGTTGTCGGTTTAGATGTATTATTTGCGAATAAAAACTATATTAAAAATGGTTATAATGGCTATCTTATACCTTATTCAGTTGTAAGTATAGAATCAAAAGCAGATATTTATTTTGAACAAATAGCTATGTATACTGAATTTTCTAATAAACTACTAACATTAACAAAAGATGAAATAAGAAACTTAGGTGAAAATGCCAAACAGTTTGTTGAAAGATTTTATGGAGAGGGTAGAGCGGTTCAAGATTACAAAAAGTTACTTGAAGATGTAGAAAAAATAGAAGAGGAGCCTTACGTACCGATTAAAAGAGGAGATTTATGTACAGGACTTCATGTAAATCATGTAAAAGTACCTAGAGAGTGGTCTTATGTTATGCAGTCGTATAATAATTCATATATTTGTGATCTAGATGTTAATATAATAGCGGTGACTGAATTTAATGAGGGAGAGTTTCCTATTATAAAAGCAATCAAGTGGAAAGAATAAAGTTTTATATAAAAGAATATATTTTACAAAGTTTATTTAAAAAGTTTAAGATTTAAATATAAAAACAGTGTAAAACGTTTTATTAAAGGGGTTTGTTATTGATAAGTTAGGATATATTGTGATATAATGGAGACGTATAATATTCAGAGGAAATATTTAAGCCATAAAGAAATGCAAGGTTGTTATAAGAAAGGATATATCATGAAAAAGAAATTATTTTTATTAACATTATCTGCGAGTAGTTTACTAAGTGCACAACCAGCTCTTGCGAACAATTCACAAACAGATGTTGAAGCAAAATTAAATAGTGTAGAGTGGAAAGGATTAAAGCCTGCTAAAAATGGTGGACCAAATATTTCTCATATAGATAAATCTAGTTTATCTGCAGATGAAGCGAAAGCAATTCGTGAGTTAGGTAGAGATGAGAGAGTGAAAGAATGCTCGGTTTATAAATTAGTTTATGAAAAAGATGGATCGTCAGCGAAAAAACCCAAAACACTTCCTAATACGGGTGATGTAATAGGTCATGGTTATTTAGTGGGAGCAGGAGTTTTAGCTGGATTAGCGTTTTACTTACTAAGAAATAAACAAGGAAGAAAAATGCTTGTTATCATGTTAGTAGGAGGAAGCTCATTAGTATATGCGATAAATGATGCTAATGCTATATCAGGTAAAGAAATTAAACCTTCTATTCTTGTGACTAGTAATAATGTAATTAACGCACCGGAAATAGATGGTTATCGTTTTGCGGGTGTCATTGAAATGGAGGGTGTTTGTCTAATAGATCCAACACCGACACCAACACCGACACCGACACCAACGCCAACGCCAACGCCAACGCCAACGCCAACGCCGACACCAACACCAACGCCGACACCAACGCCAACACCGACACCAACACCGACACCTGAACCTCAACCAGAAAATGAAGATAATAATTATGTTACGGTTAAACCGGGGACACCTTCTCCGGCAAGTTCACCAATTATGTCGCCGTTTATACTAGATTTTGCTGATCAATTTGATATTGATCAAAAAGATGAATTAAAAAAACTTACAGATTTAGTTTAGAAATAGATAAATACCTATAAAAATCATCTTTAGTAGATTAGATTTTTATAGGTATTTTTTGTTATTAACTAAAAATGAATGTATTTTTATTGAAACGCTCAAATGAAATGAAAACCAATCTTTTAATTGCATAAAAACGTTCAAATCAAGTGATGAATTTGATTGTTTTTGATTGTTTTTGCTTGAATTTGATTGAACAGTTGTTATATATTAAGTATAATGAATTTGGGAGTTAAGGAGAATAAGAAATTGGTAAATGAAAGACAAAATAATATTTTAAAATTATTAGAGGAAACAGGTTCTATAACGTTGCATGAATTGGTAAATTTCTGTGATGTATCAGAAGCTACAATAAGACGTGATCTTACAACTTTAGAAGAAAAGAATTTGTTGTATAGAACTCACGGTGGGGCTGTGAAACGCTCATCTGCACGTGGAAGTGAAGAAAGTGTAGCGATGAAACGCTCAGAATACCTAGCGGAGAAGAAAGAAACTGCAAAGTATATTAATCAAAGTATAATTCAATCCGGTCAAACGATTTATTTAGATGCAGGCACATCTACATATGAATTAATTGATTACTTACGCGATAAGAGAATAACGGTAGTAACAAACTCTACATATCATTTACCAAAACTTATTAATAATAAAATACATACTATTATTTTAGGTGGAACTTTGAAACATTCAACACAGGCAGTAGTGGGACCTGCGGCTATTGAACAATTAAAAAATTATAGTTTCGATATGTGCTTTATTGGATGTAATGGGGTTGATGAGAATTTTGGAGTTACTACAGCAGATGAAAGTGAAGCATTTATTAAGAATCTAGCTATTCAAAACAGTAAGAAAAAATATGTTTTAGCAGATAAAACAAAATTTGGACATAGAAAATTCCAGAAATTTGCTGAACTAGATGAAGTAACGATTTTATCTTATGAGGTACCAGAAAAATATAAAAGTTACAAAAATATAATAGAGATTAAGTAGAAGGAGGAAGTGTAAGTGTATTATACTATAACTTTAAATCCAGCGGTAGATATGTTAACAACAGCAGAAAACTTTGCTCTTGGAAAATTAAATAGAACAGGGGAAGCAAAGTATGTTGTTGGTGGAAAAGGTATCAACATTTCAATGTTATTAAAAAATGTTGGAGTAGATACTTGTGCATTAGGATTTGTTGCAGGGTTCACAGGATATTTCATTAAAACAGAGTTAGACAAACTTGAAGTTAAATATGATTTTGTTGAAACTTTAGGTGCAACTCGTATCAATATGAAGTTAACTACCGAGACTGAAACAGAAATAAACGGTCAAAGTAGTGCGGTTAGTGGAGAAAATGTTAATGAATTCTTTAAAAAATTAGATAAACTAACATCAGAAGATGTAGTGTTTTTATCAGGGAATGTTATTGCAGGAATGGGTGTAGAAGACTTTAAAGCTATCGCTAAAAAAGTATCTGAATCAGGTGCGACATTAATAGTTGATAGTAATAAAGACTTAGTGCTAGATACATTACAATATAAACCATTTGTAGTAAAACCCAATGAATTTGAATTGGGTGAAATGTTTGGTGTAACATTAAATGGCTTAGATGAAATATTAGATTATGCTAAAAAACTTCAAGAACGTGGAGCAAAAAATGTACTTGTTTCACGTGGAGCAGACGGCGCAATCCTACTTACAGAGGCGAATGAAGTGTTTGAAGTGAATGTAGCAAAAGGTAAAATTGTTTCGACTGTTGCAGCTGGAGATAGTATGTTAGCTATGTTCGTTGCGAAGTATAACGAAACAAAAGATTATGCTGAAGCTTTAAAATATGCTTCTGCAGCAGGAGGAGCTACATCATTCTCAGTAGGTGTAGGAAGCAAGGTTCTAATTGAAGAACTTGTGCCTCAAATCAATGTGAAAAAACTAAAATAGATTAAAGAAAAATAATTAAGGAGACTTTTTTAATGAAATTAACAGATGTTATTAATTATGATTTAACACAGTTTGGTTTTAGTGCATCAAATAAAAATGAAGCATTAGACAAATTGACTACTATGTTAGTAGAAAAAAATGTTATTAAAAGTAAAGACAATTTTTTAAATGCTTTATTAGCGCGTGAAGCTCAATCAACAACAGGTGTTGGTGAAAATGTTGCGATTCCTCACGCTAAAAGTGCGGATTTTGACAAAGCTATGATTGTTTATGCTAAAAGTAATGAAGGCGTTGAGTGGGAAAGCTTCGATGGACAACCGGCTAAACATATTTTCATGATTTGTGCACCAGATGGTGGGGCAGATGAACACTTAAAAGCTTTAGCTTCGTTATCTCAAGCTTTAATGGATCCTGAAGTAAAAGCAGGTTTAGATGCTGCAACAACTAAAGAGGATATAGAAAAAGTATTTTCTGACTTTGTAGCTAAATCAGAAGCGCCAAAAGAAGAGAAAAAAGAAGAAGCTAAACCAAGCGGGGAAAAACCTTACATTATAGCTGTTACAGCTTGTCCTACAGGTATTGCTCACACATTTATGGCAGCTGAAAAAATAAAAGAAACAGCTAAAGAAATGGGACTTGATGTTAAAGTTGAAACAAATGGTCAAATCGGTGTAGAAAACAAACTTACTAAAGAAGATATTGAAAGAGCAGCAGGTATTATAGTTGCTGCCGATAAAAAAGTAGAAGTTGCTCGTTTTAACGGACGTCCAACAATTATGACAAAAGTTGCTGATGGTATTAATAAACCAAAAGAACTTATCCAAACTATTTTAGATGGTAAAGCACCAATTTATAATCATGATGGTGCAGAAGATGAAGCAGAGGATTCTGCAGGAGATGAAAGCATTTGGCGCCAAACTTATAAACACCTAATGGAAGGTGTAAGTAATATGCTACCATTCGTAGTAGCTGGTGGTATTCTTATTGCGATATCATTTATTTGGGGTATTAACTCATTTAATCCAGAAGATCCAAGTTATAATAAATATGCTGAAGTGTTATTCTACCTAGGTAAAATTTCATTCAGTATGATGTTACCAATCCTTGCTGGATTCATTGGACGTAGTATTGCAGATAGACCAGGATTTATTGTTGGTATGGTCGGCGGTATCTTAGCGGATCCAAGTATTCTTAGTCTGAAAAGTGATGTATTAGCATATACACCATCAGGATTCTTAGGTGCATTAGTAGCAGGGTTCTTAGCGGGAGGAATAATTTCGTTCCTTAAATTAGCGTTCAAATGGATGCCTCGTTCATTAGATGGAATTAAACCAATTTTCTTATTCCCTATCCTAGGGTCTCTAATCATGGGATTATTAATGATTTATGTAATTAACGCTCCAATGGCGTCAGTTATGGTAGGGTTACAAGGTTTCTTAGGTGGTTTAAGTGGAAGTGGAAAATTCATCCTTGGTTTCGTAGCTGCAGCAATGATGGCTATCGATATGGGTGGTCCAATTAACAAAGCGGCATATGTAACAGGTACAGCGCTACTAACTGCTTCAGGAACAGCAGGTAGTGATGTAATGGCAGCGGTAATGATTGGTGGTATGGTACCTCCATTAGCGATTGCTGTTTCAGCAACAATTAATAAATCTATCTGGCCAAAATCTCAACGTAGTGGTGCATTAGTGAACTATGTAATGGGGTTAGCATTTATTACTGAAGGAGCTATTCCTTTTGCGGCAAGTAATCCATTACGTGTAATTCCACCATTATTCTTATCAAGTGGAGTTGCAGGAGCATTAAGTATGGTATTTGGTTCTGTATCAAAAGCACCGCACGGTGGTATCTTTGCGATAGCAGTAGGTGCGGTAAGTAATCCATTAATGTACTTCCTTGCATTAGTAGTAGGTGCTTTATTAGGTGCAGTATTATTAATTGCTTCACTAAACTTTAGAAAAAATAAATAGTATTTAATAAAAAAATCCTTAAAGTCTTTTGAACTTTAAGGATTTTTTTTGTTGTTTAACTAAAACTTCCCCAGTAGCTAGTGCGGATGTTGTTTTTACAGTTGCCTGTAGCCATATAGCGGCGTTCATTAGAATAAGAAAGATAGCTAATCCAGATAAAGCCTTCATTCATAATATAACTATCGTAGTTGACTTTTTCTCCGTAGGAGTAATTAGCTACTACATGACCTTGGATGCTAGGTTTATCTCGAACGTTGATAGAAGTAACATTAACTTTGAATTGTCCAATTTCATCTGTTCGTTGCCAGGCATCTTCGTTGTCGTAGCACGGTCTAATAAATCCTACTAGGTGAGTATCATCTCTTGTCATCAATTTAGCTGTACCACCTCGAGAAGGAGTACCGTCAACATTTTGCTCTACAGAGGTAATTATATTGCCTTGTACTTTGATAACAATACCGACATGACCGTATATATCCCAAGGTCCCCATTGCCAAATAGCTATATCGCCTGGTGCTATAGTAGTTTGTCCTTTTAAATATCTACGCCAACCTTTAGGAAGTGGGTTTTTCAGATAATCAATAGCATTGCCAAACATACGATAATTACCAAAGTATTGCGTATATGCCATGGTAAGGTCTACGCACTGTGCTCCATACATACCATCCATATCAATCCAACGATAAAGATTATTTTTAGCCCAATTAACCATAGCTTCTTGTGTAGCCATAAGAATCCTCCTTTATTTTAAGTTGGTAGTTTTACTATCTAATTTAATTTCGATAATTTTAATTAAATCATTAACGCTTTTTCCAATGTTTTGTAAGGTTTTATCTAGTTTTACTATAAAAAACACCGCAACAAATATTGGGAAACCTACAGTATTAATAAAATTAAGAATATCCATAATAAAAAAAGGTGCGACTTTCGCCGCACCCGCCTCCTTCCAAATTATTGAAGAACAGTTTCTTCAGTAGTTACATAAGAGGCTTTTTTAAATTCTGCTAGTGTGCGTTTTTCATTATTAAAAACTTTTGTAGCAATAATTTTTTGACCTACAGCTTCAGCCTCCGCTTTTGTTAAATTATCTTTTGGATAATTTAATGTAATATGATAAGATTTTTTATCTGCAGTAGTAAAGTATAAATTTAATTTTTTTTGCATAGTTTAGTTCTCCTTTATTAGATAAGTTCTTTAGTTGTTACAGTTATATTATCGATAGTTTTTGATAATAATTTTCCTATATTATCTCCAACATCTTTTAAAGTAGTCTCGTCGACAGTAGTGTTAGCGTCGAAAGTATAGCTTTTTACGACTTGTTTGTCACCTTTTTCTTCGGCATAGTTTAATTTTAAAACTTTTTTTAATATTCTCATGTAAAAATCTCCTTTTATATATTATTTGTTATTTTTGTCTTAGGCCTCTGACACTATATATATCGAAGGAAAATTCAAAATTTCCCAAAAAATATTTAAGAAAATAAAATTAGTAAAGTTAATGTGAATTTATAATGAAAATGTGGTATAATATATTCACTGAAAAAGTGTGAAATGTGATTAAACCGGAATTTAATATACACATTTAAAGGAGTTTTAATTATTATTAAGGTACAAATACTATAATGTAAGGTGATAGAATTTGAAAAGTTATGGTTTTGTATTGGGAATTTTGAAAAAATAAAGAAGAAGGACTGATAAAAAATGAAGGATAACAAATTATTAAAAGTTTTATGGGGAATTGTTCTAGCGATCTTTTTATGCAGTGCTATCTTTATAGGGATAAGTTATTTCTCTGGTGGGGATAGTTCATCAAGTAAAAAATCGAGTGAAAATTCAACGACAACTACAGACAAAGATAAAGACAAGGATAAAGATAAGGAATCTTCATCTGACAACAAAGATAATGAGTCTTCATCTGATGATAATAAAACTGATGAGCAAAAATATAGAGAAGGTCAAGACTCAGACAATAACTCTTCTAATGACTCATCTGATAACAACGCTTCAAATAGTAGTTCAAGAGAAAATAGAGATAATAACTCGAATAGAAGCAATAGATCATCAAATAGTAGTTCAAGAAACAATAGCTCAAATAGTAATAGAAACACTAATACATCAAGACCAAGTGAAGATAATAGCGGTTCAAATGCTTCAACATCTTCAACGCCAGGTACATTTAAAAACTCTCAAGATGCACACAAGTATGCTGACGAAGAAATTAATCGTCTAGCTAAAGAGAATAAAAAAGGTTACGAATACACTTTAGGACGCAATAATAAAGGTGAAGTAACTGTAAATATTAAACCAAAAAAATAAGTTTAACTAACTTAAGTTGTGTGCAAGTACAGAGCTTAAGTTAGTTTTTTAAAAAATTAATGTTCTAATTATATACTGTAAATGCTTAGTTTTAACCAACTATCGTTGGTTAAAGAGCTGGGAAAAATCTTTGAAATAACACTAAAAATAGAAAATTTATATAAATCTTAGCTAATTATTAAAATTAGTGTTATAATAGAATATGAAAATTATCTGATAGAGGAAAAACTAACTATGAAAAATAATAAACTATTTAAAATAATGATAGGACTTGTGTCTGCAATAGTAGTTGTAGGTGTAGTCTATTTTGGTGTTAGTTATTTTAACGGAGAGGATAATCAGAAAAAGACTAATAACCAAGTTACAGAAAAGAATGAAAGTAAAAATGAAGATAAATCAAATAATAAAGAAGAATCATCAAATAAAAATGAAGATAAAAAAGATGATAACAACAGTACTAATCAAGAAAGCCAAGGAAATCAGCAACAATCAGGTTCACAATCTAAGCAATCATCGAATAACAATGCTAAGAATGTAATCACAAGCCCTAGCCAAGGGTCAAGTAGCTCTAATTCATCTAGTGGTGTAATAAAATCACAAGAGTATGGTGGGAAAAAGATTTCTGGAAATGAAGGATTAGGAACAACAGGAAAAGTGTTTAAATCACAAAAAGAAGCTATGGAGTTTGGGAATAGTGAGGTTGCGCGTCTTGCTAAAGAAGATCGTAAACCAAGACAATTCTCTGTAAGTAAAGTAGCTGCTGATGATGGTTCAGTATTAGGTTGGACAGTTGATATATATTTAGACAATTCAACTTCAACTAATAGTAATGATAAAAATGAGAGCAACTAGAAAAATCTAGTTGCTCTATTAAAATTAGGATAGAATTATGAATACTCTTTGTTCTTTAAATATAACACAATAGAATTGTCTAGTCAAATAATTGAAAGTGTTTTAATCAAGAGGGGAAATATGCGTATAGGAATAATAGCTGAATTTAATCCACTTCACAGTGGTCATAAATATTTAATAGATCAAGCAAAAAATATAATAGAAAAAAATGGTGGGGGAGAAATTGTCTGTGTTATGAGCGAATTTTTCACGCAAAGAGGAGAAGTAGCTATAGTAGATGGTTATATTCGAGCGGAAGAAGCTGTTCGAGCAGGCTGTGATATGGTGATTGCTCTTCCTTATTTGGCAAGTGTTGCTTATAGTGATGATTTTGCTAAAAAAAGTATAGAAATTTTATCGAATTCAGGAATTACACATCTTATCTTTGGAACGGAAGATACTTCTATAGAAACGTTTGAAGAAATTTATAATAAACAACAGAATATAACTGAAGTACAGTATAGAGAATTGTTAAAGCAAGGATATAACTTTGCGACTATTAATAGTAAAATACTAGGGTTGCAAAATGATATCCCAAACTTTATTTTAGCGTATAGTTATTATAAAAATATTCGTAAATATGCGCCTCATATTAAACTTTTGCCGGTTAAAAGAGAAGGTCAAGGGCTTAACAAAGAAGAGGTAGAAGATAAACAATTCTTAAGCGCTACAGCAATTAGGAAAAATATAAATAATAGCGTGGTATCAAACTATTTATCTAAAGAAATGATTGAAAATATTCGAGCAAACAAAATTTTATCGGAAGAGGACTTTTTTGACTTAATAAAATATAAGATATTATCTCTAGGAAAAGTTGGGTTAAAAAACATATATGATGTCAATGAAGGTCTAGAAAATAGAATATATGACATGGCGAATATAGCCGCTAACTATCAAGAGCTAGTAAATAGTATATCTACAAAAAGATATAGTAAAAAGAAAATCCAAAGAATATTATTACACATATTAACTAATACGACAAAGGCTGATTATAACGAATTTTTTGGAACAAAAGTATTTAGAGTATTAGCGGCTAAAGAAGACAAAGCTAGTATAATACGAGAAATAAATAATCAAAATAATATTTCTTTAGTACCAGTTTTAAATAGTAAAACTAGTGGTTATTTTGTTCACGATATAAAAGTAGCTCGTATATATAATTTAAAAGCTCAACAAGAAGATGTATTTAGAAAAAACATAGTATTAATAAAATAAAAGAAGTGACTTGAATTTTATCAAGTCACTTCTTTTACATACTAGGTTCTATATAAAACTCTTTATTTTTATTTTTATGTGAACGTGTAGCTATAAAGTATACTGTTAGTAAGAATACAGCAGTAATTACCCAGTTTACAGAGTCTGCAAGACAGATTGCTAAGAATCCAAATGAATCTGTAAGGAAGATTACTATAACAACACGGTTGATTAACTCGATAATACCTGCCATCATCGCAGTAATTGGGAATCCGTATCCTTGTAATGCACTACGATAAAGTATTATAAGCCCTAAAGGAATATAGGCAAGAGTTACGTTGTTAAAGTAGGTTACTGTAGCATGTGTTAATTCTTCGTTAGGTGCGGTAGTAAATAATGAAATAAAGTTTGGTCCGAAGAATCTAATAACAATTGTACTAAAAATAGCGCAACCTATTGTAATTAATGTCGTATATTTAACGGCTTTTGGTATGCGGTACATTCTTTTAGCTCCGATGTTTTGGCTAATAAATGTTGAAATAGCAGTACCTAAAGCAACATAGACATAAGATACAATATTTTGAATACGTACACCTACACTGTATCCGGCGATATAGTTAGTTCCAAATCCATTAAGAAATTTTTGAACAACTATTAGTCCGATACCTGTAAAAGAAAACTGCATTCCCATAGGAGCGCCTTGTAAAATAAGATTTTTCATATGAGAGATATCTAATACAGCATCTTGTTTAGTAAGTCGTATTTGAGGGTATTTTCTATTTATATAAACATAGCAACAAAGAGCTGAAGCGGCTTGTGCGATTATAGTTGCCACCGCACTTCCTTCTACTCCCCAACCAAATATAGCAACAAAAACATAAGCTAAAATGGCATTTATTACGACTGAAAGCAGTAAGAATAGGACGGGAGTAAAACTATTACCAATACTTCTAAGAGTAGCGGCGAATAGATTGTAAATTAGAGAAGAAGCACAACCGATATATAATATAAATAAAAATTTATGTGCACCATCAAACAACTCAGCTGGAGTACTAATAAGCTTGAGAAGGTAAGAGTTGACTAGTGACAGAACAATAGTAAATACTATTCCGATAATAATAGATAAAATAATAGAGTTAAAGAAATATTTTCTAAACTCTTTAAAGTCACCAGCTCCAAAGCTTCTGGCCATAATTACACCAAAACCGTAGGCAGAACCAATAAGGAATCCCATAACAATAAAGTTAATAGGGTTTGCGACACCTACGATAGCTATTCCACTTTCTCCTACATAATGACCAAGAATAATAGAGTCAATAATTAGGTATAAGTTTTGAAGTAGCCCTCCAATAAAAATAAAAATAGAAAAGTGTATTATTTTTGATAATATAGGACCTTTGGTCATATCATGCATAAAAACACCTCTTTTTAATTGTTTGCAAAGTTCTAAATAAATTTTATAATATGTTATTTAAAACATCATAGTAATTTTAAACTAGAATCAGTGGAAAATCAATTGAAAACAAAGAGGTGTTTCAAAAGAAAGTATAAATTACTGAATAATTTTATTTAATATACATATCTTTTAAAGCACCTTTTGAGAGGAGTGGTAATATTTATTTTAATTACGTTTTGTATTTAGCAAAGTGGCGTTACATTTGTTTTTTATACTTTTTAATAATCTATAACCTTGTGATTTAGAAATCTTTCTTAATTTTATAGTTTTATCAAAATTATTAGTTTTCATAAATGTACTAAAAAACTCTTTTTCTTGATCTGTCAATTCGCTATCTATACTCGAAAAAAATTCAAACTTTATAATGTTAAAGTCAGGTTCTGAAAATAGAGTAGTTTTTTCTACCTCTTCAAAATTAATTATTTTTTGTCGATTTCTACGACGGATTTCATCAATAATTTTTCTTTTCATTGTTGAAAAAGAAAATTTATCGAAATCATCTTTTTTAATCTCCCCAGCTTCTAGAATCAAAAAACTAACAAGTAAACCATCTAACGCAAACCCATAGAACTCCCTATAATCTTTAGGTGCGATGTTAACCTTTTTTAAGGCTAATAGTATTAATTGTTGTTTTTCTTCAACTAGTTTTTGAAATTCTTCTTCCTGTTTATCAGAAAGATTATAGTCTTTCATACTTTCTTACCTCCCTAAAAAGACTCCTCTCATATATATACCTTAAAAAATCTAAGGTTTGTAACAAAAATTAATAATAATCATCAAATTTAATAAGATCTTTTCTTAGTTTCTTAAGTATTTTGTCCCTTTGTCTGCTAATAGCCATAGCATTTGTATGTCTGATACTAGCTAATTTTCTGAGAGAATAATTTTTAAAATATATCCCCAAAATTATTACTTTTTCACCTTTGTCTAGTTTATTTATAGCTTTATATAAGGCATTATAAATTTCTTTTGTTTCATAAAGTTGGCTTGGTAAAGACCTAGTATCTTTGACCTGATTAACAGCGTTAAAGCTCTCTGTATCATAACTGGAAAAATGTATTAATTTATTTTTTTGATCTAATTTTTTTGTATAGTAATACCTATTGTCTATTGTTTTTAATAAGTTATATTTTTTCCTTGAGATAAACACTTTTTTCTTGTTTATTATGATGAATTTTTTCATAATTCATTCTCCTTTATATAAAATTAATAAAAAAGTATAAACACGAAGAAATTTATAATGCCTTATATAAAGCTA
>ERZ773013.1530-NODE-1530-length-13607-cov-9.480003_pt1 | contig 13607 bp, 5 predicted proteins | sample MGYA00511670_ERZ773013 | MGnify/ENA primary metagenome ERZ773013 (study PRJEB29015, sample SAMEA2738120) | human oral metagenome | biome: human oral; feature: human-associated habitat; material: saliva | place: China | collected 2257 ...
CACCGACAACAGACACATTCACATCATCGCCAACCGCATCAGCCTGTATGGAGAAGTCTATGATACCACCTTTGTGAGCAATAGGGCAGCGAGAGTGGCGGAGGAAATAAGCAGAAAGAAAGGCTTGACCATCGCAAAGGAGGTCAAGGCAGAAAGGAAATACCAAAAGTCAAAAGCCAATCTAACGAGAAAACAGACAAAGCAGCAGGTGCAGAAGATTTGCTATGCCTTGCTTGATAAGTACAAAGGCACAGGCATCACAGGACACTCTATGTTCCTTTACGAGTTGAACAAGAACGGCATCGCGATAGAGCGCATGAAGAACAAGCAGGGCAAGGTCTATGGCTTGAAGTTCTCATACGCAGGACAATCATTCAAGGCATCCGAAATCGGCAGGGAGTTCGGCTACCGTTCCCTGCAGAAAAACTTTGAACCAACCAACAGGGAAGAGCCAAGGAAACCACACCAAACAATACAGGAGGCAACAGAAAAGAACGAACGCCCTGATACCGGTTATCAACTCGTACCTCCAAGCCGCTCCTCAATTTCACGAGACAATGACACACCACAAGTGCAGAATCCTATTAGTACAGTGGCAGACACCATTGTTAGTGCAGCCGATGAAGTTGTGGAAGGATTAGGCGATTTGATTACACCATCCACACAGGGCAATGACTATGCTGAAACAGCGTGGCAGCGCAAGCTCAGGAACCAAGCCAACAGAAAGAAAAAACGTGGAAGAGGATTATAACTCACGCCTGAACAAAATGCAGAAAGAAGAATATCTCATCAAGAACGCTTGTTATTCGGTAACAAAGTATTATCTTTGCAAACAGAATAACAAGCGTTCTTTGTTAGGCAGAAAACAGCGAAACCAAGTAACTCGCTCGTTTCTAAATCGTTACCAGTTTAGTTCTACTAACAAGGTAACTTCTTTATTTTCAACAAGTTGTATTTTAAGAATTATCTTAGAAGCCAAAAGGGCGTAGATTGAAAAGCGGATGGGAAGAATCCTTACAAAAGAAGTTTCTCCCCTCCATCTCCTAATACTTACGTCCAGCCTCCGTTAGGATGTTTTGGAAGACATGAACCTTCGCTGCATCAAGCGGCTTTGTCTCATCGTTGTTGTCTGCACCAACGTATACTGGGCGGATATTACTACCTTGACCTCCGCTTCTTACAATCTGTTGGAAACTTAGAACCACCCTCTGTAAACCTTATATCACTGAGAAAAGCACCTCTTTATTTCATTATTTAACCCCTTAGGACGCTTGTATTTAAAAAAAAATGTGTTACTTTGCAAGGTCGGAGTGGCTCAAAGAGCTAAATTAACAACACGATAGGTATGAAGAAAAGTCTGAAATGGCTGATAGCAGTGGTGGCAACCCCTGTCATACTGTTTCTCCTTTTGATAGCGTTACTTTACTGTCCGCCAGTTCAGAACTGGGCAGTAAAGCGTGTTGCTGCGTACGTTTCAGACCGTACAGGCATGGATGTGAGCATTGACCATGTCACCCTTTCTTTCCCCTTAGACCTCCAGATGGACGGTTTGAAGGTGCTCCGACAGAATGATTCCATAGCCAATCAGAAAGACACTGTGGCTGATGTGCACCGTCTGGTGGCAAGTGTCCAGCTGCTTCCCTTGCTCAAAAGTAGGGTAGAGGTGAACGAACTCACCTTCACACAACTCAAGACAAACACCGTAAACTTCATTGGTGACCTCCGCATACGGGGCAATCTGCAACGTCTGCATGTGGTGAGTCATGCCGTAAACCTTGCCACTGACTCCATACGAGTGAACACAGCCGATGTGGAAGGGGGATGGATTGACATCGCATTGGGCGACACTGTCCCGACGGATCCGCATAAGAAACGTCCTCTTTGGAACATTAATATTGACCGGGCAACCCTTGTCAAGACTGATTTCCGTCTGCATATGCCCGGTGATACGATGAGTATTCGTGCACGATTCGAGAAGGCTCAGGCACAAAGAGCAGAACTTCAGTTGCATGATAATATATATAAGGTGGGGGATTTGGACTGGCAAGGCGGTACACTGAACTATGATCAGAACTTCGTTAAGCCAGCCCGTAAAGGCTTTGATGCCGCACATATCGCCATGCGCAACGTTTATCTGGGCGTTGATTCCTTCGTTTACGCTGCTCCAAAACTGCATCTGAGGGTGCGAACGGCACACATGGAGGAGAAGAGTGGGCTCACTGTGCGTGAGTTCCGCGGCCCGTTCACCCTTGATTCGACGAGCATCTACCTGCCGAATATCTATCTTCGCATGCCCGGAACAGAGCTGGCAGGACGTCTTCAGATGAACCTCAATGCCTTTTCCGACACCCATCCGGGAACACTTTCGACACAGTTGGACGGCTATGTCAGCAAGTCTGACCTCCTTCCTTTCCTCTCTTCACTCCCTTCACAGCTCTATCGTGCCATCCCATCGGCACGCCTTACGGTGCAAGGAAGGCTGGAAGGCAATCTCCGTTCAGCCTCTTTCCGACAGTTACACCTTGCTATGCCGGGGTATTTCAACCTCGTTGGGACGGGTTGGGTAGCCGATCTCATGGGTAAAAAGCCCTTCCGCAGTGACTTAAAGTTGCAAGGTACAGCCACAAACCTGGGCTTTGTCAATGCATTATTGCCCCATGACGTGCGCAAAACAGTGTCCTTACCACGGAGAATGGGCGTGAACGCCACGGTTCATGTACGTAAAAACCTCTATTCAGGCACTGTTCTTCTGACACAAGGAGGCGGAAAGATTCGTGCAGAAGGTGCTTTCAACCCAGCCACAACACTCTATCGTGTCACAGCAACAGCCACGAACTTCCCGCTACAGAACTTCCTTCCACACATGGGACTGTCACCTTTCACGGGTACAGTAAAGGCACAAGGCAAGGGAACGGACCTCCTTAGTCCGCATGCTTCAGCCAATATCACAGCCAGAATACGCCGTTTCAGATTCCAGAAGTACGACCTTGACGGTCTGAACGGTGACATATCGAAGAAAGGAGACCATGTTTCGGCACATGTTCAGAGCTCAAACAGGATGATAGCAGGCGACTTTACGTATCAAGGAAGGTTCAGTCAGAAGCTCGTTGATGGTCATTTGCGGGGCTGGCTACGCCGTGTTGACCTCCATGCGTTGGGCTTGATGCAGCAGAGATACGTCCTTTCGTCATGGACAGACATGGATGTGCGCAGCGATATGAAGGCAAATCACCATGTGAGTGGGCCTCTTCGTAACTTCAGACTCACGGAGGAAGGACGGAAAAAGGCACGCCTCTTGGCTGCAGGAAACTTCGATGTGCAAGCCAATGTACGTAAGAATCACCTTGATGCTCACCTCAAAGGACGTCTTGTAGAGGCTGATCTGCAGGCACTTGGGATGGTAGATAAACACTATATCACCTCTGCTGACGCCGATCTTGAGCTTCGTTCCGACCTCAAGAACACCTATGCTGTCAACGGATATGTGGGCAATCTCCGCCTGAATGAGCTGCGTAAGGGTGGTCAGGTGTCACTGGCTGAAGGTAGTTTCAACGTAGATGCCACGATGCATGGTAAGCGTTTGGATGCTTCAGTCAATGGTCTTTTCCCGCATGTGGACCTCTATCAGCTCGGCATCGTTGACCATCCGCTCACCAGTAGCTTTGCTGCCAATGCCTCATTCGGTACAGATGGACGTGAAGGGATGACCCTTCGGGGTGTCTTAGGCGACCTGAAAGTGAAGGATCAGCAGCGTAGTTACGCACCGGGTGACGTCCATGTCGACCTCATGAGTAGGCGTGATACGGTTCATACCAGCATCACTGCAGGTGATTTCCACCTCAGTACAGCCTTCAATAGCAGTGTGAACAAACTCGTAAAGACGGGTCAGCGCATCGCAAAGACACTCCAAGCACAGATTGAAAACAAACGTATTGACCAGCCAGCGATTCTCCATCAGCTGCCGAAAGGTCATTTCACCCTCCACAGTGGACGTGGGAATCTCTTCAGTAACCTGCTTGCACAGAACGGATATGTGTTCCGTCAGGCTGATATAGAACTCACTTCTTCACCCCAGAAGGGACTGGATGGTACGATAAAAGTGGACTCTCTGGTATATGACAGTCTGCGGATTGATGACGTAAGCATCACCCTTCGCAGTGACAGTGACCGTGTAAACTATGATATAGCACTGGAGAATCACCCCGACAACACCTATCCTTATAGAGGATATCTGCAGGGTTCGTTCTATGAACACGGCTTAAAGAACCACATAACCATCCTCGATAACGCTGGGAAAAAGGGTCTCGACCTTGCTCTTCAGTCAGCTATGGAGGGGCAAGGAATAAAGGTTTCCGTCACATCACCACAGTCAATACTGGGTTATAAGACGTTTGCTGTGAATGATTCCAACTACATTTACATCGGTAGGGATCATCGTGTGTCAGCCGATCTGCGCCTGCTTGCCAATGACGGGACGGGTGTTCAGGTGTCGACAGACGATGCTGACGAAAGCTCTTTGCAGAACATTACCATCTCAATGAACCGTTTCGAGCTGGGTAAACTGTTCACAGTCTTGCCGTTCGCACCGAAGATGTCGGGTATGTTGGATGGTGATTATCACATCGTAAAGACCAAAGAAGACCTCACTGTGTCCAGTGATATGACCATAAAGAACCTCATTTATGAAGGTAATCCTATGGGAGATGTGGGCACACAGCTCGTATATATGCCAAAGGATGACGGTTCCCACTATGTTGATGCAGTGATAACAAAGAACGGAAATGAGGTAGGTGAGCTCTCAGGTGTCTATCATAGCAAGGGTACAGGTGACCTTGATGCAACGCTAACCATGGATCATTTTCCGCTGAACTACGTCAATGGCTTCGTACCTAACCAAATAGTAGGACTCCAAGGGAATGGGGAAGGATCGCTAACAGTGAAGGGTCCGCTCAAGAACCTTGATATAAATGGTGAGGTTTACCTTGATTCTGCCTATCTGGTCAGCGTCCCTTACGGTCTGAAGATGCGCTTTGCGAATGATCCAGTACTGATAAAAGACAGTAAAATACAGTTTGAGAACTTCGAAATGTTCTCCAGTAACGGGTCACCTCTTAACCTTTCAGGGTCTTTGGACTTCTCAAATCTCGACAACATGCAGCTGAATACGCAGATAAATGCTAAGAATTTCCAGATCATTGATGCGAAGAAGAATGCACGATCGGAGGTATATGGCAAGGCATTTGTCGACTTTACAGGTGAGCTGACAGGACCTGTTAACAACTTACAGTTGGCTGGAGATCTTGATGTTCTGGGCACAACGGACATGACTTATGTGGTACGTGACGGGACATTGGCATCAGATGACGAACTGAACGAGCTTGTTCGCTTCACCAATTTCAATGATTCTGTGGTGCATGTGGTACGTCGTCCAGACATCACAGGGTTCTCAATGCGCCTTGCAGTGAACATTGATGAGCAGGCACACATCGTCTGTGCACTTGATCCGCAACAGTCGAATTACCTCGATTTAGTGGGGGGTGGCAGTCTACTTCTTAACTATGATCCAACCAATGGGGCTACATTGCGCGGTCGGTATACGATCAATGACGGTCAGATGAAGTATTCTATGCCAGTCATTCCACTGCGAACCTTCACCATAAAGGAAGGTAGTTACCTTGAATTCTCCGGTGATCCGATGCAACCAAAGCTACATATCACTGCTACAGAAACCGTCAGAACGAGCGTAACGACGACCTCTGGTACCAGTAGAATAGTCGATTTCAACTGTGGAGTGAAGCTTCGTAAGCAGTTCCCGAAGCCAAGTGTCGAGTTCATCATTGATGCTCCGGATGATCAAGAGATGCAAAGTATCCTCAATACCAAGAGCACTGAGGAGCGATCGAAGCTCGCTGTGACGATGTTAGCATCTGGAATGTACTTCGATGGAGAGAGTTCTGCCAGCGTGAACACGGCTATGAACGGTGCTTTAGCAAGTTTCTTGCAGACACAAGTCAATGCTATTACAGGCAGAGCACTCAACTCTATGGGCTTAGACCTTAGTGCAAACATGGAGAGTACGGCTGATGTGAATGGTAATCTACACACGGATTACACCTTCAAGTTCTCCAAACGCTTCTGGGATAACCGTCTTCGTATCATCTTGGGAGGACGTGTCTCTACCGGTTCTACCTTCTCTGAGGAGAATGGAGCATACTTCGACAACTTCTCAATGGAGTATAGACTGAACCAAAAGGAGACGAAATACTTCAAACTTTACTATGAGCGTGAGGCTTATGACTGGCTGGAAGGCAACCTAAGTGAGTTTGGAGCGGGTATCTTATGGCGCCGTAAGCTACGTCATTTCAAGGACATCTTCCGTTCAAAAGACGATGGTCCGCTCGTCATTCCACAACCAAAGAAGGAGCGAAAGGACTCGTTAATCAATTTTGTCAATGAGAAAAAGAAAGAATAACCACCTTATTGGAATAGGGATGGCAGGGCTTGTGGTCCTGACATCCCTATTGTCTATTCTGTCAGGATGCAGCACAACCTCTGCTATTCCTGATGGTGAACAACTCTATACGGGGATGGAACCCACGCAATATACGGACTATGAGCGCAACAAACACTTCTCTTCCGTGCAGGAAGAGTTGGATGTTGTGTTGGCAACGAAGCCCAATGCCGCTCTGTTTGGTAGTCCGAGCCGTCGATCTCCATTCCCTGTAGGTCTCTGGATATGGAATGCTTTCTCTCCAGACACCACCCGTTTCTCTCAATGGTTGGTCAGAACGTTCGGCTCATCGCCCGTCTTGATGAGCTCTACCACCCCCGATCTGCGTGTCACTGTGGGTGAAAACCTCCTGAAGAAACGTGGATATTTCAAGGGAAAGATAAGCTATGAGCAGGTGCCACAGCGCAATCCGAAGAAGATGAAGCTGCAATACAGTGTCGACATGGGGCACCTCTGGACCATTGACAGCATCCGTTACACCAATTTCCCACCTGCTAATGACTCGCTGATAAGGCGGAATCTTGATAAAGCGGTCATCCATCCCGGTGATCCTTTTGATGTTTTGACACTCGAACAGGAACGAAAACGCATCACAGACCTCTTCCGTAACAACGGATATTACTATTATCAGAACAACTATGCCAGCTATCTGGCTGATACAATAAGCATGCATGGACAGGCAGATATGCGCCTACAGATGGTGGATTCGGTCAATCCGCGTGCCTTACAACGGTGGTATATAGGGAAGGTAACGGTCAATCTGCGCCGACAGTTCATGGATTCACTCACACGTCAGAGTCGTTTCCGCGACCTTATGGTCAATTATAACGGCAAGAGGATGCCCTTACGTATGCGAACCATAGCCAATGACTTGAAGATGTGGCCAGGAACGCTCTACAATGCGGAGGCACAAGAGAAGAGCCAAAGGCAACTTAACGCAAGCGGACTCTTCTCTGCTACGAGTCTGACCTTCACCCCTCGCGACTCTGCTGACACCTGTCACATGCTTGATGTGGCTATAGATTGTGTCTTCGACAAGCCTTATGACTTCTATGTTGAGGCTTACGGGAAAGGCAAAACAAGCGGACGGTTCGGTCCAGAGGTCATCGTTGGTCTGACGAAACGCAATGCTTTCCGTGGTGGAGAGAAGTTTGATGTGCGTCTCCATGGCTCTTATGAGTGGGCATGGAACGATGAAGACGACGGCAGAGATCGTCTTGGCGTGAACAATTATGAGTATGGTGCGGAGACAAGTCTGCAGATTCCACGTCTTGTCAACCCCTTTGCCGTCCCTCCACGCAAGCGTTGGGACCGTATACAAAGGAAGATTGCCAGGGCAGAGGCACTGGGTATAACGTATAAACCAAAGCCTCCACGCCTCTATTACACCACACCTACAACGACACTGAAGGCTTCCGTCGACGTGCTGAACCGTGCTAAATACTTCAAACGGCATGTTGTTTCGGGCGAACTGACCTATCAGTGGCAGCCTAACGAGCGTAACAGCTACTCCTTCTCACCACTTGTTCTTACCTATGAGTATATGCATAGGGTGACGGATCGTTACATTCATCTTGTCGACAGTATGCCTTATCTTGAGGTTTCTATGGCTGATCAGTTCATACCGAAGATGATGTTCCAGCACACTTTCATGAGTCCTGCATCCTATCGGAGCCCTGTGAAGGTGTGGACAACGGTCAGTGAAGCCTCCAATCTGCTCTCTGCTGGCTATGCCATAGCGGGCAGGAAATGGAGTGAGAAGGGTAAAGAGCTGTTCAAAAACCCCTTTGCACAGTTCGTAAAGGTGGAGACAAACGCCACGAAGGTGTGGGCATTGACGGAGAAAAGCAGTATTGCTCTCCATGGAAACATCGGTGCTTTGTGGGCATATGGAAACAGTCGGTTTGCTCCTTATACGGAACAATTCTTCGTAGGAGGCGCCAATAGCATCCGCGCCTTCAATGCCCGACAGATCGGTCCGGGGCGTTATCGGTCGTCAATGCGCCGCCGTTCGTATGTAGAACAGACGGGTGACATCAAGTTTCAGGTCAATCTTGAGTATCGACCCCACCTCATGGGCTCTCTCTATGGTGCGCTTTTCCTCGATGCAGGTAATGTGTGGACGATGCACCATGACCCCAATCGCCCAGGCAGTTACTTCAAAATAAAGAACGTAATGCGTGAGATGGCACTCGGAACGGGCGTCGGTCTGCGTTATGACCTTGGCTATTTCATGGTGCGTCTCGACTGGGGTTTCGGTCTGCATGTCCCTTATTCAACGGGCAGAAGTGGCTTCTATAACATCACTCGGTTCCGTGATGCGCAAGCCCTCCACCTTGCTATTGGATTGCCATTCTAAGGGAAAAGGGGAGGAAGAGGTGCCTCCCCAAGCCCAAAGAGGTGCCTCCCCAAGCCCCTCCGAAGGAGGGGATGTGAGATAGGATACAGTGGATTGAGGTGGGGGGCATAGGTCTTTATGGTAGTTTAAGTAGATGTGTCTTATATTATAAGGTATATATTTAAAGTGGTTATAGGGGGTAAAAAACATTAGTGGGACGCTCTTTGGTATTTCTAATAACACATTTGGCTTAACGACCTTTACTCCTTCAATTACTCTAACTCCCCATAATTTTTCCTCTAACTACTCTAACTTCTTTAACAATCAATAGAAAACACGTATCCCGCCAGGTACATCCCCTCCCCCTGGAGGGGCTTGGAGAGGCTCGCCCTCATGGCTTAGTAAGCCACCCATATCCCACTGTTCCCTCTCACATCCCCTCCTTCGGAGGGGCTTGGGGAGGCCGCTTCTTTTGGGTGCGTGCTTCGTTATTTTTGTAAAATTCTTTCCCTTTCGTTTTTCAATCTACGCCCTTTTGCATTCTAAAAGATGCCCTTTTGCAATGTAAAAGGGCATCTTTTGACGTGTAAAAGGGCGTCTTTTACAACGCAAAAGGGCACCTTTTACGAGCCTCTTTGTAACCTATTGATACTGCGGAGGTTACAAAGTCGGTTTTTCACCATCATCGTTCGTTTTGCCATCTATATGCCTTTGTTTTTTGTAAGGTTATTTCTTAGAGCTCTTTCCTGTGTCCTTCACGTCCCTACTTGTGGCTCCTTGCTGCGTTTTTTATAGAGTTCAGTGCTCCCGTTGCAAGCCCTTATCAGTCGTCCTCCTCGATGAAAAAAACTGTATATAGGTGTTGTTTTTCTAATCAGAAATACCTATCTTTGTCACATTGTTATAGTTAATCAAAATAAAAAATACTACGATGAGGAAAAAGATCTTTACCCTTTTGGCAATCTTCCTTGCCTTTACGGCGGTCACAATGCAGGCACAGACCGTGCAGGATACGACACGACACGAGGTGTTACTTGAGACGGACAGTGGTGATATACGCATAGAACTGTTTAACGAGACGCCCAAACACCGTGATAACTTCCTACGACTGGTGCGCAGTGGCGCCTATGACGGGGTGTTGTTCCACCGTGTTATCAAGGATTTCATGATACAAACAGGTGACGTGGGGTCGAAGAATGCCAAGCCGGGGGAGGCAGTTGGCGATACGCCAGAGACCTATACCGTACCGGCAGAGATATGTTTCCCGAAGTTTTTCCACCATCGTGGCGCGGTGGGAGCAGCCCGTGAAGGCGATGATGTCAACCCGAAGCGGGAGTCATCAGCCACACAATTCTATATTGTTTGGGGATATAAGTTCACCGATGGACAGCTCGACAAGGTGCAGCAACGGCTCAATGAGCGCACGGACAGCACCGTTCAGCTCACCCCAGAGGTGCGTGAAGCATATAAAACGGTGGGTGGAACGCCCCATCTTGACGGTCAATACACGGTCTTCGGACAGGTTATTGAAGGGCTCGACATCGTCGATCTCATTCAGTGTCAGCCCGGTGACAAGAACGATCGTCCGTTGAATGACACCCGAATACGCAGAGCACTGATAGTGAAATAAAAGAGAATGAAGCCTTTTCTTTAACTTCTTTAAACTTATTAACGCCATTGAAAATATATTAATTTACTATCTTTGCATACCTAAACAATAAATACCCAATATGACAATCAATAAGAGATTAGCTGGCTGTTTGCTTGCTTTGATGTTCGGAACGGGTGCAGGACTCGCTTCGGAAAGATATGTTTACTATGCTGTGAACGACTCTACTGACCAGCAGACAACGGCAGACAAGGATAAAAATAACAAGGGAAAAGCCGACGAAAAGGATGCTAAAGGCAACGACAAAACACCCTCTTACGAGCAATTAATTAAGAAAAAAGGAAGCGTTCAGGAAGGTCTTTTCACCGTAAGGCACATTGATGACAAGTGGTACTTTGAGGTTCCAGACTCCGTTCTGGGCCGTTATCTGCTTGCAGTGACACGCTTCACAGCCGTACCACAGAACTTCGGGAAGTTCGCAGGAGAGAAAGTTAATGAGCAAACGGTCTACTTTCAGCAGCGAGATAACAACACTTTACTGCTCAGAGCATACGTCCTTTCACAGGTAGCCGACCCTAAAAGCAAGATCTCAAGGACGCTGACTGCATCCACAGCCGACCCTATCATCGCCGCTTTTAAGGTCATCGGACGCAACAAAGGGAAGCATACACAGATGGTGGAGGTCACTCCGCTCTTCGCAAAAGATAATAATGTGGTAAGCGTTTCTACATCGGATGCTAAACAGTTGAAGCTCGGAGGACTACAAGCCGACCGTACTTTCATTGACACAATGAAGGTTTTTCCCATCAATGTGGAGGTCGCTACGACTCGAACCTACGGCAGTTTGGAGGGTTCAGCACCTGCTTCTCGCACGGGGTCGATGACCATCGGGCTCAATACGAGCATCGTTCTGTTGCCAGAAACGCCTATGCAACGTCGCATTTGGGATCAACGTGTGGGCTATTTCACCAACAAATACACCATATTCAATGATGAACAGACGAAAACTGACCGTGAAGAGTTTATCTCAAGGTTCCGTTTAGAACCGAAAGACAAGCGCGCTTACGCCAAAGGAAAGCTCACAGAACCGGTCAAACCCATTGTCTTCTACATTGATCCTGCCACACCTAAGAAGTGGGTTCCTTATCTTAAGCAAGGTATAGAAGACTGGAATGCAGCCTTTGAGACCGCTGGTTTCAAGCATGCAATACAAGCTCGTGACTGGCCAGACGACCCAAAGATGAGTGTGGATGATGCTCGTTTCAACGTACTTCGTTACCTTCCGGCAGAGATTGAGAATGCTTATGGACCGCGAATCGTCGACCCTCGCAGTGGAGAAATCATCGAAAGTCACATCTGTTGGTACCATAATGTGATGAATCTGTTGACGAAATGGTATCTGACACAGTGTGGACCGCTCGACAAAAGGGCACAAACGGTGCACATGGATGACAAACTTATGGGCGAACTTGTGCGCTTTGTGTCGAGTCATGAGGTGGGGCATACACTCGGATTACGCCATAATATGGGTGCAAGTCACGCCACTCCCGTTGAGAAACTACGTGATAAGAAGTGGGTTGAGGAGCATGGTCACACGGCAAGTATCATGGATTACGCCCGATTCAACTATGTTGCGCAGCCAGAAGATGGTATTTCAGAGCGCGGACTGTTCCCTCGTGTGAACGATTATGACAAGTGGGCGATCCGTTGGGGCTATCAATACCGTCCAGAATTCAAGGATGAGAAGGACGAAAAGGAGCATTTGATGACCGAGACAACAGCCATTCTGGCTAAGAACCCACGTCTTTGGTTCGGTGGAGAGGGGAAGAATGAAGACCCACGTGCCCAGCGTGAGGACCTCGGTGACGACAATGTGAAGGCAAGTGATTATGGTATCAAGAACCTAAAGCGCATCATTGTGGCGTTACCAGCATGGACCAAGCAGCCCAATGACCAATATGAGGACCGTATGGAGATGTGGAAGAGCGTCGTAAGTCAGTTCAATCGCTATACAAACCACGTACTGAAGAATGTCGGTGGGCGTTATCTGAACAACATGCCGGGGCAAAAACCGTATGAAGTAGCACCTGCTCAGAAGGGTAGGGACGCCGTAGACTATCTCTCACGTCAGCTTTTCGATGCACCAGAGTGGCTCTATCCGACGACGATGACCGACATTTCGGGTACGGATGCGGTGGAAGCCATCAGCAATGAGCAGGCTCGTGTGCTGAAGGTGATGCTGAATCCTGCACTGATGGATAAGATTTACAAGGACCAAAGGGCGCCGGGTGCTTATCAGTTCAAGGATTACTTGAATGATGTTTACCGCAGTGTCTGGAAGCCATTGACGGGTCTTTCGGAGGTGAAAGCACGTACACGCCGTATGCTGGAGCGCACTTATGTTGAGCAGTTGAATGCCATTCTCAACCCAGTGAAGACTGAAAAGGCTGGTGCTACCGACCGTATTCAATCGTCGGATGTGCTCCTTTATGCTGAACAGCAGCTTGATACGATTGAGAAATTCTGTAAAACGCAGGTTGCACACAGCACTGGTATCAACCTGATGCACTACAATGACCTCCTCCGACAGCTGAAACTCATCCGCGAAAGGAGAGTGACGGTGAAGTAAAGGGATGCCTTGTCATAGCCACGAGCAGCCTCATGCTCGTCCTTTCTCCGAAGGGAGAAGGGCATGGTGACCGTTGTTGGATGTGCGGAATGGTGCAATGAACTTGTTGGGTTATCAACTGGTTCACTCGTAAACTTGCCCAACGAATGTAAAAACTATTCGCAGTTGGTAAATAATACATGCTCATACAGCCTCTCCCCCGTCCCCTCTCCGAAGGGAGAGGGGGGGCTAATTAGCGAGATACCCCGTTGTATTTGAGGAGAAGGAGTGAGGAAAAAACAGCCTCTCCCCGACCCTCTCCGAAGGGAGAGGGAGAACAATTAGCGGGATACCCCGTTGTATTTGAGGAGACATAACACGCTGGTTAAGGATTTTAGTAGACTGTCTTTGAGATTAAAAAGTAAACAAGTTGTTTGCTATAAAATACTTGTTTGCAAGTTAACAAGTAGATGGATTGCGTGCTATAAACATTTGTATGCAAGTTAACAAGTAGATGGATTGCATGCTATAAACACTTGTT
>ERZ773013.1531-NODE-1531-length-13605-cov-3.078229_pt1 | contig 13605 bp, 16 predicted proteins | sample MGYA00511670_ERZ773013 | MGnify/ENA primary metagenome ERZ773013 (study PRJEB29015, sample SAMEA2738120) | human oral metagenome | biome: human oral; feature: human-associated habitat; material: saliva | place: China | collected 2257 ...
AAAGCTGAAGCTGATCGTCTTGAAAAAGAAAGATTAGAGAAAGAAGCTGCTGCTATAGAAACCTTACTACCTTTTTTAATTGTCGTTTTTAAATCATCAATTACTTTTCTATTGACGTTGTCTAAAAATTCTGGCGCCTTTGGTGTATCTGAAGGCTCTTTGTTAAATAGACCCATTTGAGTTTTTCTCCACGGTTAAATTACAAGCTATCCTTATCTTAATTATACTATAAAACGACTGTTAAAAACTGAGCTAATGATATAATCTTAACAAGGTTAGGAGGGTGTTATGATGAAACAATCGATAGAGCAGAGAATTGATAAAGTACGCGGGTCAATGCTAGGCGGGGCAATTGGCGATGCACTCGGCTATCAAATAGAGTTTGAGCGCGACATAGTGCCGAGGTCAACGACTCGATTTGCGGATGGAATTGGTATGATTTCGGACGATACGCAGATGACACTATTTACAGCTTGCGGACTTTTATGGCGATCTACGCGACTTCAAACGCGTGGCATAGCGCCGCTTCCGTCGAGGGCGATATATTTGGCGTATTTGGATTGGCTTGATACGCAACAAAAAGCTGGACAGGTCGAGCACATGCCAGTAGCTTGGATAAAAAATATTCCAGAATTAAATGCCGTGCGAAGTCCAGGAATGACGTGCCTTGATTCACTTTCCTCAGGGGAGATGGGAACGTTAGAAGGCGGTCTCAATGGCAGTAAAGGCTGCGGTGGAGTTATGCGAATTGCGCCGATTGCTTTATATTGCAAAGAAGACGTTGTTGGTGAAATTTCCGCCAAATCTTGCGCGCTGACTCACGGGCATCCTCTGGCGATTCTTTCTGCGTATGCGCTGGGATATATAATTTATTATGCACTGGACGGAAAATCGATAGAAGAAGCCGTGCAAATCGCAATCCAGAAAATGAACGACTGGACTACCGAGAAGGTTTATGGAGATCAAGATCCTTTTGAGATTGGTTGTGATAGCGAAAAAGCCGAGCTAACCAAACTATTTAATAACGCCGTTCGCTTAGCCAAATCTGACGTTGAAGATCAAGAAGCTCTTTATCAGCTCGGAGAGGGTTGGGTCGCCGAAGAGTCGGTTGCGATTGCTATTTATTGCTCGATCAAGTACCAAGACGATTTTGAGGAGGCGATTATTGCGGCGGCAAATCACGACGGAGATTCAGATTCAACGGCGGCAATAACTGGAAATGTTGTTGGGGCGAGGGTCGGCTATAAAAACATACCGGATTATTACAAGGATAATATTGAGCTAAAGGACGTAATATTAGAGCTCGCTGACGATATGGCAAAAAATATGCCGCTCAAAAAGATTGACGACAAACACCTTGAACCGACAGACGAATGGCTGGATAAATATTTATACTTGGAAAAGAAAGATTAGAGTCCGGCGCGCCTTATCAATTGGCGAAGTAAGCATAAAAATTAGTAAAATCTGACATGGTACTAGCATTTTCACTTCACCCATGCTATAATTAGTCAAGACGTTTTATAAAATCTAACGAGTAAAGAGATGGCAAAGAAGAATACGAAACGAAAGCTGATTGGTTTGGTGAGTAACTTGAGCAACCACCGAACTTACTATACTACTGTTAACACCCAGAACCGCACTACAAAAGGTCAGGGTAAATTGACACTACGTAAGTACGACCCAATTGCAAAACAACACGCTACTTACACTGAGACTAAGAAAAACCTTGGTCGTAACGAAGTTAAAGCGCGTAAAAGCTAATTTAACAGGATTATACAAAAACTCCCTCGCATTAAGAGGGAGTTTTTATTTGGCAAGAATGTCTGACTATTTCCTCAATCGAGATTTCATATCACGAATAGTATTCATATAGTAAAGAAAGGCGTCGTACGGCGAATTGTACGGACTAAAATAAGCATGGACGTCGCCGTCGGTAAAATTCTTCGTCCCCATGTAATAGAAGTGGTCTGAAGTTTGCAATTTTCGCCAATCGCTAATCAAACCTTCGTCTTTACTATTCAAGACCTCATCTTCAAGCTCATAGACATATCGCAAAGCTTCTTTCTGCAGGCTGTTTCCATTCCAAGCGGTCAAATCCCGCTCGGCGTCCGCCCACGTTACAGGCGACGGCATACTTATTTCACCGGCAGGCGCATTCGCATCCAGTGCCTCGCTAACGGTATAGAAAGTATTGCCACTAGCACTCAGCCATTTATCAACAAACTTCTCAAAGAAGCCGAAAATCCCAGATTCCGCCCACTGGTGTTCGCCGAAAGTTTCATAGTCCATAAACAAGTTAAGCAGTGGCGCGTAACGGACAGAATCTTCCACCCATGTATTAAACTTGTCCGCGGTCAACGGCCATTCATTCCATTTTCGATCACTAAACCTAAACGCCAAATCATCGCTCAATCGATAATTCTTAAGTAGCAATCCAATTTTCTTCGTGCCTCTCGGGCGATATACATAATTCGGACTGCGCCAATTCAGAATCGGATCCCAGCCTTCAGCCAACACACCCTTAAAGCCATCCTGCTCAGCCCATTTTGCCAAGTCATCACTATATGCCAACTCTGTATTTGCCAAAACTCGCGTTTCCGCACCAAAAATCTCACGAATCTTCCAGCGGTGAAGCTCAACTTGACGCTCGAACTCCTTGCGCGAATAGAAAAACGCCAGACTGTGATGATACGGACTTGATAATACTTCTACTTGACCAGTCTTTACCAAGCGCTTAAAGTTCTCCAAAACCTCAGGATTAAACCTTTCGGCTTGCTCTAAAAACGTTCCACTAAAACTCAGCGATATCTTAAAATCAGGATATTTTTTCAGCAATTTTTCAAGCAAAGCATTCATCGGCAAATACGACTTTTCTGCAACTTTTTGGAATATTTTTTGATTGTCCTGATCTGGATTTTGACCGCCAGAGAAATAATTATGCTTCCAAGCCACGTCAAATATACTATACTCGCGTATTCGCCACGGTTGGTGTACGTGTAGATATAAAACTATTCCTTTATTTTTATTCATGCCAGCGCTCCTTTGTATAGTTTCAGACATTTTCTAGCGGCGTCTTGCCAGGAAATTCTCGCGTATTCATTCTTAACGTTTTTCTTCAGAGATTTCTGTAAGGCAGGCGATTCAGCGATATTAACAATTTCATCCGCCAATTTATTCACGTCCCAATAATCAAACCGCATAATATTATTCAGAACCTCGCCGACGCCAGATTGACGACTAATAAGTAGCGCCGTGTCATGATGTGCCGCCTCCAAGGCAGTCAAACCAAATGGCTCAGAAACCGAACTCATCACAAAAACATCAATCAAATAGTAAATATCTCGCCACTGTTTTCCGCGCACAAATCCCGTAAAAATCATCTTATCGCTAATCCCTAAATCTGCCGCCAGCTCAATCAGTTCGTCTCTTTGCTCGCCATTTCCAGATAAAACAAAAACAATCTTCTCATATTTATCAAGCGCCTTCGCTGCAGCTCGCACAAAATACGTCAAACCCTTCTGAACCGTGAGTCGCGTCAACGCGCCAACAACCGTATAGCCGTCCTTTTTCAGCTCCTCCAAATATCTGTAAGTGCTGGCGTCGTACTCGTGTGGCGGCAAATCAGCCAAATCAATCGCGTTATAAACCACCTCAATTTTCTCTGGCGGAATGTGATAATTCTTAACAATTATTTCCTTCGTGATTTCACTAACGGCAATTATTCGATCAGCCATCAACAAGCCTTGTTGCTCAATTTCGTGAACTAGAGGATTTCCTGACTGCTCGCCAGAACGGTCAAACTCCGTCGCGTGAACATGTACAATCAGCGGTGCGCCCGTCATTTCCTTAGCAATTATTCCAGCTTCCATCGTCAACCAATCATGCGCGTGAATCGCGTCGGGCTGATGATTTTTTACAAACTTCCGAACATATTTACCGTAACGCCTCTGTACAGCGCGCATCGGCGAAAGACCATACTCGTCCTTAGCGTTTTCACGGTCTTCCTCTGAACCGTTATTATACGCACCCAAATCGTGATAATTCGGCGGCAAAGGAGTAGCTGAATAGATATTCATATAGTCAATTCCAGGATGTTCGGCGGTGTAGGGAATGATAAAGTCGATATCAACGCCTTCTGAGGCAAGTGCTTTCGACATCTGATAACAAGCAACGCCAAGTCCGCCACTATTGTGCGGAGGAAGTTCCCACCCAAGCATTAAAATTTTCATCTCTGAGTTAATTGTAGAACTACGCTTATGTTTTTTCAAGGGATTTTGGGATCTTTTTCACGAGTTTTTATTTTTCACAATTTTAACATTTGCGACAAAGCTAATTCGTGATAAAATAGTTGCTATAGGAGTGTAGCTCAGGTGGCTAGAGCACTGGTCTCCAAAACCAGGTGTCGGGGGTTCGAGTCCCTCCACTCCTGCCAAGATTCTCGCTTGAAAGGGAATCTTTTTTATTAGTCAAAAATCTGCTATAATTTTTCAATATGAAACCTTTATCACCTTCACTTCCGCATATTATCGCCATGGTTGGTGCGCCAGGTTCAGGGAAGACGCAATTCGCTGTAGAATTTGCGAAGATTTTCAATTCTCCAGTGGTAAGTTCTCGACAATTTGAAGTTTTTACGGACAATACAAAAACCATTTCTGACGCAACATTGTCGCTTTTGGAAGAATTTTTGAAGACTAAGCAAACTGTCATTTTGGACGGATCAACGGATCAGCGTACGAATCGTATGCGTATCAATCGCCTTGCCAGGGAATATGGATATAAAGTCCTATTTGTTTGGGTGCAAACCGATCCCGCCACAGCCAAACATCGCTGGATAAAGGCTTACGGCGGAAATGACGAATCTTTCGAGCGACGATTGAAGCAGTTTTCAGCGCCGCACAGCAGCGAATCTTACGTCGTGATTAGCGGTCGCCACACCTTAAGTAGTCAGGCTCGCACTGTTCTTAAGCAAATTGGCGCCAGTCGCCCAGAAGCCCCACGCCGCCCAATTGCCGGAAATCGCATTAACATAGGTTAGTTATGACAATTATTACCGACGAAGAATTCGGAGAAATTGTCGTTAAAAAACGCAGCCTGGCGAAAACTGTTAGTTTGAAAATTGCGCCAGATGGACGAATACAAATCACAATGCCACCATATGCGCCGCTGTTGACCGCAAAGGTATTGATTAAAACCTCTCGAAAGCAGATCCGCGAATTAGTTTCTCAATACAGAGAAAAACTTTCTTACACGAAAAATCAGCAAATTGGCAAAAGCCATAATTTATTGATACAAACGACCGCGAAACCTTCGAGTGTAAAAATTGTCGGAACGCAGATATTGGCAGAAATCAACGAGGCAGAATCCGTCGAATCGGCCGCAAACCAACAACTTATCCGCAGTAAAATTCTGGTCGCACTCAGAAAAGAAGCCAAGTCATATTTACCAAGGCGATTGTCGTTTTTAGCGAAAGAACACGACTTTTCTTTTGCTCGGAGTAAAATCACACACTCATCAAGTCGTTGGGGAAGTTGCTCTTCATCTGGGACGATTAGCTTGAATATCGGGATGATGAACTTGCCATTTGAGCTAATTGATTACGTAATTATCCACGAATTGTGCCACACTAGGCATATGAATCACTCGACAAAATTCTGGGACGAGGTTGCCAAATTTGACCCGCATTATAAAATCCACCGAAATGAATTGAAAAAATATTCGCCATACATATAGAAACGCATATGCTTATGTTATACTTTAGCTATGTGGGCGCTAATTTTTCTATTGATCACTCTGAGTGTTGTTTTAGGTGTTATAGCTATTGTTTTACATAAAATATTGTCGGAAATTAGCGATAAATCTGATTGTAAAAATGATAAAAAAAGCCTTAGTGAACATCAAAGGATGATCACGCTTATCAATAATATTACCGACGCAATCCTCAGTACGGACGAGCATGGAATTATCAATACGTACAATTCTGCGGCGCTTAATTTGATTGACACGAACAGCGGAATTAACGGCGAACATATCAGTCAAGTCCTGAACCTTGAAACGACGGATAAAAAGCCGATTGACATCTTTAAGGAACTTACCAAATCTTCCGCAATTCGCCAGCGCGACGACGTCTTAATGAAAATCGAAGATGGCGATTATATTCGCCTGGAAGTTACGCTTGCGCCAGTTCAGGGCGGCGACAAGATGACACCGGACGGATATGTACTTATTTTACGCGACATCACGAAGACTAAGAGCCTCGAAGAGGAGCGCGATGAGTTTATTAGCGTAGTTAGCCACGAATTACGCACGCCAATTGCTATTGCTGAAGGTTCGCTGAGCAATGCCAAATTGTTGGTCGAGCGTAAAATGACTAGTAAAATTCCCGAAGCCATTGACGAATCTCATAAGCAAATCTTGTTCCTGGCGCGAATGATCAACGACCTCAGTACGTTATCACGCGCAGAGCGAGGAGTAGCCGATGAAACGGAAATAATTGACGTGACGGAGTTGGCGGCTCAGATAAATTCCGAATATTCACCTCAGGCGGGCGAAAAAGGTTTGGCTTTCAATTTGGATATCGGCGGGAGACTTGGCGTAGTTAAGGTTTCTCGTCTATATCTGGAGGAAATTCTCCAAAACTTCATCACCAACGCCATTAGATACACACAAAAGGGCTCCATAACTTTATCAATCAAGAAAAATAAATCTGGCGAAATCACCTTCAAGGTTATTGATACGGGAATTGGCATTAGCAAAGCCGACATAGCAAAAATTTTCGACAAGTTTTACCGCGCAGAAGATTATAGAACTCGCGAGACAAAAGGCACGGGATTAGGTCTATATGTTTCCGCTAAGTTGGCGAAGAAATTGGGCTGTAAAATTGAGGTAGAAAGCCGATTAAACCATGGATCGACGTTTGGATTCAAACTAAAAGAGTTCAAATAATATTCGGTCAACTTGTTTTTTTGGCTCGGATGAATTACAATGACTATTGACAGTCTGTGAAAAACAGACTTTTTAAATTGGGAGAAAATATGGCACAGAAAGGCAAGGCAAGCAGCAAAACTACGGTTCGTCGAATCAAGGCTACCGACGACGCGCCAAAAAAAGAAAAAGCTGTAGCGAAAAAAATCAATAAACCAACAAAAATCACCACAAAAGCGTCTAAAAAATCTGGCGAAAAAGGCGGATTGATTGGATATTTCAAGGGCGCTTGGGAAGAGTTGAAGCTAGTTCGCTGGCCAACCCGCTCAGCAACTTGGGCAATGACAGCGGCGGTGCTTATTTTTACCTTTGCGTTTGTCGTTCTGATTTTATTACTTGACGCCGCATTCAACTGGGGCTTTAACCAAATTTTGAAGTAAAGGAGAGATTATGAGTTCAAAACGATATGACGACAGTAAGCAATGGTATGCAATCCATACCTATTCTGGCTACGAAGAAAAAGTCGCTGAATCAATTCGCCAACGAATCAACGGCGTTGATATGGCTGATAAGATTTTTGACGTTATCGTGCCAAAGGAGAAGCAGATCCAGATTCGCAACGGTAAGCGTAAAATTGTTGAAGCTAAGATTTTCCAGGGCTATGTCTTGGTTGAGATGAAATTGACCGACGAAACTTGGTACATTATCCGCAACACACCGGGCGTTACAGGATTTGTGGGTGCCGATACTACACCAACTCCAGTTTCTGAAAAAGAAATTGCGAAGATTAAGAAGCGAATGGGCGTTGAAGAGCCAAAGCATCAGATTGACTTCTCAGAGGGCGAAGTTGTTTCAATTATCGACGGTCCGTTCAAGGGCTTTGATGGCGCCGTGAGCGAAATTGACGCGTCTAAGGGTACTTTGAAGGTTATGGTCAGCATGTTTGGCCGTGACACTCCAGTCGAGTTGGACGCCTTGCAGGTTAAAAAAGTTTAGCTTGCAATTTTAAGCATTTTTCGATATAATATTCGAGTTACGCACTACAAACTATAAGGAAGAACTATGGCAAAGAAAATTATTGGTAATTTGAAATTACGCATTCCAGCCGGTCGAGCAACAGCAGGTCCTCCAGTGGGATCAACGCTTGGTCAGTGGGGACTAAACATGATGGACTTCATTAATCCATTCAATGACGCTACAAAAGACATGATGGGTAAGGATGTAATTGTTCACATTCAAGTTTACGAAGACCGAACATTTACTTGGAACTCACTTGGTCAGCCAGTTGACGATATGATTCGCGAGAAAGCTGGCATCCAAAAGGGCAGCGGCAAGCCACACTCAGACAAGGTCGGTAAGATTACTCGCGCACAATTGCAAGAAATCGCTGAGGCGAAAAAAGATCAATTGAACGCAATCGACATCGAAGGCGCAATGAAAGTTATCGCCGGATCAGCACGCTCAATGGGCGTTGAAGTCGTCGACTAATCTACAGAACTTTTAGCAAATAGCCCCGGACTTCTCGGGGTTATTTTATGGTAAAATAAATGATTGTGAAGAATATTTTAGACAACAGTGTAATCTCCGCACTTAAAAATGAGCAATTGATAATTGCTAAAACTGACACGATTTATGGAATATTAGCCGCTGCCAATTCAGAAAAATCCGTCGAGAAATTATACAAAGTTAAGCGGCGCCCTTTGAATAATCCGGTCATTATTTTGGTTGCGGATATTGACGACATTCCTAATCTCACGCCGTCGATCAAACACAAATATCAAGAAATCTCCAAAAATAGACCAACGACAATCATCACCAAAGTGAGTCCTGATTTTCTGCCACATCTTCCGAGGAACGACGGAACTCTCGCATTCAGAGTCGTACCAGAATCTCCGCTGGCGGAATTGATTCGAACCGTCGGTCTTTTGGTTGCGCCCAGTGCAAATCCATCGGGAGAAAAACCGGCAAAGAACGTCACCGAAGCGATAAATTACTTCCACGAATTAGTGCCGATTTATGTCGATTCTGGAGAAGTCACCGACGCTCAACCGTCGCAAATTGTCCGAATCAATGAGGGCGGGGAAATTGAGTTTTTAAGAAGATAATCCTCGAATAATTGTCAAAAAATCGCCAAATAAAAAAGACTTCCTCTGAATTACGGGGAAGTCTTTTTGTAAGAGTTACTTCACAAACGGATGCGCAATCTCCAAATCTGGGCGCTTTTCCGCAATTCTCAGCAGCTCGTTATACTTGGCGATTCGCTCTGACCGCGACATCGAGCCAGTCTTAATTTGACCCGTGCCCAAACCGACCGCCAAATGAGAAATCGTTACGTCCTCCGTCTCGCCAGATCGGTGGCTCATCACCGTATTCCAGCCAGCATTCTTCGCCATCAAAACAGCCTGAATTGTCTCGGTCAACGTACCAATTTGGTTCGGCTTGATTAAGATCGCATTGCCAGCCTTTTCTTCAATTCCGCGCTTCAATCGCTCGACATTCGTCACCAAAAGATCATCGCCAACCAATTGCGCAAAATTGCCCAAATCAGCCGTCATTTTCTCCCAATCCTCCCAAGCTTCTTCGTTCAATCCATCCTCAATCGAGAGAACAGGGACGCGCTCCAGCAGAGCTTTATACGTGCGAATCATTTCGTCAGCCGACAGAATTCGGTGCTCAGTCGCCAAGTTATATTTGCCGTCCTTGTAAAGCTCGCTCGCTGCAACATCCAGCGCAAAGCCAAAGTCCACGCCTAATTTATAGCCAGCCTGCTCGATGGCGCGAGATAGTAACAAAATAGGCTCCATATTACCATTCCTGACATGAGGAGCGTAACCTCCCTCATCGCCAACCGTCGTAGGGTAGCCTTCGTCTTTCAGGATTTTTGCCAACGCGTGAAAAACTTCCGCGCTCATTCGAACTGCGTCCGCAAAAGTTGCCGCGCTAGTTGGAATAATCATATATTCCTGAAAATCAGTCGCGCCCAACGCATGCTGACCACCGTTCATTACGTTGATCATCGGCATCGGCAAGCACATTGTAGGATTTCCAGCCAAGCTATTGACATATTGATACAGCTCCACGCCACGCGACTTAGCGGCAGCTTTCGCCACAGCCAGCGACACCGCCAAAATCGCATTCGCACCCAAACGTGCCTTATTCGGCGTACCGTCCAGACTCTTCATTTTTTCATCAATTGCGGTCTGGTCGAACGGATTAGAACCTTTCAAAGCCTGCGCAATCTCACCATTGACATTTTCGACCGCACGAAGCACACCTTTACCGCCAAACGCCAGCTCGCCGTCCCGAAGCTCAACAGCCTCGAAAGAGCCAGTGCTTGCGCCAGACGGAACAGCCGCACGACCGAACGAACCGTCACTCAAAGTCACGTCCGCTTCAACCGTCGGATTTCCACGCGAATCTAAAATTTGCCTTGCTTGTATGTTTGTAATTGTTATATCCATAATTACTATTTTATCAAACATTTGCCTCAATATCTGAAAATATGGTATAATTTCAACATTATCAATCAATGTTGGGAGGCTGGTTTGTTAAGATGACAAATTGCCGTTCGTACCACAGAAAGGATTTTTATGGCAAAGAAAGCCGAGTTGCTAGAAAAAGCAGCAGAATTAAAATTAGAAGTCAGCGAAAAAAACACAATCGCTGAAATTGAAGCAGCAATTGCAGAAGCTACAGACGCAAGCAAGCCTCACGACAACAAAGACAAAGACGTTGTCGCTGAGCGCGAAGCTACTGTTGCTAAATCTGGCAAGCGTAGCCAAAAAGCTCTTGACGAAGCCGCTGAAAAAGCAGAGAAAGAAGCTCGCAAGGAAGCTGGCGACACTACTCCACAATCAGACGACGCCGAAGCTCACGTAAAGAAGGGTCCGAAGCCAGTTACTCGTCCACGCTTGGAGCGCCGCGGTAAAAAATATCAAGACGCTGCAAAAAACGTTGAAAAGAACAAATTGTACAGCTTAGACGAAGCTTTGAAATTGGCTACTGAAACCAGCCCAGTCAAGTTCGACGCTAGTGTTGAAATCCACATCCGCTTAGGCGTTGACCCACGCCAAGCCGACCAAAACATCCGCTCAACCGTAGCATTGCCACACGGTACAGGTAAGGACGTTCGAGTTGCTGTTTTCGCACCAGAATCAGAACACGCTGCCGCTAAAAAAGCTGGCGCCGACATCATCGGTGACGAAGAATTCCTAAGCCAATTAGACAAGGAAGAATTGAACTTCGACATTTTGGTCGCAACTCCACAGTACATGCCAAAGCTTGGTAAATACGCACGTTTGCTTGGCCCACGCGGTTTGATGCCAAATCCAAAGTCTGGCACTGTTGCCACTGACGTCGCTAAAGCCGTTTCTGAAGCAAAAGCCGGAAAAGTTGAATACCGCGTTGATAAGCAAGCCATTGTTCACTTGTCAATCGGTAAGGTGTCATTCGGCGCTGAAAAATTGTCAGAAAACGCACGCGCATTCTTAACCAGTTTGAACTCCCAAAAGCCATCCAGCTTAAAGGGCGTTTACGTTAAGAGCGTTGCAATTGCCACAACTATGGGCCCTGGCATTAAAGTAGAGAACTCTCTGTAATCTTTATATTTCAGGCAATTAAATCCCGTCGATTCTGGCGGGATTTTTGCGTTACTATTGCATTTTTCATTTTTTATGATAAAATAGTAAAGTCCGTCTAGGTACTGATGTTCGAGTAAGTTCTTGATTTCCAGCCTAGCTGGATAAAAGAACCTTAACATCTGTATCTATCATTCACGAGAGAAAGGATGGTGCGAAAATGCACCACCGTAACAGGACTCCGCTGAGGGTCTCAATCGTGGCGACCCTCGTCGCGATTCTTACTATGTCCCTCTTCGGGGGTGTGGTCGCTCCGTCTTACGCGGATGGCCACCCCATGACTGCTGAAATCACCAAGGTCACCTCTGCCGGTACTCACGTCACCTCGACGGTGTCTGTGAACGGCACGTGGGCGGCAGACAAACTTGAGGTTGGTCAGACGTTCACCGTCTATGCCAACGTCGACCTCAAGTGGGCTTCCGAGTTCCCCTTCACGCTCGACAGCGGCGAGAAGATCGGTGACTGCAAGGTTGCCGACAGCAAGCTCACCTGTACTGTCACCACTGTACCCGACTCCATGACCGATAAGACTAATGTCTCCGGTCACTGGTGGGCGAATGCCAGGATTCAGGAAACGGCAGTGGGTAAGAACACTTCCAATCTCATCCTGGATGGCAAGACGACGATCGTCACGTTCGGTGACTCCGACGGAGACGGTAAGTGCGACAAGGACTGCGGTCCCGCTCACTACAGCCGTGCTTCCGTGGACAACTTCAAGGCGGGGTGGGTCAATCCTGACAACACTGTCTCTTGGATGATCAGCTGGGTCACCACGCCTGGCACCGAGTACACGATTCACGACGAGAATACTCGTCTCTCGACCGCTGTCGAGTGCTCTACCGATGAGACGTGGGATCCGAAGACCGTTGTCAAGGTCGCAGCTACTCGGGTCGACGACAAGACCATCAAGATGATGGCTCCCGAGAACGCGAAGGTCTGCGTGACCTACACCCCGGATCCGGTGAATCCTGACGGTGCGAAATCTGTCACAAACGTGGCTACGATCAACGGCGTCCAGTACGAGAAGACGGTCGAGATCAAGGCTAATGGGGGGACTGATGGAGACGGCACGACGCCTGCTCCTCAGCCTACACCCACTCCCTCTGCGACCCCGACCCCGGCACCTACGCCGGAACCGATCCCCGTGCCCACGCCGGCTCCTACTCCGGAGCCGAGTCCTAGCCCGACTCCGTCGACAAGCACGACGCCGGAACCGGCACCGTCGACATCTCCGAGTCCGGCACCCACGCCGACTCCGAGCGTGACTCAGACGCCAGTTCCAACGCCGTCAGTGACGTCGAGCCCAAGCTCGACGCCAACCCCGTCGACACCCACGCCGACCCCGTCGACGAGCCCCACACCGGAGCCGACTCCGTCGGTCACTCCGACACCGTCGGCATCACCGAGTCCGAGTCCGTCGACACCAAGCCCGTCGGTCACGCCGACTCCGAGCCCGTCGACAACACCGTCGACACCCACGCCGAGTCCGTCAGCGACACCGACTCCGAGTCCGAGCACAACGCCTACTCGTAGGCCTGTACCGCTCCCCACTCCCGTTATTGAACGGTATAAGGAGCCTACGCCCTCGGCTATCCCCACACCAGCACCCCAGCACAAGAAGCTGGCGGTCACTGGTACAAGTGGAGACGTAGTCACCAGCGCGGTCGCGCTAGTGGCTCTCGGAGGCTTCCTCATTTGGGCGCGCCGTCGTCAGACGGCACACTCGGAGAGGTAACCCATCTCGTTGAGGGGTGTTAGTTTAATCGACTAGCACCCCTCAACGGAGAACCTACAGACAGATAGATACAGAAAGGAGGTTCCACCCACACCCGCTCCATCACGGAGCGGGTTTTCTCTTTGATTAGATATAGATGCCTATTGATTTTATTACGTTATTATTGTAAAATAACAAATATGTCATGGTTAAGTAACGAGAGTCTATTAGAGGGCGCTAAATGCGCGGAATTGTCCGCCAAAGAAGCTGATCGCTTGTTTTTCCAAATAAACCCAAATGTTCCAGACCAAGATTTAAGAGGCACCAGAAAGA